>Ga0209536_100011148_pt1 | contig 13188 bp, 10 predicted proteins | sample DeeMarSeWOR28_12_FD_187461 | JGI IMG/M metagenome (GOLD analysis project Ga0209536, IMG submission 187461) | Marine sediment microbial communities from White Oak River estuary, North Carolina - WOR-2-8_12 (SPAdes) (version 2) | ecosystem: Environmental > Aquatic > Marine > Intertidal zone >...
ATGTTTGAGTATGCGGATAAGATGATTGAGCTAGGGGCTAATGCGTTAATGATAAATTACCTTACAACGGGCTTCGAAGCTTTAAGACAAGTTGCGGAAGATCCATCAATAAAGGTGCCAATCCTAGGCCATATGGACTTCGGTGGAACCTTTTTTGGAGGAATTTGGACCGGAATGACGAGTATGTTAACTTTTGCTAAACTACCACGAATTTGCGGGGCGGATACGGTTGTAATTCCTGCACCTTACGGAAAAGCGGAGATATTAGATGAAAGATATGAACAGAACCTTAAAGCACTTAGATTTCCCCTCAGGCATATTAAACCAACATTACCTATGCCATCAGGAGGGATTACGGCAGGAATGGTTGAAAAGTGTATGAAAGAAGCAGGTAAAGATATTCTAATAGGAAGTGGTGGAGGCATCCACAGTCATCCAGATGGACCAATAGCTGGTGCTAAAGCATTTAGACAGGCTATTGATGCTGTAATGCAGGGAAAAAACATAAAACAGGCAGCAAAAGAGCAAAAAGAGTTAGGTGTGGCTCTTGGCGAATGGGGGAGCGGAAAAACAGCTTTAATAGAATAAAAAATTTTTTATTTCCTTTTTATTTCATTTTTTTTCCTAAAGACTTCGATAATGTAGTCATTTAATTATGTTGATTATTACTTTGAGATTATCAATATCGCAGAAGAGAAAATTAGCTCATATTAATCTTAAACTTCGTTAGATCCTCGTTGATCTTCATTATCTGGATCATCATCCTCACCAATGTCTCTCTCTTCAGCAAAACTAAACGGTGGGAACTTTCTTCTTCGAGTTAAAATTTTTTTTAACATGTCTCGTAGATCATTGAAGGGTTTTAAATTACCAGAAAAAACTTCAGCTGTATTCTTCTTAATCATAGGATCTAATAAGCTTTCTACAAGTGACACCTTTTCTAAGTTTCCCTCAGAAAGTAAAGAAAGAAAATAATCATTATCATATTTTTTAAATGTTAAAAAACGATAATTCTGAAATCCAAGTTTCACAGAAATCCACCGAGGAAACGCACCAGTATTTCCTTGAGTGTTCGCAGCAATCGCTTCAATCCTTGCAGTGAGCATTGATTCTTTCATTTCTAATTCATCTTCTGGGCTGCTCACATTGATTTGAAGTTCAATGTTCAAATTATCTCCTACTAAAAGAGAAATAACACCAATTGACATTGATGATAACCCTAAATAGTCTATACGAATTGAATCTTCTACGTAACCAATTTCTTGATCAGAAAAAACTTTTTGTAGGGTTTGGTATTCGGTAAGAATAAAATTAATCCTTTTTTTAAAATCCATCTCAATTTGATAAGAGTCGAACTTATTCAAATTATTAACATCTTTTTCCCTTATTAATTCTGAAAAATATTTAGCCATTTGTTCAAGAAGCCATTTTCCCTTCTTATCAGGGAACATACCGTAAACCATATAAATAATTTCATCTCGAACATAAAACTGACATTTTTCTTCGGTGTTGGTTTCTACAGAAATCAAATGCATTTTATCGAGTTCTCCACCTAAGACTCCAGTAGCAATAAAATCTAAATTATTTGTTAATTCTAAAAGATATCTCAAGTTCTCATTGCTACAATAAAGTTGTGTTCTTTCAACTGATGTAATTCCTAATAGCTTGATATATTCCCCTTTTTTTAATTGAATAATATCTCTATCTATTGAAATTGTAGAGGTAGTTTCCTTAACTTTGACTTTACCTTCCAATTTAGACGATAACGTGTTAGGTTTTGATTCAAACTCTTTAGGTTGAGGTCTATCTTGTTTAATTTTAGTTAAATCAAATAAGTCTGGTAAAAATTTATGACATTTAGGGCATAGGTTGTCCTTGGGGAAAGGTTTTGAGATTATGTATTTACAAGATTTACATTTAAAAGTAGTTATTATTTTTTCTGAAGGTGTTGATTTCTTCTTCTTACTTTTTTTCCCTTTTTTTTTGTCTTTTTTCCTAATTTTCAACCAACTCCCCTAAAATAATTACCTAATCCGTGTGTATTGTACTTTCAAGTGCGATTAAACAAATTATAAATACTTATTAGCAATTTTTGTGAATGCATCAAGGAATTTAGCATTATCCTCTTTTGTCCCAATAGATATTCGAATATAATTATACAATCCAGGTTTGCTAAAATGTCGAACGAGAATCTTCATGTCTTTTAAATCCCAAACAAACTTTAGAGTTTTGGCTTTGTCTTCAAATTTAACAAATATAAAATTTGCATCGGAAGGTAAAACACTAATACCATCAAATTCATTAAGGTTATTGGTTAAATTTTCTCTCTCTTTTATGATATTTTCATTCCTTTCAAAGATTTTATCCTTATTTTTAATGCATGAGAGTGCTGCGATCTGTCCTAGGTAATTGGTATTATAGGGTAATTTTACTTTGTTCAATTCTTTAACAATTTCTGCGTCAGCTAATGCATATCCTAATCTAAGCGATGCGAGCGAAAAACTCTTTGAAAAGGATCTTATTACGATTAGATTTTTCACCTTTTTTAATAAAGAAAGACTGGTTTGGTCAGAAAAATCACCATAGGCTTCATCTACGACTACTATTCCTGGAAAGCTCCCACAGAGTTTTAGGATTGTTGCATTACCGAAGGATTTTCCATTTGGGTTGTTTGGTGAATTAATAAACATGAGTTTACCAGTACTATTGAATGCAGAATCTGGTATTGAGAAATCCTCATTTAATTGTATTTCTGTAATCTTAGCATTATAAAGTGTAGCTAAAACCTTATAATATCCATAAGTGGGATAGAAAATCACCACTCCATCACCGGGATCAATAAAAATCTTGAAGATAACATCAAGAATTTCGTCAGAGCCATTACCGATAAAAACTGAATTTCTGTTTGTAAGTGTATCTTTTTCTCGAAGTAAAACATTAAGAATCTCCTTGCGTAGTTCAAAGGCGGTAGGATCGGGGTAAAGTCGTATTTTTTCATTAACCGCTTTTTTAATATCATCCAAGATTTCTGGGATTGGGGGGAAAGGATTCTCATTAGTGTTTAATTTGAGCCAACCTTCTTCTGTAGGTTGTTCACCAGGTTCATAGGCAGAATATTTTTTCAAGTTTTCCCGTAATAATTCATTTAAATCCATTTTTATTACCTTTAAAATAATTTAATTTACTAGTAATGTGACTGAGTTTCTTAAATCTAGTATATAATAAATTAAAATTAATCTTTATCTTTTAATCTTTCTTCAATTGATCTTTTGTGAGAATATAATCCTTCAAATTCTGCAAACTTGATGGTAGTTTTACTAAGATTTTCTAAACCATCTTTTTCACATCTTAACACATCAATTGTTTTTAAAAAGTCAAATAAATTTAGACCAGAGTAATTTTTTGCAGTACCTCCTGTCGGAAGAACGTGATTTGTTCCAGCAGAATAGTCACCTAAGGAGACAGGGGAGTTCTCTCCTAAGAATATAGCTCCAGCATTAGTTATATGACTTACAATATCACCCGGATTCTCAGTTAGAATCTCAAGATGTTCTGGGGCGATTAAATTACTTATCCTTACGCATTCTGCAATATTATTAGCTCTAATGATAAGAGTGTTGTTTTTTAATGATTCAGTTATAATATCTTTTCTTTTCGATGTTGAGACATAATCAACAATAGTATTGTTTATTTGAGAGATTAAATAATCAGAATCAGTTATAATAATACCAACATTATCGGGATCATGTTCAATCTGAGAAAGTAGATCGAGAATTACATATTTAGGGGTTGCGGTTCTATCAGCAATTATTAGGATCTCAGAGGGTCCCGCGGGGGAATCAATAGGAACAACTGTTGATACTAATTGCTTAGCAGTATTAACCCAGATACTACCAGGACCAAAAATTTTCTGAACTTCAGGGACAGATTCTGTACCATAAGCCATGGCAGCAATAGCTTGAGCTCCACCAATTTTATAAATGTTTGTTATATTAAATTCACTTGCAGCAACTATGATCTCCGAAGCAACTTTCCCATCGGATTGAGGTGGGGAACATAGAATTATTTCTTTAATTCCTGCTACGTAAGCGGGTGCTGCTATCATCAAAACAGTACTGGGATATATAGCTTGTCCCCCAGGAATATATATTCCGATCGTTTCTAGCGGGCGATATACTTGTCCTGCTATTACACCCTTTTCTATTTCACGCATCCAATCCTCCCTTTTTTGGGCCTCATTAAATTTAATTAGGTTTTGTTTTGCCGACTTAATAGCTTCTAGTAATAGGGGATCAACCTGAGAATACGCTTCAGAAATTTCTTTTTTTGATACTCGAATGTCGTTCTTAGACAATTCGACATTGTCATATTGCTTTGTGAATCGAATTATAGCATCGTCACCTTCATTCCTAACTGAGTTTATTATAGACTCCACAATATCTTTAACTGATGCTATCTGAGTAAAACTACGAGGAATGTAATTAGAAATCGTTTCCTTATTAATTTCACTAGAATTAATAACTTTAATGGATTTCATAGTTAACAAACCAATTATTTGAGTTCTCCTAAAGGTAAAATTTGACGAGGTTCATGTACAACTAGCCCTTGGGCATACTTCCGTAATTTTGGCACTAGATTTAGAAACTCCTCTTTTTTTATAATTGTGTTAACAGCATACCATCCATTACTTCCCGCCAATTTTGATATTGTTGGACGTTTTAAAGCAGGGAGCTCTGTTAAAATTTTATCTATATGCTCCTCTTTAACATTCATAAAAATGTGAAGCTTTTTTTCTGCTTCAATAACACCTTTTAGGAGTACAAGGATGTCTTTTATTTTCTCTTTTTTCCATTCATCTCGCAAAGAAATTCTATTAGCAATTAAGACCGCAGTGGATATATCAAGTGTTTCGACTACTTTTAAATTATTAGCTTTCAGTGTTGTCCCAGTTGAAGTATTATCAATAATTACATCTACTTCCTCAGGGGGTTTTGCCTCTGTTGCCCCAAATGACAAATATATTTTTACTTTATCGTTTTCACCCCATGTTTTCCACGGTGTTATCACTAATGGAGGTTTATCACCATAAATGTTCCGGTAAGTATTATTTTTGCTTAAGTAATTCATCGATAAGGTTAAATATTCTGTTGAGAGTCTTAAAATCTTCTGTTCAATAGAAAATTTTTGAAGGATATCATCTAAAGTGTTTATCCCATCCCATTCATTAGGGACGCAAAGAACAATTGAAACCCCTCCAATCTCCAAATCGGTTAAGATTTCAACGTCAGCTTTAGTTTCCTTTACCCAATCAATTCCAGATATTCCGAGATCAAATCCATTTTCTCCTACAAGATAATTGGGTATCTCCTGTGGTCGTAATAATTTAACATAAATTTCAGGATCACCCACAGAAGGACGATAATCTCTTCGTGAAGTGAATTTTAACTTTAGACCAGCTCTTTCAAAAAAGTCTGCCACTTCATCTTGTAAGCTCCCTTTAGGAATTGTTAGCTTTAACACTTTTTCGTTCATTTAAAATCAATAAACAATGTAGATTTAATAATTTAATCATTTAAAACATGATAGTGTAATAGCAAAGTTATATATCCTCATCAGAATGAAAAATATATCTCTAATAATTATTAATTCTTCGTCTATTTAAAAGACTCATCTTGAAAACTTAATTTTTTATTTATGAAAACTATTTTATTTATAGCAAATTTATCTTGATTAATTGATATAAATTCAAGTAATTGGAGTAAGTTTTAAGATGAATCTAGCGCTCATGTTCAATGTAAAACCTGGGGGAGAAATAGAAGCAATTAAATGGAGTAAGGATAATTTCTTACCAGATATTTCCATTATAGTATTAGATGAAGGTTCTGAATCATTATTCTTATGGCATGGGGTGCAACAAGGATTAGTTGCTAGAAGAACTGCATTAAGACAAGCTGAATCGCTTAAAGGGCACGGATATACAGTAGGAAAAAGTATAATAGGTCGGGACATCAAAAAGATTAAGGAAATCGATGCTAGAAAGGTGGGGAAAGTGCCGGAAGACACAGACCTTGATAAAGATCTTCAAAGTCTTTTGGATCAGAAATTTACAGAACTGGATAATTTTATAATAACATTTCAAGAGGGAGCTGTAGCCCCATTACCTACTACACCGACTTTAAAAGAGGAACAAAAAGTAATAGTTGAACCGAAAGCTGAGATCAAACCAGAACCTGTATCTTCTGTGTCAAAACCATTACAGCCTGTAAATTATGTACCAAAACCAATAAAACCTGTACACTCTGAACCAAAACCAATGCAAGCCGTGGGATCAATAGAGGCAAAGAAACCTGTAGATACAGCGTCGGAATATGAAGATGTAGGCCCTTTGCCTTCTATAAAAGATAAACCGGAAAAAACAGTAACTCCTTCCATCCAAGTTTCAAAATCAAGCCTAACCTCAAGTGCTAAAGTGTCATTCGTTTTCAGTGCGATACTTGATCATTTTGATGATATTTGGATTTCAAAGAAAAATGATGGAAGTTACTCCATTGAGGAAATGGATGGACCTATCTGTACATTTCATTTAAAAGAGGGCAGTAAAATTAACTTTTCAACAAATTCTTTCAATAGAATTGATCCTAAGATAAAAACAGCAATTCAAAAGAAGTTTATTGAACTAACTAAACTTATCTAAGAACCTCAAACCTTATAAAACTCAAAAAAAAAAATTTTATTATTATCTTTTAATTATTTAATAGGAGTTTAGAAGAAGTTCTTCAATGATTGTCTATGAAATTCAGCAGTTTATCTCAATTGTTTTCAGAACTTGAGGGAACATCAAAAAGGCTGGAAATGATTGATTTATTGTCGAAATTTTTTGAAAAGATCAAGGAAACGCAAGATTTTCAAGACTTAGATAAAATTATCTATCTATTACAGGGTCAACTTGCCCCCAACATAAAACGGTTTCCCAAAATGGGGATAGCTGAAAAAATGATAATTGAAGCTTTATCAGTGCACTCTGGAATGGATGTAAAGAGAATTAAACAAGTATTAGTCAAGCAAGGGGATATCGGAGCCGCAGCAGAGTTAATTTTAACTAAAAAAAAGAAGCAAAAATCACTTTTTGATTATAATCAATCTGAGGAAACACCAACGTCCTCTCTAATAATCTCAGAATTATACTCAGAATTAGAAAAAATAGCTTTAACTGAGGGATCAGGATCTCATGATATCAAATTGGGTATTTTACGAGGCCTAATGAGGAGAAGTTCCCCTCTAGAAACTAAATATATTTTACGGGTTATTACATCTACACTGAGAGTGGGTGTTCAATCACCAACTATAATTGAAGGGCTTGCTCAAGCGTTTACAGGAACAAGGGAAAGCAAAGAATTTATTGAGAAAGCTTATAGTTTATATCCCGATTTGGGTGAAGTTGCAATAGTTCTAGCAAAACAGGGATTGGAGGAAGTGAGAAAAATAAATATAGAATATGGAACACCAATCCTTAGTATGCTTGCTTCGAGAGAAATCTACACTGAATTTGTAAATCGACTTGGGATACCTTTCGTAGCAGAATACAAATTAGATGGAGAAAGACTTCAAATCCATAAAGATGGTGAAGAGGTCATCTTATTTTCACGAAGATTGCTTGATATCTCTGAACAATACCCAGATGTTTGTAATGTAGTTCTGCAAAACGTAAAGGCTGCCAGGGTAATATTTGAAGGAGAAGTCGTGGCTATGGATCATGTTTATGAGAAGATGTTACCGTTTCAGGTTTTAAGCAAAAGACGGAGAAAATACGATGTTGACGATATTTCTAAAGAAATCCCCGTCTGCTTATTTGTTTTTGATTTGTTAAAAATTGGGGATGAAGCTTTTGTTGATAAAATTTTACCTGAAAGACGTAAAAAATTGGAGGAAATTATAGAACCAAGGGATGAATTACGTTTAGTAAACTCTACTTTGATAAATTCTACTGAAGAACTTGTAGATTTCTTTAACCAGGCTAGAAATGATGGAACTGAAGGAATAATGGCAAAAACTATCCAAGAGGAATCAACTTATCATGCGGGGAACCGGGGATATCTCTGGCTAAAATTAAAAAGCTTAGAGGGTGGAAAATTAAAGGACTCTATAGATGTGGTCCTAATAGGTGCGTTCTACGGTAAGGGTCGGAGAACTGGGGTATTGGGAACCTATATCGGTGCGGTTTATGATCCTGAAAACAATAAATTTATAGCATTTACTCGATTTTTTTCCGGTTTAACAGATGAGTTGTCTGATTCTTTAACTACCGAAATGGAAAATATAACGGTTGATAAAAAACCTAGTAATGTAATATGTGAAGATACTCCGGATATATGGTTAAATCCTGAGGTCGTAATGGAAATAACGGGCGATGAAATCACTGTAAGTGATAAATTTGCCACCCTAGGCTATTCTATGAGATTTCCTGTGTTTCAGAGATTGCGTCCTGAGAAAGGGCCATTGGAAATAACTACAGTAGAAGAAATTAAAGAGTTATATAAGACTCAGTAGTAAAAAAAGTATATTTCTAATATTTAATTTCGTCTTCAATACACTCTAATTTTCTTAGGTATTTTGGGATTGTTCTAATATAATTTTCCCTTAAATATAATTTCTTTAATGAAGAAAGTGATTTTAGAGATTTGGGAATAGAGTCAAGTTCATTCCTAGATAAATTTAAATATTGAAGAGAACTTAGATTTCCAATTCCCTTTGGGATTACTGTTAATTTGTTATCACTTAAATTGAGATATTCCAAAGATCTAAGGTCTTTTATACTTTCTGGGAGCTCAGTTAATTCATTTCTCTCTAAATCTAGAACTTTTAGGGAAGAAAGAGATCCAATAGAATCAGGTAACTTTTGAATATTATTCCAACTTAAGTTCAGGACTTCTAATTTATCAAGAAATATAAAAGAATCGGGAAGATTTACCAGTTGGTTATCATGTAAATTTAATTCTTTTAAAGTAGTTAATCCTCCTATGGCATCTGGTAATGCCTTCAATTGATTTAACCTTAAGTTCAATGTTTCTAGATTGATGAGATTACCTACAGAACTCGGGAGATGACTAAGCTCATTTTTCCACAATAATAGTTCTTTCAGCGATTTCAAGTATCCTATTTCCTCGGGTAACAGATTTAAATTATTAACATTAACATTTAGTATTTCAAGTGAATTTAATACACTTATCCAATCAGGAAGTTGTGTAAGTTGGTTATATCTAAGAATTAAAGTTTTTAAATGAGTTAAATTCTTAATTACATCGGGTAGTCGAGTCAAACCCTTAAATATGAAATCTAACTCAATAATCTTACATTCATCAAGTTTACATTTTAATCTCCAGAATGATTTCTCAAGATAAATAAATGAAAAGTAATTAATTAATACATCCGCTAATTCTGAATTTGAGAAATCTTCAATTTTTTTGGATCTACACATATTCTCAAACCCAATCACAAAATCTTTATTATTCATTCCTTCAATTTCAGTTAGTAGACTTGATGACGCAAAAGGATCTGAATCTCCCGCTAAATTGTGTAAAATATCAATTATTGTTAAATAGATTGTATTCAAACAAAGAGGGGATTCATCATGTGCAAGAGACCATTTCATTGGTTCTAATACTCTGTCTAAAAAATTATTTCTTAAAGTAATAGCCGCAGAATTCCTAATCAAAGCATTTGAGTCAGAAATTAGTAAATGTTCAAGAACTTCAAAAGATCTATCATCTCCAACACTAATGTTATCCAATTGGTTAATGCACTCAATCCGAGTTTTGTTATTATCAGTATTTTCAATTAAAGATAACAGCAATTTAGTTGCTGTAAGCTTATCTATTTGGTTTTTAGAATATTCGTTAATAATCTTTTTAGGCGAGAGTTCCATTATTTTTAGAAAATAGATTCTAACTTTTTAAATTACTCATTTAATTCATAAATAGAAACGAGTTAGAGTTTTTAGTATCTCAAAGCTTAATTTCAAGATTATTCTTTCTTTCTAATTCTTTTAGTGATGAAGGAATAACTTTAATTTTGTTGAAATTCAAATTTATGACCTTAAGTGATGAAATTGTCGCTATTGACCTTGGTAAATCCTCAAGTTTATTACCCCATAAGTTCAGTTCTTCTAATGATGATAAATCCCCTATCCACGCAGGGAGAATCTTAAAGTTGTTCCAACTTAGATTTAGAGATTTTAATGATTTCAGATTTCGGATAGAGGATGGTAGATCAGTTAATTGATTATTCCTTAAATTTAATTCTTCGAGAGATCTTAATGAACCCATTGATTTAGGAATTTCAAGTAATTTATTATCATATAAATCTAAAACTTTTAATGAGGAAAACATTCCAATCCAGCTTGGGAGAATTGATAATTTATTTCCTCCTATTCCAAGTTTATTGAGTGATTTAAGATTTTTCAGACTTTCTGGAATTGTAAATAACCCATTCCAACCCAATTTTAGCTCTCTTATTGATCTACTTAGTTTTATAGATATTGAGTTCATTTTATTACCATGTAAATCGAGATTATTTAGAGAAGAAACCATTTCTATTGAGTTAGGAAGATTAGAGAGAAAATTATTTCTTAAATTTAAATTTCTAAGTGATTTAAGCTTTCCAATAGATTCTGGAAGCGATCTTAATTTATTCGATTTCAAATTTAAACTTTTAATAGATGGAAATTTACTTAATTCTGGGAGTTTATTTAATTTGTTATAGCTCAAATCCAGATATTCTAAAGAAGAATTAATTATTTCTGGAAGTTTTGTTAAATGATTAAATCGTAGATCGCACATTTTAAGGCTTTTTAAACTAAAAATTGAAGAGAGAAAATCTTCTAATTTATTCAACTTTGGGCTATATCTCTCAACATTGGAGAGATCAAGCTCAAGTACAAAACCTAATTTGTCAGATTTGAATTTGAAGTACCCAAAGGTTTTCTTTAGCACTACTATAACATAATAATTTATTAGAATTTCAGCAAGTGTATCATTAGTGAACCTTTTAATCTCAGGTAATGAATCTTTTTTGTTTGAGGAAAATGATCCCCTTTGACTTACAATTTTATTGGATAACACGGATTTAGCTTTTTTAGATTTAGATTCACCTATAGCCCGTATAATTGTTGTTAAGCATTGCAATGAAGTTTCATGTTCGAGAGCCCATATAAATGAATCTAAACATTTATCTAGGTAATGGTTTTTTAGAATTACACATGTAAGATTTCTAATCTCCGCATTAAAATCGGAAATTAGTAAATGTTCTAAGAATTGGAAAGTTTTTTCATCATCTATTTGAATTTTATCCAGAATATTAAGGCTTTCTATTCTTGTTTCGATGTTTTCAGTATTATCGATTAATGTTAATAAAAGCTCTGTGGCAAAGAGTTTATCTAAATCACCATTTATAAAATCTTTATAGATTGCTTTTGGAGTTAATGGCATTTAATAACAATAAATAATTATGTTAAGGTTTAAATTCTTTCTATCACCATTCCACCTAAACGAATTGGCCCACCCGTCGAATTATAGATTTTTTCAGCCTTTCTCAACTTTGACTCGCTATGGGAATAAATTCTGAAAACAAGATCTCCTTCTTTTATTTTGGCTCCTTGTTTTTTTATTATTTCTACGCCAGAGCTTTTCGAACTTGGGCATCCAGCTGTTTTTGCTATTTGATTGATAATTGAGTTATTTACATCAACGATATATCCCTCCTTTGATGCGTAAAATTCTTTTAAATAGGGACCAAGTTCAATATCCTCAGGTTTAATATCTGGATTCCCTCCTTGAGCTTCAATAATTCTTTTCATTTTTTCATATGCTTTCCCAGATTTTAAGATTTCCTTAGCGATACTTTGACCCCTCCCTTTTTGAGCTTTTCCGCTCATTTCTAGAAGAATTCCTGCTAAATCTGTTGATTTTTCAATCAAAGAATTAGGGCCAGCTGAATAATCCATAAGCAATTCCAACGCTTCTTTGGCTTCAATTGCGGGACCGACGGCATGACCTATAGGTTGATGGGCTAGAGTTAAAGCACACTCCGCTTCGATCCCTACATTACTTGCGATTTCTTTAAATAAATATGCAAATTGCTCTCCATTAACGGGGAGTGGAAATTTCGTCCCTCCCCCTACAGGGATATCAAGAACAAGTTTTTTAACACCGAGGGACAATTTTTTTGTTAAAATTGAAGGAATCATAAGACCTACTGGATCCATATGTAGAGGGCGTTCAATTTCAATTAAAACATTATCTGCGGGAGCTGTTTCTAGTGCCCCACCCCAGATTATACATGAATTTTCTTCAGAGACTATTCGGTTTAATTCAGCAGGGCTGAAAGATACAGGAGCTAACACTTCCATTGAATCAGCTGTGCCTGAAGGAGATGTTATAGCTCGTGTAGATGACTTTGGGATTGTTAGACCAGCCGCGGCAACTATTGGAACTATTATAAGAGAAACTTTATTACCTGGAACTCCACCATTCAGCAAAACTTACTAAGTGCTAGTTTTTGTGCTGTGTTTATCATAGACGTCCATTCCAAAGTAAAAAATTTCTCCACTCCGAGTCTCTGCTAAAGTGAGAGCTGTCATTTCTTCATTATCCATACCGTTAATCGATACACCAGTGATAAAAGCTGCTAAATCAATTCTAGATAAAGATCCCGAGACCGCATCTGAGATTATACTATTAATTTCCTCACTTGTCAACTTTTTTCCCTTAATTTTTTTTTGAATGTATTTAAAGGAATCTGGAGGTTCTGCGGGTTTTACAGATATAGTAATCCCATTTTTCAGTTCTTTCTTTTCTCGAAATATATCTAAAAAGATCCCAATCTCCCCAGGATTTACAACCTTATTCGAATAATCTATCTGTATAATTGCAGTCCAAAATTTATCTTCTAAGGATCTAGAACCAATATTTTTAATGAAAATGCGTTCTCCTGCTTTCTGTCCTAATTCTAAAGCATCCTTGATATTTAATACAACATCTTTCTCATTTCCCGTCTCAAAATTAATTTCTTTTACTTTAAGCTTCAAACTATCACCTAAATTTAGTATTATATAAAGATAGAAGAGAATAGAGATTAATAATTTTATTCTTGAATCTATTTAATGCAATTTTGTAGGAAAATTAGTTGATTTTT
>Ga0209536_100011150_pt1 | contig 13188 bp, 8 predicted proteins | sample DeeMarSeWOR28_12_FD_187461 | JGI IMG/M metagenome (GOLD analysis project Ga0209536, IMG submission 187461) | Marine sediment microbial communities from White Oak River estuary, North Carolina - WOR-2-8_12 (SPAdes) (version 2) | ecosystem: Environmental > Aquatic > Marine > Intertidal zone >...
GATATCTTTCCCCGGCGCCATCAAGGAAACCCAGTGGTCTCCTGGCACTGAATAATTAGATCCACCTGAAGTGAAAGATGCTAAGTTGTCTGCGTGATCAGTAGCAGCTACTGCAATAACATTCTCGTTGGCAGCAGGATACATCCTCGTTGTATCACCATCGTTGCCTGCAGCAGCCACCAGCACAACACCCTTATTCCAAGCATAGTTGACTGCGTCCGTCTCGGCGTTGGGAGGTAAAGACAGTCCAATTGGATTACCTAATTCGTCAACCAAATCACTGCCGTAACTCATGTTAATGACATGGTAGCCATTGTTTGCCGCATAGGTAATAGCCGCTACAGAGGATGAAATTGGACACACACCGACTGTCACGTAATAACCCCATGGCGGCAATAAATCCAATTCATAGGCGAAACAGGTCTTCAGGTTTCCAAGGGAAGTATTCCAGCCTACCCCTGAAACCCCAATACCATTATTGGTATGAACGGCAGAAATACCCGCTACGTGGGTTCCGTGCCCGACATAGTCTTCCGGGTCATCGAGGTAATCACTGTAATCCTCGACAAAACTGATTTCCTCAACACACTTGCCGGAATGTTCAACACTGTCGCAGTCGATGCCGGTATCGAGAATTGCAATCCTGACTGATGGATCGCCGGTCGTGATGTCCCATCCTTCGGGCGCATCAATATCGGCATCGGACACACCGCTGACCTGTACAGGGTTGCCCAGAAAATCAAACGAGGTATGCTGCTGCCCGGTATTATACAGCCCCCACTGCTCATCAAAATATTCCCTGCCAGCAATAACACCCGATGGCACCCCCGGATCATTGCCTTCATCCGGTATAATAAGTACCCGGTAGTAATCGGGCTCGGCATACTCAACATTCGGATTTTTCTGATACTGGGATACCTTACCCGGTACACTCCCGGCAGGAACTTCTACAACATGAACGCCGATTCCGGGGATCACACGCAGCTGTTTACCTCCAGCCTGGCGGTGTGCCTTGCCTCGTTCGGAGGCGGCCATACCGGGCCTGAATTTCACCAGCAACCGGTCCGGTGCATATTTAGGGATGCCCTGCAGAGCGATGGATGCTGGACCGGAAACCTGTAATTTGGCGTTTTTCTTGGGTACCGGGTTTGAAGCGGCAAAGGCTTGGATCGCGGTAAATAGAAGTGCTGTAAAAACCATGAGCAGGCGTAGTACCCGGTTATTCATTTTTCCCACCCATGATAAGAATCTATTTATGATTTAAAAGAATATCGGCAAACACGTCAAGTTCTTGCCGACCATGTGTACACATACTCATAGAGACATCACAAAAAACAAAAATATTTAGGGCTTAGCGCGTTTAAGCCTACTATAGTCGTCTCAGCCATCAGACAGTTGCCACAACCCTGTTATAAGCACATGACTACCCATTCAGACACGCAACCAACAGACTATGCCGGCCTGACACCCGATACCCTGCTGGATGCCCTCGAGCAATGCGGCTACCTCAGTGATGGCCGGTTTCTCGCACTCAATAGCTATGAAAACCGTGTCTACCAGGTCGGCATTGAAGATGGATCGCCCATCATTGCAAAATTCTACCGCCCGGGGCGCTGGTCAACCGAGGCAATCATTGAAGAACATGAATTCTCACTGGCGCTGGCTGAACAGGAAATACCCGTGGTCTCACCGCTGGTCATCGACGGAGTCTCGCTACACAGTTTTAACGGCTACCGTTTCGCCCTCTTTCCACGCCAGGGTGGTCACTGGCCTGAGCTGAATACACAGGAACACCGCGAATGGATGGGCCGGTTTATTGCACGCATTCACAGGGTGGGTGCCACACAAGCATTTACCCACCGGCCAACCCTGGACATCGACAGCTTTGGCTACCGCTCATACCAGTTCCTGCTCGCCAAGGGCTATATTCCCTCGCATATTGAACTGGCCTACCGCACACTCGCCGAGGATTTGCTGCAGCAGATCACCGGGATTTACAGCATTGCCGGCAACATACAGACCCTGCGTCTGCATGGTGATTGCCACCCGGGTAATATCTTATGGACAGAGCAGGGACCGCACTTCGTTGACCTGGATGATTGCAGGGCCGGCCCGGCTATCCAGGATATCTGGATGCTCATCTCCGGCGAGCGGCACGAAATGCAATCGCAGTTGATGGACATCATGGAGGGTTATCTGCAGTTCCGTGACTTTGATCACCGTGAACTGCAGCTGATTGAGCCGTTACGCACCCTGCGCATCATGCACTATGCTGCATGGCTGGCGCGGCGCTGGGATGACCCGGCCTTCCCGCAGGCATTCCCCTGGTTCAATAGCCCGCGATTCTGGGAAGAACACGTTCTTTCACTAAGAGAACAGGCAAGCCTGCTGGATGAACCCGCCATCGTCATTTAATGTCAAAAGGAGTCAATTGTGACTGCCACCATTGCTGTGATTGCAGTCGCCATACTGCAGCTAGCGTTTCTGATACTGGAAATGTTTCTCTGGAACAAACCGCTGGGACGTAGAATCCTAGGATTAAATCGTGAATTCGCGGAGCAGACGGCTGCACTGGCAGCTAACCAGGGACTTTACAATGGTTTTCTTGCCGCCGGTCTTGTGTGGGGACTGAGTTCACGCCAGTCGACAGATGAAATAAGCATGTTTTTTCTTGCCTGTATTATCGTCGCCGGTGTTTTTGGTGCATTGACGGTAAAGCCTGTGATCTTTTTTGTTCAGGCTCTGCCCGGCGCTATTGCACTGCTACTAGTGCTGGCATCAGGCTGAGCGCATCGCAGCAATATCCACTTGCAGCAACGGCTTCGGCCTGGATATTCCGTATCCCTGTGCATAGTCAATACCGATCTCGGCCAGCTTGTTGCGTATTCCGTCATTCTCGACAAATTCCGCAATCGTTTTTATCCCGATGACACTCGCCAACTGGTGAATGGAAGTTACCATCGCGCAGTCTACCGCATCTGTTTCCATATCCCGCACAAAGCTGCCATCGATCTTGATATAGTCAACCGGCAGATGTTTCAGGTAGGCAAAAGAACTCAGGCCGCTACCGAAGTCATCCAGTGAGAATCGACAGCCCAGTTGTTTCAATTCCCGGATAAATCTTGTCGCCACCTCAATATTTGCAATAGCCGCCGTCTCGGTAATCTCAAAGCAAATAACGCTGGCGGGTACCTCGTAATGCAGCATCTCGTTTTTTATATACTGGAGAAACCCGGTATCTGTAACAGATGCACCCGAGAGGTTAATCGCTATCGTGTCGAGTCCAGCCATACCCGTGATCATGCAATGTCTGGAATACCATGAAAAACAGTGACTGACCACCCAGCGATCAAGACTGGCAATCAGATTGTAACGCTCGGCAGCTGGCAGAAAGCTGTCCGGATAAATGATGTCTCCATTGTCATCGATCATCCGCACCAGTATTTCAAAGTGACGACCGGCCTTTACATCCGGCATTACCGGTACGATCTCCTGGCAGTACAGCACCAGCCTGTCGGATTTGATTGCTTCCGTGAGCTTCGAGACCCACTGCATTTCACTGTGTCTGCGCGCAAGGTTCTGGTCTTCTTGATGATAGATGTGGAACCGGTCACCGCCGCTGTCTTTCGCTGCATGGCAGGCAAGGTCGGCTTCAATCATCACTTCAGGCGCACTGCCGGTCCCTGCATCTATCGCTGCCATTCCGATACTGGCCGTCACATCGAAAACACGGTTGCAGCTTGTGAAATGAAATTCACGAATTACGGTGAGCATGGATTCAACCAGTTCGACAGCATCGTCCAGTAAACAATTTTTCAGCAACACACCGAATTCGTCACCACCCAGCCGCGCCAGCACATCTGACTCGCGCAGGCATCCATGAAGCAGCACGGTAACCTCTCTTATCAGGGCATCGCCCGACTCATGCGAGCAGGTATCATTAATGATTTTCATCTGGTCGATATCCAGGTAGCAGAGCACATGGTTTTCTGCCGCATACAGGGCAGACTCGATTGAGTAGTTGAGTCGCTTCTCGAATTCTGTGCGGTTAATCAGCCCCGTGAGTGCATCATGGGTTGCCTGGTACGAGATCTTTTGTTCCATCTGCCTCGCTTCGGTTACATCATGAATTACCAGTATGACACCGAGCGCAGAGCCGCTCTCAAACAGTATCGGTGAGGCAGAATACTGAACGGAATAGCACTCCCCGTCATGGCGTTTCAGGCTTGCATCACTTCCTGACTGGATAATTTGACCATGCTGCAGACACTGCCTAACGGGGTCTTCAAGGGAAGCCTGGCTTTCCTCATCAAACAGGCAAAGAATCCGTGAAAGCGGTAAACCCTGAGCAATCCGGCTCTCCCAGCCGGTCAGTTGCTCGGCCCTTGGATTGAGATACTCAACCTGACCGTTGACATCGGTTGTGATCACAGCATCTGCAATTGAATGCAATGTCACCTGTGCGCGCTCTCTTGCATGTTCCAGGTCAAATTCTGCCTGCTTGCGACTCGTGATATCGAGAATATAACCCGCGTAATGCGTCAGCTTGCCCGCATCATCCCTCACCGGGATGCTATAGCTATAAACCCAGCGCACATCACCATTACTGCAGACTATACGGTAGTCGACTCCAATGTAATGTGTTCCGTCCCGTCCCGATTGCAGTTCTGTATCGGCTATTCTCTGAACATCACTGGCATGCACAATTTTTGCGTACTGGGTCTTTTCCTCAACCAGGCGTTCACTGTCATATCCATACTGTGAAATTGTTTCCGAAATATATTCAATAGGCCAGCCTTGTTCCGCAGTACAACGGAACACGGTTACCGAGCCTTTGGTAAACAATTGCCTTTCCCGCAGTAACTGCTTCTGTATCTGATGCCGGTTATTGATTTCTTCCCGCAGCGCTACATTGAAATCGGCAGTCTCACGCAACAGCGCATTATTTTCCTCGCGGAGCTGCAGCGATTTGAGCACGCTGTTGTTATAGTTTTTTGCTATCACAAGCAGGACGCCGGCATACAGCATAAGCAACAGCCCCATGTTGTGACTGATACTGCTGTTATGCATCAGCATGGATTGTGCAGGAATCAGGATCGCCGGCACCATGAAGGCAATATAGACAGACAACATCGAAGCATAGGATGAAATCGCACCCGCAAGCACACCGGCGATACTCATGACGACCAGTGTCTGGTATTCCACCGGCCACGAAAAACTGAACAGCAGGCCAAGACAACCCCAGACAACCCCAGAGAGCAGCGCACCGGCAAAGAACAGTACTGCCCATCGGGAAGACGCCTGTTGTTCTTCCCGTGCATGCCTGTATTGGTAGATAAGCGTAAATCGCGCAGCGGTGAGAATTGACTGTGCGCCCAGCCACAACTGTAATTGATTATGGTCAGCAACGCCCCATAAGCCGAGCGTTACAAAGACAGCCAGTATAAATGCAGTCACCAGGGCGGCCGTTGACTGTGTGTAGACAAGCTCTATCTGTTGATTCTCCAGGTCGGGCTCGAACACGCTCACACCGTGAAGCACAAGCTCATCGGGATCGATACGCCCGGTGACACCGCCAGCCTGCCCATGCTCTCCCGTCTTCATACTGATGCCCCGTTGTACACCGTTCGCTGCTCACTGGATGCCTGCAAGGCACAGAAATATATAAGCTTTTACAGAAAAGGTATCGGACAGACGCGGGGTAAATTTAGACAGTGTACAAAATTGCAGCACAAACAGACGAACTTGCCCCTGCCACAGCCTTGTATGTCCTATCTTATTGATATTTAGGTATATTATGAAATTCCTGATGGGTCAGCATGGGTACATGGCATGCAAACTCACCCGGTAGTCGCACTACTTTTTATTGGGTTGTGTTTGCGCCTCCGCGGGAAAATCGGCAAATGTATCCGTAACGCGATTGGAAGAATACAGGTAGATGAGAATGGCAACCGCCAGCACGAGCTGGCCCCAGCCAAAGATAGTGATTGAATGGGTAATATTCGCGAGAAACGGGATAAATACGACAATAATGTTCAGCACTGCTGCCGCAACCAGCAGGTTTCTGCCGTTTCTCCACAGTGACTGCACACGCTCAGAGGCACCCGGCTTCCTTTTGGCATAAGCGAAGATAAGCAGCAGAACAGGAATGGTCGCAACGAATGCGAGGAAGAATCCGAAGTCATCGGGATACACAAGGTTCTTCAGGCCACTGACACTGTCTGATTTGCCTCCCCGTCCCATCTGGATGGTCGATACTTCCAGTATCAACGGATGCAGGAAGTACACGATAATAAACCACAAATTTGAATCGAGTTTCAGACTCATATATTTGTCGTAGGCAGTAAATGGATAGACCCTGGACATGACTGACTGACCTGTACTACATCTGTCGGTTTTCGGAAATATTCACGTATTGAATAATATCCAACACCCGCGCAACATTATTTCCAACATAAAAAAGGCGGCCGCAGCCGCCTTTCTTCAACATACCGGTAGCGGCTAGTTTACCGTGGGATCGAGCTCACCGCTTTCATAGCGCTTGTACATGTCTTCCAGGGTGATCACCTTGATCTTCGATGCTTGGCCGGCAGTACCAAATGCCTCGTAACGTGCCTTGCAGATATCACGCATGCCGTCAGTAGCTGCCCTCAAATACTTGCGCGGATCGAAGTTTGAAGGATTGTCATGCATGTGCTTGCGTATGGCACCGGTAGAGGCCATGCGCAGGTCTGTGTCGATATTGACCTTGCGTACACCGTTCTTGATACCTTCCTGGATTTCCTCAACCGGGACGCCATAGGTCTCACCCATGTCGCCACCATTTTCGTTGATTATCGCCAGCCAGTCCTGGGGTACAGATGACGAGCCGTGCATGACGAGGTGAGTGTCCGGGATGCGCGCATGGATCTCCTTGATGCGGTCTATTGCAAGAATGTCACCTGTCGGCGGTCGGGTAAACTTGTAGGCACCGTGGCTGGTACCGATGGCAATTGCCAGTGCATCGCACTTGGTGTCTTCAACAAACCTTGCAGCCTCTTCGGGATCTGTCAGCAGCTGGTCATGAGAGAGCACACCCTCGGCACCGGAGCCATCCTCTTCACCAGCCATGCCGGTTTCCAGTGAGCCCAGACAACCCAGTTCACCTTCAACAGACACACCACAGGCATGCGCCATGGCAACTGTCCTGCTGGTCACATCAACATTGTACTCGTAGCTCATCGGTGTCTTCATATCCGGACCCAGTGAGCCATCCATCATGACCGAGCTGAAACCCAGCTGTATGGAACGCTGACAGACTGATGGCGACGCACCGTGATCCTGATGTACACAGACAGGAATATGCGGCCACTGTTCAACAGCTGCCTGGATCAGGTGACGCAGGAATGGGGCACCCGCATAGGAACGCGCACCGGCCGATGCCTGGCAGATAACCGGGCTGTCAGTTTCATCTGCTGCTTCCATGATGGCATGCATCTGCTCCATGTTGTTAACGTTATAGGCTGGAACACCGTAGCCGTGTTCGGCAGCGTGATCCAGCAATTGGCGTAAGGATATAATGGCCATTGTTTTCTCCTAAAATTCTACAGGTTAGTCGTTCACATATATTACAGTTGTACAGGCTCGATGAGCCATTTTGAGTGCTACCGCCCAGCGCAGCAGTCACCCGGTATAAAACTATTGTTCCATAATCTCGTGTTCGCCAACGCGTATGATCTTCATGGCGTTGGTACCACCGTGCACTCCCATTAAATCGCCCTTGGTGATAATCACCAGGTCTCCGTCGCGTACCGCACCACGCCGCACCAGTTCATCAATCGCTTCCTTGTTGACTGTTGCATGGTCCGGCGTTGTCACATCAAAACTCACCGGATATACACCGCGATACAGGGTCACCTTTCTGCGTGTTTCGACAAGGCGCGTCATGGCAAAAATCGGTATACCGGAGCTGATACGGGACATCCACAAGGCAGTTGCACCTGACTCGGTGAGGGCAGCAATGGCCTTCACCCCGAGACTGTTGGCGGTGAATATTGCCGCCTTGGCAATAGCCTCGTCGGCGCGCTTGTATCGTATGTTGATACGACGTTCTGATGCAGAGGTACTGCGCTGACGTTCAGCACCGGCACAAATCCGGTCCATTGCTTCAATCACCTTGGCAGGATAGCGACCCGCCGCCGTTTCCGCAGACAACATCACTGCATCAGTACCGTCTATAACCGCATTGGCCACATCAAACACTTCGGCACGTGTGGGGATCGGGTTTTCAACCATGGATTGCATCATCTGGGTAGCTGTTATTACTACACGATCATGCGAACGGGCCACGCTAATGATTCTCTTCTGCACGGCCGGTAACTCAGCATCACCAATCTCAACGCCCAGGTCACCGCGAGCAATCATCACGGCATCTGCAGCCTCTATTATCTCCTCCAGCGCTTCAAGGGCCTCAGCACGCTCGATCTTGGCAACGATGCAACCATGCCCCCCTGCTGCACGCAATAGTTCACGTGCCTCGTTAATGTCATCCGCACAGCGAGGAAAGGAGATCGCCACGTAGTCTGCCCCCATGGCAGCAGCGACCTTGATATCTTCACGGTCTTTCCCGGTAAGCGCTGCGGCGGAGAGTCCGCCACCAAGGCGATTGATGCCCTTGCTGTTGGCTAACCGACCGCCGACGACAACCCGGCAACGCACCTCGGTGCCCTGCACTTCCTCGACCCAAAGCACCAGCAGCCCGTCATCGAGCAACAGGGTATCGCCACGGGAAACATCATCCTGCAGGCCCTTGTAGGTAACACCCACCTTTTCATGGCTCCCTGCATCAGCAGCAAGGGCCGTGTCGAAGATAAAGTTGTCGCCCTCCTCCAGATGAACCATGCCCTCCTTGAAACGCTCGATGCGAATCTTGGGACCCTGCAGATCAGCCAGCACACCGACCTGGTGTCCGTGAGCACGTGCACGGTTACGAACACTTTCAGCACGTTTGATATGATCTTCGTGGGCGCCGTGAGAGAAATTTACCCGGACAACATCCATACCTGCCTGGATCATTTCATCCAGTACATGCTTGCCATCCGTGGCAGGGCCAAGGGTCGCGACAATCTTTGTTCGTCTTGGCATAGCGTCAGTTTATATTATTCTGGAAATGCCACCCGGATCCGTGTGCTATTTTGCCCGCTCTTCCAGCATCTCCACCGCCGGAAGTTTCTTGCCTTCCAGAAATTCCAGAAAAGCACCGCCGCCAGTAGAGATATAGGAGACCTTGTCCGCAATGTCGTATTTATCCACGGCAGCCAGCGTATCACCTCCACCGGCAATCGAGAATGCATCGGATTCCGCGATCGCAAGACCAAGCGTCCTGGTGCCTTCTCCAAACTGATCGAATTCGAACACGCCCACCGGGCCATTCCATACTATGGTTCCCGCACTCTTCATCATGCCGGCAAATTTGGCCGCCGTTTCCGGACCGATGTCAAAGATCATGTCGTCATCCGCAACGTCCTCGACCTTTTTGACAACCGCCTCGGCAGACTCGGAAAATTCCTTGCCGACAACAACATCCGTCGGCACCGGTATATCACCACCCTTTGCACGGGCTGCCTCCATCAGGCGCTTGGCCTCGGGAATCAGGTCTTCTTCGACGAGGGATTTACCGACATTGTAGCCACTGGCTGCAATGAAGGTGTTCGCAATACCACCGCCTGGAATCAGCTGATCAACCACCCCGGATAGTGATTCGAGTACCGTTAGCTTTGTGGAAACCTTGGATCCGCCAACGATAGCAGCCATCGGTCTTGCAGGATTACCCAGCGCCTTGCCAAGCGCATCCAGTTCCCCGGCCAGCAAGGGACCGGCACATGCGGTAGTTGCATACTGACCTGCGCCGTGTGTCGAGGCCTGCGCACGGTGTGCGGTACCGAAGGCATCCATCACGTAAATATCACACAAGGATGCATACTGTCTGGAAAGCGCTTCGTCGTTCTGCTTTTCACCCTTGTTGAAACGGACATTCTCCAGCAACACAACGTCACCGTCATTCAGTTCCGGTGCCTGTTCCAGGTAATTGGCCACCAGTCTTACCTCTTTGCCCAGCAGGCCGGACAAATGTTCGGCAACCGGGCGCAGTGAAAATTCTTCGGCATACTGGCCCTCGGTGGGGCGACCGAGGTGTGACATCAGCATCACCCGAGCGCCGGCGTTTGCTGCAAATTCAATGGTAGGCAAACTGGCACGGATACGCTTGTCGCTGGCAACCTTGCCATCCTTGATCGGAACATTCAGATCCTGTCGTATCAGGACACGCTTGCCTGACAGGTCGAGATCGGTCATCTTGAGTACGGGCATTGACGACTCCAAAAATTTGATTAGCTACAATCTGGCTATGGGTGGTGCATTAACAGTTCCCCGGCGACAGCCTTGATACTGCTGCCACCGGGGATGAACACGGCTTATTTTGCAATGTGCTGCACGAAGCGCATCATGTTGCAGGTATAGCCGTACTCGTTGTCATACCAGGAAACCACTTTCACAAAGGTGCCATCCAGGGCAATACCGGCACCGGCATCGAAAATGGATGACTGACTGACACCGCGGAAGTCGGTCGATACGACCTTGTGATCGGTGTAGCCCAGCGTACCCTTCATGGGGCCTTCAGAGGCAGCCTTCATGGCCGCGCAAATGTCTTCGTAAGAGGCATCTTTTTCCAGCTCGGCCGTCAGATCGACAACCGAGACATCAGAGGTCGGCACACGAAAAGCCATACCGGTCAGTTTGCCGTTCAGTTCGGGCAACACGACACCGACAGCCTTGGCAGCACCGGTGGATGAAGGAATAATGTTTTCCAGGATGCCACGGCCACCACGCCAGTCTTTCTGGGAAGGGCCGTCAACAGTCTTCTGCGTAGCCGTTGCCGCATGCACCGTGGTCATCAGGCCACGTTTCAGACCCCAGTTATCGTTCAACACCTTGGCAACAGGCGCAAGGCAGTTGGTGGTGCAGGAAGCTGCAGACACAATTGCCTGACCTGCGTAGGTTTCGTGGTTGACACCGTAAACAAACATGGGGGTGCCGTCCTTGGAAGGCGCACTCTGTACAACCTTTTTCGCACCGGCATCGATGTGTTTCTGACAGCTTTCTTCCGTGAGGAAGAAACCGGTGGAATCGATAACGATGTCCGCACCGACTTCATTCCACTTCAGGTTGGCAGGATCGCGCTCTGCTGTCAGGCGGATCTTCTTGCCGTCAACGATAAGGTTGTTCTCATCCGAGGATACATCACCGGCAAAGCGACCATGCACAGAGTCATATTTCAGCATGTATGCAAGATAGTCTGCATCCAGCAGATCATTGATGCCTACAATTTCAATGTCATTGAAATCATTGGCTACAGCACGGAACACCATACGGCCGATACGACCAAAGCCATTGATACCGACTTTTATAGTCATAGTTTTTCTCCTACAGTTTTATTGAAAATAACTAACCCGCCCCGTATCCGGGGAGGCATGAATTTACAGACGGTTATGCCTCAGGCAACGCTATTGACTGCCTTGACCACATTGTCAACCGTGAAGCCGAACAGTTCGAACAGCTGACCGGCCGGTGCAGACTCACCGAAGCGGTCGATACCAACCACGGCACCGTTCATACCGACATATTTGTACCAGCCATCAGTGACAGCGGCCTCGACCGCAACACGCGCCGTCACATTGCCCGGCAGCACGAGTTCCCGGTAGTCGTCATCCTGTGCTTCAAACACGGTTGTTGACGGCATGGACACCACGCGTATCTTCTTGTCGCTCATGCGCTCGGCTGCACCCATTGCCAGCGCCACTTCGGAACCGGTCGCGATAATGATGACGTCCGGTGTACCGTCACAATCCTTGAGGATGTAACCGCCCTTGCGAATATTGGCGATCTGTTCTGCTGTGCGTGTCTGGTGCGGCAGACCCTGGCGGGAAAAAATCAGGCAGGAAGGTCCATCCTGCTGCTCTATGGCTGCCTGCCACGCAACGGCACTTTCCACCGTGTCACACGGCCGCCAGACACTCATACCCGGAATCATGCGCAGGGTAGGAATCTGCTCGATGGCCTGGTGCGTGGGACCGTCTTCGCCGAGGCCGATAGAGTCATGTGTGTAGACAAAGATGCTCTGCACCTTCATCAATGCGGCCATACGTAAGGCATTCCGGGCATACTCGGAAAACATCAGGAAGGTGGCACCGAAAGGGATAAAACCGCCATGCAGCGCAATGCCGTTCATGATGGCAGACATGCCGAATTCACGCACCCCGTAGTTGACATAGTTGCTGTCAGGGGTGTCGGCACGCATCGGCTTGTACCCCGACCATTCGGTCAGGTTTGAGCAACCGAGGTCAGCCGAGCCACCAAAGATCTCCGGTAGCAGCGGTGCATAGCCTTCAATCGACTTCAGCGAGGCCTGGCGTGTGGCCAGAGATTCACCCTTCTCATCCACGGACTTGACGAAAGCTGCAGCCTTGGAAGCCCAGTCCGCCGGCAGGTCACCAGCCATGCGTCGCTCGTATTCAGCAGCCAGCTCCGGGTATTCCGCCTTGTAGCTGGCGAATTTATCATTCCATTCCGATTCCACGCGCAGTCCCTTGTTTCTGCCATCCCAGCCATCGTAGATGTCCTGGGGTATTACAAACGGCGCATGCTCCCATCCCAGTTCCTTGCGGGTTAGCGATACCTCGTCTTCGCCTAGCGGGGCACCGTGACAGCCATGGGTACCGGCCTTGTTGGGTGAACCGTAACCAATGGTCGTCTTGCAGCAAATCATGGTGGGCTTGTCAGTAACTCCCTTTGCTTCAACAATGGCCTTCTCTATCGCCTCCGGATCATGACCATCAACACCCGCGACCACATGCCAGCCATAGGACTCGAACCGTCCCGGTGTGTCGTCCGTAAACCAGCCTTCAACATGGCCGTCAATCGAGATGCCATTATCATCCCAGAAGGCAATCAGTTTACCCAGGCCCAGTGTACCGGCCAGGGAACAGGCCTCGTGCGAGATACCCTCCATCAGGCAACCATCGCCGACAAATACGTAGGTGTTATGGTCTACGATTTCGTGACCGTCACGGTTGAATTCTGCAGCCAGTGAACGCTCGGCAATAGCCATACCAACAGCATTGGTAATACCCTGCCCCAGAGGACCGGTAGTGG
>Ga0209536_100011151_pt1 | contig 13187 bp, 8 predicted proteins | sample DeeMarSeWOR28_12_FD_187461 | JGI IMG/M metagenome (GOLD analysis project Ga0209536, IMG submission 187461) | Marine sediment microbial communities from White Oak River estuary, North Carolina - WOR-2-8_12 (SPAdes) (version 2) | ecosystem: Environmental > Aquatic > Marine > Intertidal zone >...
CATTGGGGGTTTACCCGGAATTCATCCACTTCGACAGCCGTTTTGTGGGCGCTTTTTCCGACCCCTTCGTCTTTATCTTCAACACCAACCTGGTCAAAAAAGGCGAAGAGCCCAAAACATATGAAGACTTTCTCGATCCCAAGTGGAAGGGCAAGGTCGTGGTCGACACCCGGCCCAGCGGTTTTCTGAGGCTTGCCGGCGCATGGGGCCCGCAGAAAGTCCTCGACTATTTAGCAAAACTCAAAAAAAATGAGCCGATATTTCTCAGAGGGCAAACGCAAACGGCAACACTGATGGCCGCGGGCGATTATTACATGTCGGTCTCGATGTACCTTTCCTCCTATGTTCATGTAGCAGAGAAAAAGGGCGGCCCCCTGGGGTTCAGTGTGCCGGACCCCTTGCCGACCGCCAATACGGACTACGGCATCATCAAGGGCGTCAAAAACCCGAACGCCGCCAAGGTGTTTCTGACCTGGCTGGGAACCAAGGGCTTCAAACTGATGGACGAGGTAAACTGGGCCAGATCAACGCCGTACAGAGACACCCGCGCCGCGGAACTGTTCAAGGGAAAGACGCTTTCATTGCCGCCAACGGCCGAGCAGGTTCCCGATCGTCAGAAATTTACCAAAGAGATGCTCAGGGCCCTGGGCGTTCGCAAAAAAAAGAAATAATCGGAATAACCAGAGAAGTGATCGCTTCGAACCCGAAACGGGCAGGCACCGGATTGACGGGCCGGCCCGTTACCAACCCATACAATTCCTGAACGGCAAATTTATATGAGTACATTTGAAGCGTTTAAAGAAAAACTGAACAAGATGGTTCCCGCCGGGGTGAGCATCGTGGTGGGCCTGCTGGTGCTGGTTCCCATGGGCATGCTGGTATTGTCCAGCTTTCGAACCGGCCGCCCGGGCATGCCGGGAGGGGAATGGAGCTTGGTCAACTATATCGGGGCCTACTCCGATATCGAAACCTATATCACCATCGGCCGCAGCCTTTACTTTGCCACCTTTGTCACTTCCGTCACCCTCGCCATCGGCGGGTTTTTTGCCTGGCTGGTGGAAAGAACCAATATGCCGGGACGCGGGTTTGCCTACAGCATGCTGCTGAGTTCCATGGCCATACCCCGCATGCTGTTCGGTATTGCCTGGATCCTGCTCCTGAGCCCGCGGATCGGCCTGATGAACCATTTTTTTGATCATTTTCTCGGCTTGCCGCGCTACAATATATATTCCATGAGCGGCATGATCCTCATTCAGATTCTGATAGAGGTTCCAACGGCCTTTTTGATGATCCTGGGCACCTTGCGGGGCATGGACCCCGCCCTGGAGGAGGCGGCATCGGTCAGCCGCAGCAATACCTTGTCGACTTTGCGCAAGATTACATTGCCGATCATGACGCCTTCCATTCTGGCCGCTGCGGTTTATCTGTTCATTATCAATATCGAAGTCTTTGAAATCCCCGGCCTGATCGGCCTGCCGGCGGGGATTACCCTGTTCAGCACCGCCATTTATACCAATGCCACCGTGCTGGTGCCGCCCAACCACGGCCTGGCCAACACCTATGCCATCACCTTTCTGTTACTCAGCGCCGTATTGATCCTTTTATACCGCAAGGCCACCCGCCGCTCAGAGCGCTATTCCACCATAACCGGCAAAGGCTACCGCCCCCGCTTGATCGACCTGGGAATCTGGAAATATTTTGCCCTGGGCCTGTTCTTGTTCTTTTTTGTGGTCACTATTCTGCTTCCGATTCTGATCCTGGTTTATTCGTCCCTGCTGCCGCTTTATCAAATTCCTTCGGCCGAAACCTTTTCCAGGTTTACTCTGGAAAATTATGTAGAGGCCATCGAAGCCCCCTGGATGGGAAGGGTCTTGAAAAACACGCTGCTCTTGATGCTGATCGCGCCTACGGCCAGCGTATTGCTGGCAGCTTTAATCGCCTGGGTCGTGCACCGAATCCGGATCAGCTCGAAGTGGAAGGCCATCATCGACATCCTGAGCTTTTTACCCACGGCTTTGCCGAGTATCGTCATCGCCCTTTCACTCTTGATCGTCTTTCTAAACGTCCGCTTTATTCCCCTTTACGGCACGCTATGGATTATCGCGATCGCTTTTGTCATCCGCTATATGCCCTACACCGTCAGAACCATCAGTGCCGCAGTCCTTCAAATTCACAAGGAGCTGGAAGAGTCCGCCCAGGTCTGCCGGGCAACGGAAATCAAATCATTTTTTAAAATCACGGTCCCGCTGGTGGCGCCGGCCCTCATCAACGCCTGGATCTGGGTGGCCATGCATGCCGCCCGGGCCGTATCTGCGGCCCTGATGCTATATTCCGCTAAAAATGAAGTCCTGTCTACCCGCATATGGATCATCTGGTTCGACGGACATGTGACGATGGTCTGCGCGCTGTCGGTAATGATGATTGCGTTTTTGCTCTTGATCAGTATCATTGGACGAATAATTGCCAGACTGGTAAGTCGGCGTTAACGGGAGTTTTCAATCATGGCAAGTACAGAAAAACCAAATACCGTTCAGGTTGTCGACCTGGACAAAAAATACGGCCAGGTCCATGCCGTGAAAAAAATTTCCTTCAGCATCAAGGAGGGAGAATTTTACACCCTTTTGGGGCCCAGCGGCTGCGGAAAAACGACCACCTTGAGAAGTATTGCCGGTCTGGAGCGAATAAACGGCGGCCGGATATACATTAAGGACCTGCTGGTGGATGACGGCCGGACTTTTGTCCCCCCTTATCAGCGACCGATCGGCATGGTGTTTCAATCCTATGCCATCTGGCCCCATATGACGGTGGCCGGCAACATCACCTTTCCGTTAAAAAATGAAAAAAAGAAATACACCTCCAGAGAGATCAACCAAAAGGTGGAGGAGGCCCTTACGCTGGTTCAGCTGGCCGGCCTGGCGAAACGCCCGGCCCCGAATTTGAGCGGCGGGCAGCAGCAGCGCCTGGCTTTGGCCCGCGCGCTGGTTGCCGAGCCTACCGTGCTGCTGCTGGATGAACCGCTGAGCAACCTGGACGCCAAGCTCAGGGAAGAGATGCGCCTGGAGCTCAAAAACCTGACCCGCCGGCTGGGGATTACCACATTCTATGTGACCCACGACCAGCTGGAGGCTCTGGTGCTGTCGGATCGAATCGGCCTGATGCGGAACGGCATCATCGTTGAAGAAGGAAATCAGTATGACATGTACATGTACCCGAAGTACAATTTTACGGCCGACTTTTTCGGCGTGAACAACATTTTAAGCGGTACGGTGATAAAAGCGGACAACCAGGCAAAACTGACCCAGCTCGACCTGGGGCTGGATGGCCCCGTTTTCGCTGAAATCCGGGATGTGCCGGTCGAACCCGGCCAGAAAGTACAGGTGGCCATCCGACCCGAAAACATCAGCTTCGAAAAGGTGAACGCCGATGCCACAGCGGGAAAAAGCCCCAGCGAAATCAACCGACTGCAGGGGATCGTCAAGGAGATCGTTTTTCTTGGCGACTATATCGACTATCGAATCGCCGTAAAGGAAACGCTGCTCAGGGCCAGGGCCCACCCCGAAGTTTTATTCCAGGAGGCAGAGGGGGTAAAAATTAACTTTACACCCAAACACGCCTGCATATTGCAGCAGCTGTAAAGGGCTTCATGTGCCCACGGAAGGTTTTCCGGAGACGTCCGGCGTGCCGGTTCTCGTCCGGATCGCTTTTCTTCATCCGCAGTTCCCTGCTTACAAACACCGGCCGGAAGCTTAGCGGCCGACCGGGGCCTCGTGCCTCTCTAATTCGGGATCAGCGTCCCCGACCGCAGCGTCGCCCTGGGTTTCCTGCGGGTAAATCACCAGCCGCTGTCCGGGGTGAATCGGTTGTGACAAATCCAGACGGTTCCATATGATCATAACGGCCAAGGGCACATTGAATTTTTCGGCGATACTGGAAAGATTATCACCCTTTTTGACGATATAGACCCGTTCCTTTTTCAGGACCGCATACTGCTTGACCAGCCGGCGGTACCGCCGCTGAAACCCCGCCGAAGCCCCCTTGGGAAGTTGAAGCCGATGGGTCCCTTTGCTCAAATAGTGCCCGCGGATTTGGGGGTTTAAATCCTTGATCACCTTAAAATAGGTGCCGGCGGCCCGGGCGACAATCCGGATGGGCGTTTCCTGCGGGCATTCGATTTCTACGGTATCCACGCGAAGGGGCGGGTAATAATCGTGTTCGGAAAGATGGAAGCCGTATCCGGCGGGGTCTGAAAATACAAGCTTCACGGCCAGGATGCGGAAGATAAAGCGCTGGGTTTCCAGGGGAAGGTAAAGGCGGTAGTAATTATCGGTTTCCTGGGCCAGCATTTCGGCCTTAAGGCCTTCTTCACCCATATTATAGCCGGCGATGGCCAGCGTCCACGAACCAAAATTCCGATAAAGCGCCGTAAAGTATCGGACGGCAGCCCGGGTCGAAAAAAAAATATTTCTGCGCTCGTCGACACGCTCGTCGACCGTCAGGCCGTATTTGCGGCCGGTAGCCGCCACAAACTGCCAGAAGCCGACCGCCCCTTTTTCCGAACCGACATGGGGTCTCAAGGCACTTTCCGCGATCGCCACATACTTCAGGTCATCCGGCACCCCGTTTTCTTTCAGCATATCTTCAATGGGCGGCAGGTACCTGCGTGACCGTTTGAGCCACAACAGCACCTGCGGACGGTCCCATAAAGCCAGCAGCATCTCTTTTTCCAGCCGTTCCCTGACGTCCTGAACATGGAGGGGAACCTTCTCGCCGCAAAAGGAAAGCTTTTCAACCGTGTTGAGGGTAGAAATCAGGGCGGGGTAACCGGCCGGGTTCGGGGGCGCCCCGTGAGTTTTGAGGGGCAGCCAAACGCCGGCCGCGAGAATGAATAGTATTTTCCATTTCATATTAAAGATCGGATCGTTAACAAAAAAGGGGAGGGGTGCCGCCCGAGGCCGACGGAAACCCGCCGAAGGTCGGGCTACAGCCGATACTTTTCCTTGAGCTCCATCAGTCTGGCCAGGTACTGTTTCCGATAAACCAGCCCATTTCGGTCGACGATATCGAACATCGCAAAATCGATGTAGGGCCTGATATCGATACCGTGAACATTGATCTTCTCATCGTTGGCCCGGTCCAGATACAGCACGCTGTAGTAGTTGACCAGGGCGCGCATATTTGAATCCCGCCTGAACACATAACTCCGCCCGGCCAGGGTATTCAAGAAAAAGCCGGCATAAGCGTAGAACACCTCATTTGACACCCGCCCGAACATGCTGTTTGCGCAGGGGCTGTCCGGAGAAAAATAGGCAAAGAATCCCGCCATAACCGGTTCCAGAATATCCGATTCCTGCTTTAATATCGCTTTGACCAGCTGAATCCTTTTGGTGCCCAGCAGACGGTAAAAATGGGCCATGTTTCGCATCAACGTCAACAAATCTCTGGTTTCACCGATGTTGACCGGGCGGGTTTCGGAAATGCGGGCAACCGTATCCTGAAACAGCTTCAGGGTGCCGGACTCCAATTGCAGTGCGTCGACGTAATCCTGTTTGTCGAGGTAGGCGAAAAAGGCCTTTATCTGTCCTTCCAGCTCTTTGCATTTGATCCCGATTCGTTCCGGGTAGGCCGGCCGGGCGTTATCTCCGAACACCTCAAAAAATTTCTCTTCCGGAACCGGCGTTTTTCTTTTATCGTCCAATTTGCTCTGCAGCCGGGCAACTTCTTCCTCCAAAACCTCGGCTTTGATTTTCCATTGCTGTCTTTCTTCCTGCACCGCAGCGTCGATCTTTTTGCCGTGCCATTGGGATAGATATCGATAGCCTAAAAATACCGCGGCCACGATGATGATGACCGCAACGAGATGTTTTATGACGCGCTCCGGTTCAAAGTCCATTTTGGTTGGCCTGAGATGGGGTTATACTTTCAAACAAACCCGAAGATTTAAAAGGTGCCGGGCTCCGCTCTCTTGGATTTAATAAAAACCGCTCGGAGAGTCAAGCAGATATTCAGGATTTCTTTTGACTTTGAAAATTGTTGTTTGTTATGAAGATGATCTCAGTCGGAATCTTTTCTTCAACCCAATAACGGAGGCGTCTATGGCAACAGACAACCAAAAACCGATCATGTTCAGGCTGGCGCGCGAAATCCCTCACTGTCGATCGGTCTGGATCGGGGTCCTGCAGGGCACCTGGAAGGAAATGGGCCGCCAGTATGGGGAGAGGTGCGCCAAGGATATCGCCAGAAACTTTGATATCAACTGGGAAAAATTGATTTTGAAAGGTGAGAAAAGCTTCTGGCAGCAGAACAGAACTGAAAAACAAAGGGCGAGCTACGGGGTCGCCTATCTCAAGAGAAGCTTTAAAGAACTCTCGCGTCTGTGCCCGGAATTAATCGAAATGTTTGCGGGCATGGCCGAGGGGGCCGCCAATGAACTCGATCGGTGTATCCATGCCGGCGCATGCGCGCATGAGGAAAAAATCGCTCTGTTAAATTACTCCAGCACGATTCATTTTCATCCGGATTGGGACTTTGACAACGATTGCCCGCGCCGGTCCCAAGGCAACCCGGCCGGCGGCGGCCGGGCCGCTTTAGCCGAGGATGAGGCCGACTGCAACGGCTTCTGGGTCAAAGGCGCGGGCACCCGCACGGGACAGACCTATGCCACCCGCACCGCCCAGTCCAGACATATCGATGCGGGCGGTTCCGGCAGGGAAAGACAGATCTCCTACGTCGCCATCCCCAAAGATCCCTCCGCGCGGGTCTTCTGGGGCAACGGCCGGGCCGGGAACCTGGGCGGTATCGGCGGCGGCCTGATGAATGACAGCGGGGTGTGCTGCCTGACATCCGGCGCCCAGTACGCCAAAGATTCCCGACCCTATATGGACGAGTCGCTCGCTCCGGGCATCAGGGACTTTCTTCTGGCCTCCTGCGGCGTCATTTTCTCGGAAACGGCCCGGGAGGCCGCCGAAATGGCCACGATCGGAACGCAGCCCTATCGGCAGCTGACAGGGAGAAAAACCGTCCTCAGGGCCAGGGGTTGCAATATCGTCTTTGCCGATGAGCATGAAGCCTATTGCGTCGAGCAAAATGCCCGATATTATGCGATCAGGAGGCCCGGTGATTTAGGCGAGAAAGACAACAATTTCCTGGTGCATGCCAACCATTTTAAATCGAGCAACGGCTGTTTCGATGAAGACAATGTGTTTCAGTCCGACAGGTCGATGACGGATTTCACACCGGAGGAAATGGATCGGCCAAGCGGCACGTACTATCGTTTCTGGTCGGGCATGTGGATGCTCAGGAACAATTACGGCCGCATCGACGACCGGTTAATGCGGGAAGACCTGGTGGCCTCCCATTATGGGTATGACGAAAAGGGAAACCGGTTCGATCCGGAACCGGAAACCGGCGTGCCGACCTCGGGGGGAGATTTTAATGAGGCTCACGAAACCTGGCATGGAACGTTTTGCGCGCACATAAAGCCTTATACGGCGGAAAACCCCAAAGGGGTGGGCGGCAACGTCGAAACCTCGGTTTTCAATCTGTCCACCCGGCAGGTCTGGTGGGTCCCGGTCTGGCCCTGCCATTATAAAGAATGGAATCTCGACTGGCATTACACCGATTTAAAGCCGTATGCCGAGTATCGGAAGCTGCTGTGGGGCTATTAGAAGCCATCTCAAAAATGCATCTAACGCTCAAGGGCTGTGTTCCAAGCCTCCTCAAAATGCCCACATACGACCTGTATGCTGCGCTTTTTCGTCGGCTTGCGCCTTGCCCTTGAGCGCGATCCACTGTTTTCGAGGTCGCTTATAGGAAAGTTTCGGGTTGCGGGTTTCAGGTGCCGGGGAATTTCTGTAGCTGAAACCTGAACACCGGCACCTGGACCCTATCGTTATACCGATTGGCGATATATCTCTTCCATTTCCTTACAGGCCGTGTTGAAACTGTAGCGAAACGCCAGGCCGATAAAACTTTTTTTTACGATGACCCATCCCACGCTCAGGGTGATCTGAACCGGCGAGGTCTTTTTTACCCAGCGGTAAATTTTAAGCGGCCATTTGACCAGGCGATAAAAGCTCCGGCCCGTTTTGGCCAGCACCTTTATCTGCTCAAAAATTTGCCCTTCTGAAATCGATTTCATGTCATACAGGGTCATCAGCCTGACCCCGTAAAATTTGTTAATGACGGACAGTTTTTCCGTTTCACAAATGGTATTCAGCCAGCTGCAGGATCTTTTCAAAAGCGGTCCCAAGGCTGCCTCTTCCAGCGGGCGCTCGGCCGCGGGAAAATGCCTTGCGGCAATGATTGCCGCCGCCTCCTGGACGGCCCCCTTGAAATCGGACAAGCCCGGGGCCGAGAGAATCAAACGGTTCAATCCCGCCAAGCGGTCGCGCACCATCAGGAGTTGAGGGTCATCAACAAGATTCTTTTCGGGTTCTAGCCGATTGATTTCTTCAAGGGTATCTTCGAGATGTTCAACATCGACGGCCAGGTCTTCACAACCTCCGCTTTCCGCAAACGCTTCGACGCAGATTTTTCCCACGAAAAGATAAATATCCGTCAGCAGGCATTTGGCCAGAACGAGAAGGGTCAACCGATTGGAAAAGTAGGCCAGCCAGGTGAATAAATCCGGAATAATGACCAGGCGCAGCCAGTATAGTTTCTTGAAAGGGCGACCCAGGGTCTGAAACAGCCGGCCGATTCTACTGCGGCGCAGGCCGTTGTACCAATTCAGTGACTGGCGGATATGACGGATTTTGGCCCGCTGAAGATGTTTAAAACCCGGCCGGCTCAAAACCCGGTCCAAACGGACCGCCAGCAGGCGCCCGGCATTTAGAAATTTCCCGATTTTGACCTGCAGTTCGGGCCTTTCCGATTCGGGATGATAACAGGCCGCAATCGAACGGATATATGCCATTAGCCCTGACAGCTCCTGTACATCGGCGGATGACGCGTTTTTCACCCGACGGCAGGTTTGAAGCACCAGGGAAAGGGCCCGTTTGCGGTTTTCGTCGGCCGCTTTCTCCATGCCCCGCTCGATGGCTTCGATTTCATCCCGCAGCGAGCGCCGCCAGTGCCAAATGCCCCGAAACCGAAAAACCACCGCCAGCGTCAGGACCAGTATGATCAGCGCGCCCAGCCCCATGCCGATTTTGGCTATTGTCCAAATCTGTACGACGTCCATTTTATAAAAACCCGTTGCCGGCACCGCTCATGGAGAAGTCCCAAGTTTTCATCAGGCCGATCGGAAAGCACATGCTTGCCGAGGCTTCGAGCATTGATCGGAGATATTAAAGCGGAATGAACAATCCGCAGCGCAGGCGTGTATGTTTGAACGGTAACCGTTCCGCAAACTGAATTTTAGCCTCCGACACCCTTTTAGCAGAGATCTCGACCGTTGAAAATACCCTTTAGGGTTGCAAAAGATTTCGATTGTGATAAATTCCTTACTCAAAATGCGGTCCGTTTTTAAATTCGCGGTTATCTACAATGCTCAAGTTAACTGTGACAGGCTTGAAAGATAAGCCGTTTCTACGCGTCTGAAACTTGTGCCTAAGCGGGTATAACGCCGAACTTGGGCCGGCGCTTACACTTAGCTGTCGGTGTTAACTGTCCGGTTTGCATACTAAAATCCGACTGTCAGACGTTCGGCCTAACACCCGCTAAGGCCCTTCAAACAGTCAGACGACTACGAAACGGCTCACCTTCCAAGCCTAACTTGGCCTAACCTACTGGAGCTTTTCAGATAAGCGCATTCATGAAATAATCGGGCTAGATCAGAATCTGGTTGCTGGAAGACCGGGACTCCCCGGCTGAAACGGTTCGGATGGCCGGCAGCGACCGAACCGGGCATTTGTTCTCGCAGATACCGCAGCCCACACAGCGCTTTAAATCCACATAGGGAAGCTGCACCTGCATGTTCTTTCCGTCTGACCTCAAGACAAAATCCGTTTTAAGATAAATGGCCTTGGGTGAAGTGGGGCAATGCTCCTGGCAAACGATGCAGGGCGCATTGCCGGACCAGGGCAGGCACCGGCCCCGGTCGAGGTAGGCCGAGCCGATTTTGACCGGCCGCGCGATTTTTTCTCTGGCGGTGATTGGCTCGATCGCGCCGGTCGGGCATACACTGCCGCACAGGGTGCAGGTGTATTCGCAATACCCCCGGGTCATTATGAGATGGGGCGTCCAGAATCCGCCCATCCCGGCTTCTGCAAGCGTGGGATTGATCGCGTTTGTGGGACATACTTTCATGCACAGGCCGCAGCGCTGGCAGAGCGTCAGAAATTGCTGTTCGGCCAGCGACCCGGGCGGCCGAATGAGCCGCGGATCCGGGGCTTTGTCTATGCGGCCGTCCAGCCGGCCCAGAAGCGGAAAGGAAAAACCGGCCGCCAGGCCGCCCAGCAGGGCTCTTTTGCCGATGTCCGGCCGCGGGTTCAACTTGGGCCGCGGGGCAAAGCCAAAGGCGAGAGCCTCTTCCGGGCAGACATGCTCACAGTTGAAGCACATATGGCATTCCGCCGTCTCCCAGGTCTGGTCCGGGCGGGGAGACGCAGCGCCCTGGCAATGTTTGAGGCACAAATTGCACTGCGTGCATTTTTCAGGATATTTTTTTAGTTTCAGAATACTGAAGCGCGCGCACAGGCCCAGCAGGGCGCCCAGCGGGCAGAGGACCCGGCACCAGAAACGGGGGCGGATGCGGTTTAAAAAAAGGATGACCAGAAAAAGCAGCCCGATAAACCAGGCAGTTTGATAGGCCTGGATGTGATAACCGAAAACCGGCGCGAAAAATTCTTCTGCGCCGTAGCCGGTCCGTGAAAGCAAAACGCTGCGGCTGCCCCCCAGCGCGTTGAAAATGCTGCGGGCGCCCGCGCCCAGACCGGGAATGACCGCCAGGGCAATGGAGCGAAAAAGCAGCGCGATGGGATCCAGCAGCCCTGTGAAGTTCAGTCCCAAAAGGGCGGAGACGATTAAGGCTGTCAGCAGAAAGTATTTGATTCTCTGCCCGGCCGTTTTCTGGTTGCACTGAACCTGCCGGCTTCCCCTCAAGGCCGGCCGCGCCGACCCGACGGCGTGATGAAGGGTGCCGAACGGGCAGATAAAGCTGCAGAAAATTCGGCCCAGGAAAAGGGTCAGCAACAGGATCGCGAGCCCCCACCCCAGACCGGAGATCGGGCGGTGGCCGGACAAAAGGGAAGAAAGTCCGATCAGCGGGTCGAGCTGAAAGAAAAAGGTGACCGGCCGGCCAAGCCTCAAGTCCTGCTCGGGGGCCAGGGCGGTTTCCAGATAGATATTCTGGGGCAGGCGGCTTTCCACCAGAAGGAAAAGGAAAAAAATCAAAAAGGCCGCCTGAGATATGCGCCTGAGCCGGACCAGATGCTTCAGTTTCACAGCAACACCCGCCGACGGTCAAGCGTGCTGAAATCATAGGTGCCCAGCCCCGATTTTTGCGCCAGCCGGACAAAGCCGAGCTGATCGGGCCGTCGGCCGAACAACTGTGCCGCGCCGGCATCGGCCGCGACCGGGTCGTCGCTGAGGATCAAGGTGTGCTTGGGGGCCACATCGGCGGTACTGCCGCCGGAAGGTCCGTTCCGGGTCATAATCCGAATGGCGTCGATGAGGGTCACCGTCGGTTTGAAAAACCGGGACAGATCCACAATGCTTTCATCGATATCCTGGTGCAGGGACCAGCGACTGCCGTCTACCGCGCCGATCCAGTTTTTCATGCCCAGGGTTAAACTGCTCAGCGAATGGTGCTTGGCCACCGGCAGGTTGATCAATTTGTCGGCCTCGACCAGCGGGACAAATACCGGCCAGGAACCCAGCAGGTTTCCCTTTAAGTCCATTTCGCGCATCATCGACGAGCGAGGATGAATCAATTCCGCCCCGGTGTTTTTGGCGACCAGGCCGGCCCCGGTAACGGCGAAGCACCGGCGGGCGTCGTGAATGGTATTGTCGGCGATGCGGACCCGCCGGGCGCCGGCCTCCTGGCAAAGCTCAATCACGGCCTGCAGGACTTCCGGGTGGGTGGTGGCGCCGAATTGAGGCGCCCGGGCCCAGGAGAGGTTGGGCTTGATGACGACGACGTCCCCCCGGGCGATAAAACGGCTGATTCCGCCGGCCGCGTCAAACGCTTTGCGGGTTAAGGACTTGATGTTATATCCCGGGACTTGACCGACGGCTTCGACCAAGAACTTTTTTCCGGGTGCGGACCAGGCCGAGAGCGGCGATTTGAGCGCGCCCACAGCCGCGCCGGTCAGCGTCAGAGCGCCGGAGAGGTTGAAGAGGGTTCTTAACGATTCTCTTCTGGTAAGGGGTCGATTAAAATTCATCATGTACGCCTTTCTGTGGTTGACAGGTGATCAAATCAAGGGGTCTTTATCCCAGCCCAGCCGAACCAGGTCGATACGGTCCGGATGGCTGTTTCCCAGCTTAAAACGGGTGTCGGCGGCGGCGATATGCAGGGGCGGGGGGCTGATGGGCCGATCTTTTCCAAAATATGCAAAGCGTTTGGCCTGAATGATTCGCGCGCCGGTGGCATCGGCGGCCACCGGGTCCTGGCTGACAATCAGACCGCCGTAAGGCCACAGGTAAGTGCGGCTGAAGTGATGGGGGCCGATCCCGTGAAACAGGGGGGTCAGCATCACCAGAATGTTCAGGCGGGTTTTGCCCCGGATGGCCGGTTTCTGCCAGATGGCGCCCAGCCGTTCACAGGCGTTTCCGTGGTACGCCCAGGGCTCGGGGACAAACATGATGTAGTTTTTCAGCAGCGTGCCCAGGCCCGACCAGTGATGGGTGCGCATGGGACGCACGTTTATCAAGGCGGTGGCCTGCTCGAAAACCGGGTTGTCCCTAATCCCCCGGTCGTCGACGGAAATGTTGCGCTCGCTGACACCGGCTGCCGTTAAACGGGCCTTGAGGGCGTTTTCCAGTGCGGCCGGGGTGGCCAGGGGGCCCCAGACATTGGTTTTGATGCCGACGATGTCGGCGGGTTTGAACAGGGCGCGCCAGGCCGAATCGGGATCGGCGGTTTTAAGAAGCGCGCTTACGGCCTGATCCAGCATGTCTTCCAGGGCACGGTCTCTAACCGATTGCCCGGCGGCCACTGCTTTGGATTCGCGAATCAGAACCACCCGGCTCTTGGGGGGCTGTGTCGCGGAGGCGTGGTCCAGCATCGGCAGCCCCACCACCCC
>Ga0209536_100011153_pt1 | contig 13187 bp, 5 predicted proteins | sample DeeMarSeWOR28_12_FD_187461 | JGI IMG/M metagenome (GOLD analysis project Ga0209536, IMG submission 187461) | Marine sediment microbial communities from White Oak River estuary, North Carolina - WOR-2-8_12 (SPAdes) (version 2) | ecosystem: Environmental > Aquatic > Marine > Intertidal zone >...
AATTTAAGACGTCTTGAGGTTTTACACCATGCAGGCTTTACGTTCGCTGTAAAGACGCACTCGGGTCCCACCGATACACTAAAGGAACTTGTTCGAAAGGGTATTTTTAAGATTACCTATATCTATCGTGATCCGAGAGATGTTGCTATCTCAGCTTTCGAACATGGCAGCGATTTGCGCTCCAAGGGAAGGGCAGACACATTTGCCAAATTAGATAATCTGGAAAATGCTATCAGTTTTGCCAATAACGTATTGGGTGTTTGGAATCAATATCGCCAGTTAAATCAAATATTAATTTGCAGGTATGAAGATCTCGTTTCAGACCCAAAAAGAGAAATGATCAGATTGATGGATTTTTTAGATCTAAAATTAGCATCTTCACAGCTTGATGAAATAATTGAGAGCTATTCTCGAAATCGAATTTTAAAGAATAAAAAGATGCAAGGATTTTTGCATTATAACCGGGGTGTGTCGGGCAGATTTAAACACCAAATGACACCGGACAACGTCGCCTTATGCAATCAGTATTTTGGCCCTTATTTACAGCAAATGGGGTATACAGAATAGGTTTTACTGATCTATGATCGGTGTTATCCAGACCAATTCATTTTTGTTCCAATCCACTATGATACCGTTCAAGCTTGCCGACAAAATAGGCAAAATTTTCAGTTAGGGTGTCACAAAATTGACTTAATAGCCATATCTGATCTCCAGCAGGATTCTATCCCTCTAATATAACAGGAAATTCAAACTAATCTAATGGTGGCATATATATTGCTGCTTTCTAAGTGCCAAATTCAGCCTTAACAAAATATTTTTACAGCAAATTTTAGCAGATCCAAGCAACTAACCGAATATGTTAGCAAGCGGGATGTTAGCACAAAATTAGACTTGCTAAGGTACAAGTATTTCGGCTGGCAAAATTAAAATCTAGTTCATGGGATATCCTCCATATTTATGACCCAAATTAAACCGTTTGAAAAACCAATTTACATTTCAAGACCGCCATTGCCGGATCGAACAGCGGTTTACCGAAAAATTGATGAAATCTGGGATTCCCAGTGGCTGACAAACGTCGGTGCGCAGCACCTGCAATTCGAAAAAAAACTTAAAGCGTATCTGGATGCTTCTAATATCAGTCTTTTCTGCAATGGGACGCTAGCCCTGCAATTAGCCTGTCAAGCTCTGAGATTATCAGGAGAGGTAATCACGACACCTTTCACATTTGCTGCAACCCCACATGTCTTATACTGGAATAGAATTGCCCCTGTATTTTGTGACATAGATCCAGAAACATATAATTTAGACCCCAATCTTATTGAAAACATGATTACGCCAAATACAACTGCTATTTTACCGGTTCATGTGTTTGGTTATCCGTGCGACACTCAAGGCATACGAGAGATAGCAGATCGATATGGTCTAAGAGTGATTTATGATGCAGCTCACGCATTTGGGGTGGAGGTAAGCGGAGAGAAGATCGGTAATTTTGGCGATTTATCGATGTTTAGTTTCCATGCAACTAAAATTTATCACACTTTGGAAGGTGGTGCTTTAACATTTAAAGACGAAAGTCTAAGAGAACGTCTCGAGTTTGCAAAAAATTTTGGTTTTAAGAACGAAGAAAATATTGTTGTCCCAGGAATCAATGCCAAGATGAATGAATTTCAGGCGGCGATCGGTTTGTTAATGCTTGACTTAGTTGGAGAAGAAATCGAGAAACGAAAACATTTAACAATGGTTTATCGTGATAGGCTAAATGAAATTCCTGGAATTTATTTTAGAACCGAGAGGCCAAAAGTCAAACACAACTATTATAATTTTATTATTACAGTCGATGAAAATAAGTTCGGTATCAGCAGAGATGAGCTATACAATGCATTGAAACAATATAATATTTACACCCGCAGATATTTTTATCCGCTATGCAGCCAATTTCAGTGCTACCGCAACTATCCATCTTCCGCTGCGGAGAACCTGCCTGTTGCGGAGAAGATATCTAAATCAATTCTAACACTCCCGCTATATGGTTCCCTTGAAGAAGAAGATATCCATAAAATCAGCGATGTCATAGCATTACATGCAAAAAGAAATACTTACGCTTTCAATTTACGTTCAACTTGTGTTTCACATCAAGATCGCATGTGACCTACATTCTTATGCCTTTATTAGGAAACTCAGTTTCATGAAGGTAAATGACAACATACATCAAAGGTGCTCAGTGTGAAACTGGCAATCATGCAGCCATATTTTTTTCCTTATTTGGGTTATTTTCAGCTTATTAACTGTGTTGATAAATTTGTTATATATGACAACATCGAATTCTCGAAAAGCGGCTGGATGCGCCGCAACAGAATTTTAAATTGTGACCGTGATCGCTATATTGTTGTTTCGTTAAAGAAAGCGTCTGATTTTTCTCACGTGTGTGATTTGGAAATAGCAGAAAATTATAATTTTAAAAAAATGCTGCGAATCATCAAGGGTGCATATGAGCGTGCTCCATACTTTAATGCTACCTACCAATTACTAAAGGACATTATCCCACCGCAAAATTATCAACTTTTTGACTACCTTTTATGCATCACTAAAAGCCTGTGCGCCTTTCTTGAAATACAAACTAGATTTATTATTTCTTCTTCGATATGCATTAACCATTCACTCAAAGCGCAGGAAAAAGTCATGGCCTTATGCACCGCTCTTAATGCAGATGAATACATAAACCCGATTGGCGGGACACACCTGTATGATAAAAGCGTATTCGCAGCGTCCGGAATCAAATTATCATTCCATCAAATTTCTGACATTACATATAGTCAATTTAAAGATCCGTTTGTGCCTAATCTTTCAATCATTGATGTTATGATGTTTAATTCAAAGGCAAAAATACAAGAACTGCTTAATATGTACACATTAAGTTAGAGGAACTCAGATCATGAAAACAATGATTATTGGGCTTAGTCCAGAATATAACTACCCGGGCTCATTCGAAAAATGGCGGTCAAATAATACGTATTACGCAAGCAATCATGGCGCATCTTTTATTTGCCAAGCTTTGTTGCGTCAGTTTGATGCGGACTACATTGACGATTTTTCTGACATACCTTCCTTACGAAATAAATACGATCTGTGCGTACTCGCACTTTCAACTCACATCCACAGGAAACGGGATATTACCTATCTGGCGGATGTTGTTGAAAAACTGGACATGAAAACAATAGCGCCGTCACTCGGTATGGAGGATTATATTGCGGCAGCAGATGATATTCCACAATTGCACCCCTCAGTAATCAGATTGCTAAACCTTGTTTCAGAACGTTCAGATGCAATCGGTGCCCGAGGCCCGCATACTGCATCAATACTGCAAAAATATGGCTTTGACAATATTATCCCCGTCGGATGTCCATCATTACAATGGCAACTTAAGGATAGTATTCGTATACGCAAAAATAAGTCGATGACTAAACCACTGATTGCCTATCACCGGACAATCTCCTCTTATGCTCTTGAAGCAATGAAATCGGCAACAATCCTCGGCCAGGATTTTTTGGATGAGGTTGTTTTTACCAATAATCGCAACAATGATGATTTGCTGTATCAGCAGGAAATGTCTCATTATCTTCAATTTAACGATTACAAAACGGTTTTGGCGACCATCAATAGAAACGGAATTTTTCCGAACCGATACCAGCTGTGGTTCGATATTATAGGAGCGCATGACTTTGTGATTGGCGCGCGGCTGCATGGGTGTATTGCCGCACTCGTCCAAGAAGTCCCGGCAATACTTGTTCCACGCGATTTGCGCATGATGGAAATAGCCAATTTTTACAATATTCCGACAGTCTCTATTGAAGATATGCAAAAGAAGTCAATTTATCAGGTTTTTGAAGAAGTTGATTTCTCCAATTTCAAAAAGACTTACAAAGACCGCTATAAAAATTATTATGCTTTTCTCGAAACAAACAAATTAGTTCACAAACTCAATATTCCAACCCTTTACGATGATGGTGGTTTAGAGGTTGCTTTGGAAGAAGGTTCCCAAAGGGAAGTTTCCCTGAAGCTTACATTTAATTTTAATTGAGTAATCCGTGAGCACTACACAATCAATAGGTGGCTATTTTGAGTTGGAGTTGCGTCAACACGATAGCCTTTTTCATGACAACGCCGCGGCTCTTAATTGCGGGAGAAATGCGTTCGCATATATCCTAGAAAACCTTGGGGTGAAAAAGATACACTTACCCAAATATATATGTCCTGCAATGCTTCAGCCGCTTCATAAGTTACAGATATATTATGATTTTTATTCGATCAATAAGGATCTTGAACCGGATCAAAACTTCACGGTCGATAGTGGTGAGTATATTTTGTATATTAATTATTTTGGTTTAAAAAATGGGACGGCACAGAAGTTGGCACAGAAATATACCAATACGATTATAGACAATGCCCAGGCCTTTTTTGATTTGCCTTACAGCCACACACCAACCTTTTATTCACCGAGAAAATTTTTCGGCGTTCCTGATGGCGGTTTCGCCTATGTAAACAGTGACTCGAGTCTATCCCTGCCACAAGACGACATTTCTTTTGAGCGATGCGTGCATTTATTAAAAAGAATTGAACTTGGCGCATCGGAAGGTTTTTCTGACTTCAGATCTCATGAGCAAGAATTCGATAATCGATCTATGGCCTGCATGTCACGCTTAACAAAAAGAATATTATTAAACATTGATTATGAATGGGTCCAAAGTAAAAGAAATAAAAATTTCAATGAGCTGCACTCGGCGCTGCAAAAGTTCAACCTGCTGTCTCCTATTATTGATGGTGCCACAATCACAGGTCCCATGATGTATCCTTATCTCTGTGATAATAAACACCTCCGAGAACGCTTGCAAAAAAATAATATCTTTACTCCAATATATTGGCCCCAAATATCTGAAATGGGTAATGGTTTGAACGTTTTTGAATCCCATCTAGCAGAACACTTAATACCGCTTCCAATTGACCAACGGTATAACCGAGGCGATATGCATCGTATTGTTTCTGTTATTAAGGAATTTAATGAATAACCACTTGAGAACAGACACGCATAAACGGACGAAAGTCTTGGAGGATTTGCTCGACAAGGTCAACTGTTTGCTCGAAGAGCCAGAACTCAACGAGGTTTCTCATCTGAAACAGCCAAAACTACCTACCGTGTTTATTGTTGGAAACCCACGCAGCGGAACCACCCTTCTATATCAATGGTTAGCCGCTACAGGCTTGTTTGCATATCCGAGCAATATTATGTCCCGTTTTTACAATGCCCCGTATATTGGCGCATTGCTCCACAAAATATTCGTGGATTACGATAAACACGGAGAACTATGCGGTAACGGACAGTTTGACTTCACGTCCCAACTTGGCAAAACAAAGGGCGCTCACTCACCACATGAATTCTGGTATTTTTGGCGTCGATTCTTTCATTTCGGCAAAATCCAGTGTTTGACGAAAGCGGAATTGGCAGAAATTAATCATGAATTGTTCCTTAAAGAATTAGCCGCCATCGAAAGCTGTTTTGAAAAACCGTTATTACTTAAAGCACTTATAATGAATTGGAATATTGATTATCTAAATCATATAATCCAAAAGCCCTTGTTCCTATTCATCAAAAGAAACCCGATGCACAATATGGCATCGCTATTTAAATCTCGTAAAACTTTTTTTAACGATATCAGTGAATGGTATTCATTCAAACCACCCGAATATGAATTGCTGAAAACGAAAAATGTTTATATGCAATTAGCAGGTCAAGTCAATTACACCAACAAACATATCGAAAAAACGCTTCAGCGGATCCAGCCCGAACACAGCATCATTATATCATATGAAAAATTCTGTAAAGCTCCTGAGCAACTGTACAGTGTGATACTCTCTCGATTACATCATTGCGGGTATAACACGAGTCAGGCTTATACAGGCCCTATTTCTTTTCAGCCAAGCTTGGATATTGATGATGAATTCGACGAAGCCAAAGCGGAGAAGGCACTGTCATATATACAAACATCGTAAAGATGGAACACATGAAGTAAGCGCTTTAATTTTAAGCCGTTTGCGATCAAATAATTGGGACCTGAAATCAAATGATTTTTGAAATAGTTTAATCTTCAGATTAGTCAAGTTATGTATCTATTTATGGCTTTTTAAAGGAGATCATTTTGAGCTTAGCACCGATAGGATTATCAACATATTCAAGATTACCACACTTAAAGCAAACCATAGATGCTCTAAAAGCCAATGCACTGGCTAAAGAAAGTGATTTATATATATTTTCAGATGGGGCAAAACCAGGCGATGAGAGAAAGGTTGATGCTATCAGGAAATATATCGATACAATCGATGGTTTCAAAAATGTGCATGTTATTAAAAGGGCACAAAATAGTAGAGTAAGAAATAATAGGGATGGAATTTCCGAACTACTTGAAAAGCATGGAAAGTGCATATACCTGGAAGAAGACATTGTTACTGCTCCCGGCTTTCTCAAGTTTATGAATGAATCCTTAAAAGTTTATGAGAGCGATGAGAAAATTTTTAGCATTTCCGGATACTCTCCACCGATAAATATTCCTGCTGACTATATTTCTGATACCTTTATACTGCGAAGAGCCTGTGCCTGGGGTATGGGCATCTGGCATGACCGTTTCAACGAGATTTCCTATTTAGATAATGCTGCGGTATTGAAAAGATTTTCGAACGACAGGCAGGTTGAAGAACTGGCAAAATATGGTGAAGATTTACTAAATATGATTTTGCTGGATGCAGCGGGTAAAATGGATGCGCTCGATGTCAAAATTTTCTACCATCAGTTTCTTAATGATAAATATTCAGTATACCCAAGAAAATCTCTAGTGAGGAATATTGGTCATGATGGTAGCGGAATACACTGTGTTCAAACCAACAAGTTCGACGTGGATTTATGGGAAAAGTCGGAGTTTACAATCAATGGTGACGTTAAGTTGGATGATAGAATAGTCAAATCCAATTATGAATTCAGGCGAATTAATCGAGTTCACCAAGTTATGCCAAACGTTAACCCTCCAAAACGAAAAAATACATCGGAGATGGATATGCTTGGTCAAAACCTTATTTTTCTGATTTCACAGCCGAGGGCCGGTTCCACACTTTTGCAGCGAATATTGAGCGGGCACTCAGACATTCACACGATTGCAGAGCCGTGGATTATGCTTTATCCAATCTATGCCCTTAAAAATAATGGATTACTGGCAGAATTCGATTCAAACTTGGCAAGACAAGGATTAGAAGATTTTATTTCTCAGGTGCCTGAAGGGCAGGATTTGTATTTCAAGGCGCTGAGAGAAATGGGTTTGACGTTATATAATCGTGCACTTGAAGTGTCGGGCAAACGATTGTTTTTAGACAAAACACCGAGATATCATTTAATCATTCCCGAACTCAAAAAGGTTTTCCCTGAAGCCAAATTCATTTTTATTTTAAGAAATCCGTTGGCTGTACTTTCATCTACTTTAAAGACGTGGTTCCAGAACAATCCAGAAATCCTCAAAAAAAGTCCAAATTATTTAGATCTTATTCAAGGTCCCTTCAATCTAATTCAAGGAATCCAACGATTCGCAGGAGATGCCATTGTCGTTAAATATGAGGAATTGGTTGAGTATTCAGAAGATACGGTTAGGGCAATTTGTAAAAAAATTGGCATTCCCTTTCAGCGCGAAATATTGACCTATGGAGATAAACCAAAGCCGAAAGGGAGATTTGGTGATCCTGTTGGTATTTACCAACATAGCCGGGCGGTAAACTCTAATATCGACAAATGGGTAACAAACCTCTCGACTCCTGAACTTGTAAGTTTTGCCGATCAATATCTAGAAACACTAGGTGCTGATATTGTCTCAAAAATGGGCTACAATTTTCAAGAGCTGAAGCAAAAATTAGATTCACACAGAGGATTAAGTAATAACGAACAAATTGATCCTGAACAGAACAAAGTTGCAGAAAAAGAAGGCGAAGGTCTTTTTGCCGGCGACCATAATTTTCGAAAAATTCTTTCAGCCTACCATGATAAACCTGAACAACGAGAACAAATACTTGGAAAATACATTAACTTATTAAGAAAAAACCCTGATGATCTAACAGCGCTTTTGGTTTTGGGATTTATCTCAATGGAATTGGAAAAATTTGATGATGCCACTGTTTTCTGCCAAAAGGCACTGGAAATATCCCCTGAAAACATCGATGTAAGAGATTCATTTTTAAAGCTTGGTGAAAAAATTGAATTAACAGGAAAGATTAATAAAGCCAGAGAAATATATCTCTATTACTTAATTCGGAATCCTGAAGAAGATCAAATAACGAAAAACTGGGAAAAATTGCAAGATACTGAAAAACAAAAACAAATTATCAAAAAAGTTAAATCCAAAAAAAAGGACTATATTGTTTCCGCTATTGTATCTACCTATAACTCCGAGGAATTTATTCGCGAATGTCTGGAAAATTTAGAGTCCCAGACGATAAGTAAAAATTTAGAAATCGTCGTTGTTGATGCCCATTCTGAACAAAATGAAGAAACAATCGTTAAAGAATTTCAGGAGCGATACTCAAATATTACTTATATCAAAACAAGGGGCCGTATCGGGATATATACGGCATGGAATATCGCGATAAAGGAGGCTTCCGGAAGATATTGTATAAGTGCAAGTACAAATGACATCCTGAATCATAAGACATGCGAAATTTTAGCCCGATATCTAGACGAAAATCCCGAGTGCATGCTTGTCTACGGTGACACCTATCTTACAAATAAGCCGCATGAAAGTTTTGAAAATAATACCCATACGGACGCCTACCGATGGCCGCCGTACCGCTTTGAAGAGCATTTGAATCGCTGTATGGTGGGACCGCACCCCATGTGGCGCAAACAGCTGCATTCGCAGATTGGCTTTTTTGATGAACGCTATATCGCAGATGGTGATCAAGAATTTTGGTTACGTATTGGTGAAAAATTCGATATAGCCCATATTCCAGAATTTACAGGCCTTCAATGGATATCGGATGATGCCATCAGCAGAAAAGGTATTTTACCGGATTTAGAAGTTCTGCATATACAATCGAATTATCAAAAACGCTATTCAAAAAACAGTAAAAAACAAACCAAGCTGTGTTCGATAATTATCCCGGTCTTTAACCAGTTAGATTACACCAAACGATGTATTGAAGCCTTATATCAGAATACGGCAAATTCCTCTTTTGAAGTTATCGTTATCGATAATAATTCCACGGATGGAACCAGGGAATATCTATCCGGCATCCCGGAAAAGGTTAAAGTGATAAAAAACAAAGAGAATCTTGGATTTGCCAAAGCCTGTAATCAGGGAGCCAGACTTGGTCGTGGCGATTACCTGGTTTTTTTGAACAACGATACCTTAGCGCAAGCAGACTGGCTAGAAGAAATGGTCGCTTCCGCAGATTCAGACGCCGATGTGGGCATTGTGGGAAGCAAGCTACTATATCCTGACAATACAATACAACACGCAGGAATTGGTTTTATAAACGGCATACCGGATCATCCTCTTAGAAATTTACCCGGTGACAATCCGGAGGCCAATCAGGTCAGAGAAATGGACATGGTGACCGGCGCATGTCTGTTAATTAAAAAGGATTTGTTTTTTGAAAGTGGCGGTTTTGACGAACAATACAAAAACGGCGTCGAAGATATTGATCTTTGCCTGAAAGTCAGATCAAAAGGCTATAAGGTTATTTATAACCCCAAAAGTACCTTATATCACTATGAAGGAAGAACAGAGGGTCGATTTGATCATGTAAAAGAAAATTTGCAAACATTCTTCGCTCGCTGGGGCGATTATTTCGATGATCAGGGAAGATTTATCGATAAAGCCGAGAATAAAAAAATATTGGTCAAATGGGAGGGCTCTCAGTTTGTCAATCACAGTCTAGCTCTGGTAAACAGAGAGCTTTGCGTTGAACTTGCAGGACATCAGGACATTGAACTTTCCCTTATTCCATATGAACCGCATGAATTTGGTCCGGAGGAAAATCCAGAGCGATTCGGCTTGATCGAAGAGCGATTGCAAAAACCGTTATCCGGTGCGGCTGATTTTCATGTGCGTCACCAGTGGCCGCCGAATTTCACCCCCCCGCCCGAGGGTCATTGGATTATCATGCAGCCCTGGGAATTCGGTGCCCTGCCGAAGGATTGGGTAGAGCCCATGGAAACTCTGGTCGATGAACTGTGGGTGCCGAGCAATTATGTGCGTGATGTTTACATAAACAGTGGCATATCATCAGATAAGGTATTCGTTGTCCCGAACGGTGTAAATTATAAAGAATTCAATCCGGAAGCAGCAAAACTCCCCCTTGGCACAAATAAAAACTTCAAATTTTTATTTGTCGGCGGCACCATCGTGCGCAAAGGCATCGATGTTTTGCTGAGCGCCTATACAGAGGCATTTACCAGTGAAGATAATGTTTGCCTTGTGATCAAAGATATGGGGGGAGAGTCCTTTTACAAGGGACAAAATGCAACACAGATGATTGAAGATATCCAGAAAGATCAGACCGCGCCTGAAATTTTATACCTGACCGAAACACTTAAGCATAAGGAAATTGCCGGCCTGTACACGGCCTGTGACTGCCTGGTACACCCCTATCGCGGGGAGGGATTTGGATTGCCGGTGGCCGAGGCGATGGCCTGTGGATTGCCGGTCATCGCCACCAAAGGCGGTGCCTGTGATGATTTCTGTTCTGAGGAAATCACCTATTTGATTGACAGCTCTGTAAGGCCTGTTCAGTTGAACGATTGTGAGTCCAGTGCACCCACCTGGCTATTGGAACCGGATAAATCAATGCTAATTGAAATGCTGAAGTTCGTTTACCATCATCCGGATAAAGCCCGTGCAAAGGGTAACATCGCCGCCCGTCAGATCCGAAAGACGATCGATTGGAAAATGTCGATCGATCTCATTATGCAACGTTTGAACGCCTTAAAAAATATGCCGATCCGCCGGTTTGCCGGTTCGACAGACCGTCAAATGGTTCAGGACGCGCGATCACCCCAAGAAATCTATCAAGCGATCCAGCAATCGATGAAAAATAAGCGTTCTGAAGAAGTAATCAATGAGCTGGAAATGCTGATCGAATCTTACCCTCAATTCGCGCTGGCGTGCAATGATCTGGGCGTTCTGTACTATCAAGCCGGCAGCAAGGAAAAAGCACTCCAATTTTATGAAAAAGCCGTGCAGCTGGATCCGGACAACATGGTGTTTCAAAAGAATCTGGCCGATTTTTACTGTATTGAAAAAGGCAGGGTCGAAGAGGCCCTCCAAATCTATGTTAAAATTTTAGAACGCAATCCACAAGATATCGAAACGTTGCTGATTACCGGTCATATTTGCGTCGCATTGAATAATTTTGAAGACGCAAAAACGTTCTACCGGCGGGTGCTGGAGCTTGAACCACACAATGAAACTGCCCAAACCAGTCTGAACAAACTGGACAAAATGGACCCGATTGCGCCAGAGCTTAAATCACCTGAAGAAATGTATCAGGAGATCCAGCCGCTATTAAACAACGGAGATCCACACGAGGCGATCTCCGAGTTAGAAAATTTGCTGCAAACCCATCCTGACTTTGCTCTGGCGCAAAATGATCTTGGCGTGCTCTGTTACCATACGGGTGACAAAGAAAAAGCACGGCATCATTATGAGCGCGCCGTTGACTTAATGCCCGATAATATCGGCTTCCAAAAAAATCTGGCGGACTTTTTGTTCGTCGAACAGGGAAAGGTGGAAGAGGCCCTCCAAATTTATGTGGGCATCCTGGAAATACACCCCGATGATGTAGAGACCTTGTTAATTACCGGCCACATATGCGTGGCGCTCAAAAAGTTTGACGATGCTAAAGGTTTTTATGAACGGGTTCTATTGTTGGCGCCGGAAAATGAAGATGCCGCCAAAAATCTTCAGGCCCTGACTACCCGGCAAATTGAGCAGCCATCAGCGAGCACGGATTCTTTAAACGATGTGACCGATTCAAGGGCGAAAATTGAATCAACAGATATCAATTCAGGAGAATCTGAAAACCAGGATATTGACCGCAAAACAACCGCATCAATTGTTATCAGCCTTGACGGGATCCAAAATCGCGTAAAAGAATCCGTAAAAAGCATTCAGGCACACACTGCAGATCCTTACGAGTTGCTGTTTCTCGATTGCGGGGCAACAAAAGGCATGCTCAAATGGGCGCAACAGCTCATCAAAGATAACGACCATTACCATATTATTGAGTGCGCCAGACCGGAGGGCTGGGCTGAATCTCTTAATCAGGCGATCCAGAATGCCGGTGGCGAGATTATTGTTTTGATGCACAATGATGTGGCGGTACCGAATGGTTGGCTTAATGCGTTTAAAATGTATTTCAAACCTGGGTCGAATATCGGTGTTGTGGGCCCCATATCCAACCATGCAGCAGGCATCCAGCAACTGATGCATCCCGACGATTCCGATCGGCTTGAGTTTGAATCCATTGCAGAAGCGTTTCGTGAACAAAACCAATATAGACGGAGTGCAACTCGAACACTCGCCGGTTTTTGTCTGGCCTTCCGGCGGGATTTACCCGATACAATCGGATATTTTGACGAACAGTTTGCTTCAGAAGAACTGATTGTCGAAGACTTTTGCAACCGGTCGGTCGCAGGGGGCTATCAGAATTTGATTGCCGCTGATACCTATGTCTACCACTACGATCGCCACAAATTAAAAAAGAGCGCATCAACGGAAAATTCGGTCGGCGGCGATGACAGAGAGAAATATAATGAAAAATGGAATGGCACTCAAAACCCGGAAGCCAAAAAATTACAGGCCATAAACTATATATCGAACGCAAATGAATTAAGTCAGAAAGGCCAAGTTGATCAGGCGGTAGAGATTTTGTTGAATGCAATGAGGGTTCAACCTGAAGAAAAGCGTCTTTACCTTGAGCTCGCAGAGATCTTAGTGGCCGCAAAAAGATTTCAGGATGCAAAGGATGTTTTAAATGAAATGCCTTCGGAAAACGGCAGCCCGGAAATAAAAAAAGTTTTACTTTCAGGATATGCGGAAGAAGGTCTGGATAATTATGAGGCGGCAAGGGCCAGCATTGAACAGGTGCTGGCAATGGATCCA
>Ga0209536_100011154_pt1 | contig 13187 bp, 14 predicted proteins | sample DeeMarSeWOR28_12_FD_187461 | JGI IMG/M metagenome (GOLD analysis project Ga0209536, IMG submission 187461) | Marine sediment microbial communities from White Oak River estuary, North Carolina - WOR-2-8_12 (SPAdes) (version 2) | ecosystem: Environmental > Aquatic > Marine > Intertidal zone >...
CCCAGAGGCCTAGCAGATTTCGGAACATCCGACGAATGGCGGCATTATAATGCCTTGTACTTCCCTTACGTGGCTGGTCTTAAGCCTTACAGCCGCCGGGCCGATTATGGCGATCTAGACGAAACGACCCAGTCAGCCCTGGCGTGGTTTCAGACCCAGGTGCCGGAGAGAACGCTCTATAACTGGCAAAACGCGGCCGCCATTCTGGTTGCCCGGGATGTTCTGGAACAAGCTGAGGTGAGGCAGTGATGGTTTGGGGATGTAGGGCTGAGCTGCGCTCAGCTTTGTGTAGAGGTGTGTGGGTGAAGGGGGTGGGCCGGGCGCAAAAGCTCAAATTTTCTTAAGCACTGGCAGTAAATTTCACGCAAAGTGGCAGTCGATGGCACTAAATTTCGTAGACTTGGCAGTCATTTTTGCCTTATTCTGGGGACAAAATCATTCGTTTCACGGAGGTGTCAAAATGACTACACAAGTTAGTAATGATTCGCAGGTGAGGTCTGAGAAGAAGACCAGTCTACTGACAAAGGTATTGCGCGCCGACGGCGTCTTTGCCCTTGTGTCTGGCGCTATTTTGATCCTGGCTGCTGGTCCGATTGCCGACCTAATTGAGCTAAGTTTTCCTCTGGCTCTGGCCTTAGATGGCGCACTCTTTATCGGTTACGGGGCCCTGCTTCTCTATTATGCCAGCCGCGAACCGGAAAATCGTCGCGTTGCCCGAATAGCTATCGTATTGAATGCTCTTTGGGCGATGGGCAGTTTTGCCGGGGTGATTTTTGGTTGGTTCCCGGTCAATTCGGCCGGAAATTGGGCCATTATACTGGCGGCCGAGGCTGTTGCCATTTTTGCAATTTTGGAGTTCGTTGCTTTGCAACGCCTAGAAAAGGAGGTGACTGTCTGACATTCACACTTAACAGGTTCTAATGGAAATTGGGACCAATTCACAGAGCGAAAGGAAACGCCTGGCGAAGAAAAGCCAGGCGTTTTCAATTTCTGGTCAACAGTCGGTAATTGGTCAGGAAAAAGGCCGCCAACCCGCTGCCCAAATACAAAACCTGCATGCCTGGTTTGCTGCTGTCTGTTCCAGCCATTAAACCGTGGACGGTGGCCAGAATAAAAACGGCAAAAGTCGCGTAATGTAGGCGCCGCCACCGCTTCTGTCCGATTTGCTTGCGGAATTGAAAGCTAATGGAAGTCAGCAGCATCAAGTAAAGGCCGATGATGCCTAATCCAACCCATCCAGGCCGGTAAGGGCCAATAAAAGGGATGGTCAAATCGGATAGGGTATAAGTGAAATAATTGTCAAACAACAACGCCAGGGCATGGGCTCCGGTGAAAGCAACGGCCAGCCAGGAGAGGATGTTGTGCATGGCCAGGGCCAGTGCTGCCGGAACCGTTTCTTTGATGATTTTCGTGCTTAACAGCAGCCCCCAAATCGTCGATCCGGCCAGCAACAGGTAAGCGACGGTCCCGGCCGACCGGGAAAAATACCAGGGTGTTTTGGCTGTGATGCCCAGTAAGGTACTCAACTGGGCGGCCAAGGGTGTTCTGGTTATCAGGAACCAGCCCGTACCCATTGCTATGCCCCCACCGATCAGGCCTAGCAGCAAGCTCAATAAAAAGGTCAATAATTTAAAGACACGATTACTGGTTGAAAATGAATTTGTCAATGTTGTCATGAATAAGTCCTAATATTAAGGTAATCCTAGGCGGGTAGCAGCATTTGAAGATGCTGGTGCATGGGTGGCGTTACCAGAATATGGCCGTTCTGCATTACCATCAGCCCGGCCAGATTAGCATCCAGTAAAGCATCCAATCCCGCTACGGAGCCAGCTATCAGAGTGGCAGTGGCCCACGCTTCGGCCTGGGCGGCATCCTCGGCCAGGATCGTCGCCGTCAGCCCATCGGTAACCGCTGGCTGTCCGGTGGCAGGGTCGATGAGATGGTGGGCGAAATGGCCGTTTCGTTCCCAGGTGCGATAATCAATTCCCGACGTCGCCAGGGCCATGTTCGCCAGCCAGAGGGTGAACAAATCGGCCGGTTCGTTACCGATACCCATCCAGGGGGCGGCGATCGCCACCGGCCAGCCGGGATAGCCTTGCGGTGCATCCCCAGCCGCCAGGTCGCCGCCGGCGTCTACCAAACATGGCCCCAACGCCTGCAACCTATCGACCGCTTGCTGTGCCGCGTATCCTTTGGCAATGCCCCCCAGATCTACGCGCATCCCGCCGGGAAGAAAGACGGCTTGCCGTGCTTCGTCGAATTTGATGGCTGTCCAATTACCAGCATATGGTACCCCGTGCGGGAGATAACTGTCTGGGCCAATCCGGGTCAATTGTTCAAAACTAACCGTGTAGCCGTACTCTTCCAGCGGGTTCAGGGTGGTGGGATCGAAACGGCCATTGGTAATTGCCGCCATTTCCATTGCCTGAGCCAGTACGTCCCACAACAGGTCCGAGACGACAATCCATTGGCCGCTACGGGCATTGAGCTGTGACAGCTCGCTGTCTGGGCGAAAGCGGCTCAGCGCCTGCTCATTGGCCTCAAACAATTCTTTGGTTTGAGTAAAACCCGTGGCAGCAGAGGCAGAATCGGATGCTTCCAGCCATATAGCCATCTCACTACCCATAGCCCGAAATTCATGCCTGTGCCAACTATCGGGATGCAATCCATTCGCCAACGTATCCACTTTTTTACCTGTCATTCGGTCTTGTTACGTTTACCGCGAGGATTGCGTCCGGGCCACCGGGTTAAGCTGGGGCTGTACGACCTGAGGAATGGGTTTCAGTTCAATCTTTTTTCCCCTATTGGTCCCCGGCAGAGGAACTGACGAAGTGCCGCCGGCCGGTACGACAACCATGATGGATTCTGTGGTGGAGAAGGGGGCTTCCGTCTTTACAGGTTCTTGCAACGCCAGCAGCCGAGTCCCGGCCAAAGTAGCTATCACGCTCCCAGTGAAGAGCAACGCTTTTAGCCTGCCAACTTGCTTATTGTGCCGGGTAGTTCGCTTAGTCATCGAATTCTTCAAACTCATGCTCGCGTGATTCGCGTTCAAATGATTCGTGCTCAAATGATTCATGTTCACGTGATTCGTCTTCCTCGGAAAAGGATGCTACGGAGACATTGTTCACCGGGTTGATTTCATTTTGTAATTGCAAGATTGTTTGATTGGCTGCATCCAGTTGTTGCTGGTAGGCTTTTTCTCGATCTTGCATGGTACGGACTGTCTGTTCCAGTTCCGCACTGTACGTCTGCCATTCTTGTAAGGCCTGTTCGATTCCAACGCCGTCTGTCGGTGGAGGAAGAAGCTCGGCAGCGGGTAGGGGGGCGACCGCATCCTCAACCGACCTGGCCCGCAAATTGCCAAATCCCAGGACCAGGGTTGTGATCAATATCAGGCCGGTGAACGTTCCTGCAGCTAATATGCCTTTTGTGCGATCCATGTTAAAACCTCCATAATATTTTCTTGAGATTGATCCGTTTGCTTATTGAAATTACGGTTTAGTTTATTTTTTATCGTCGGCTAACTCCATCTACTTTCTTGCCTAATTTTTCCAAACGCCACTATCTTAGCCCTTTGCCCCTATCGATGGGTTAAACTCAGTCTAAATAATGTTAAATCCAGCTTAAATCAGGTTTTAGGGATTGAATACAGCCATTTCCTGTGCCACAATTCTTCTTATGACCTCTGTTTTGCTGGTAGATGACGAAAAGATGATCACCGATCCTCTGGTTCGTGCCTTAACCCAGGTTGGGTACCAGGTCATGGTGGCTAATAACGGCCGTGACGGATTGACCCTGGCCCGCGAGAAGCAGCCGGATGTGGTTGTCCTCGATGTCATGATGCCGCAAATGGACGGTTGGGATGTCTGTCGCGCCCTGCGCCAGGACAGCACCGTGCCCATCCTCATGCTCACCGCCCTGGGCGATGAGGTGGATCGCATACTAGGGTTGGAGCTGGGAGCTGACGATTACTTAACCAAGCCGTTCAGCACCCGTGAACTGATCGCCCGGCTCAAAGCGCTTCTGCGTCGTGTCGAACTCGATCGCCGCCAGCAAACAGCCGGTGACCAGATCATCGCTGCAAATTTGCGGCTGGAACTCAACACCCACCGCGCCTTCAAGGATGGACAGGAACTTATGTTGCGCCAGAAAGAGTATGACCTGCTCACCCTCTTGCTTAGCCGCCCGGGCGAGGTCATCACTCGTGCCGAATTTTTTGACCAGGTGTGGGGTACCGATTGGTTAGGGGATACGCGTACCCTGGACGTCCACATCCGCTGGTTGCGCGAAAAAATTGAAGTGGATCCCAGCCGGCCGCGCCTGATTCAAACCGTGCGTGGCCTCGGCTACCGGTTTGTGGCCGAAGGTCACTCGTGAGATCGTTACGCACCCGCCTGCTGCTGGCATATGCCGGGCTGATTTTGGTTGGCTTTGCCGTATTGGCCTTGCTGGCCGGTCGCCAGATTTCGGCCGGCACGGTACAGGATTTTGCCAGTGGTTTGGCGGAGCAGGCCCAGTTGGTGGCCCGGGCTCTAAAGGAAATGGTCGAGGAGGGCAGCGAACATGGGGTGAACCCGGCCACCCTACGCCCAATTTTGCAGACCTATGCCGAGCAGGTGGACGCTGAGGTTGTCCTGGTGGATGGAAACGGCCGTTTCTGGGCTAGCAGCAGCGACGGCACCACGGATACCAATACACCAGAAATTATCGCTGCCTTGAACGGCCGCCTAACCAGCGATGCGCGTGGTAACATGGCTTTTGCCGCTGCGCCGGTTCTTGAAGAGGGCCGGGTAATGGGCGTCGTTCAATTAGCCGCGCCGTTGTCGGCGGCGCAAAACCTGGTTTGGGAGCGCTGGCTGGAGCTCGGAGGGATGGTTGTGGCCGTAACGGCCGTGGCCGGACTGGCCGCCTTCCTGCTCTCTACTACCCTGACGCGGCCATTGGAGCAGCTGCGGCAGGCCGCCTTTCAAATCGCCCAAGGGGATTTTTCCCAACGTTTGCCGGAATCACGCCGGGACGAAATTGGGGAAGTGACCCGCGCCTTCAACTACATGGCCGGCCAGGTAGAAGCGATGATTGAGCAGCAACGAGCTTTTGCCAGCAACGCTTCCCACGAACTGCGCACGCCGCTAACCACAATCCGCCTGCGCAGCGAAGCCTTGCGTGAGGGCAACCTCGACGAGGCGACGGCCCGGCAATATGTAATTGAAATGGACGACGAAGTACAGCGGTTGGGCAATCTGGTTCAGGATCTGATGATCCTCTCCCGGCTTGATTCTGGCCGTTTAGAAGCAGGCCATGAGCGCATCGACACTGTCCGGCTGGCGCGGCAATTAATGGCCGAAATCACACCCCAGGTAGAAAGCCGGGCTATCACCCTCCAGCTTGACGCACTGTCAACGCTACCGCCGGTGACTGCTGGGAGGGCGCATTTGATGATTGTATTTCGCAACTTGCTCAACAATGCCTTGAAATACACGCCGGATGGCGGCCGGATCACCTGGCATATCCAGGTGGCCGACAAGGCCATCCACCACACCATCAGTGATACCGGCCAGGGCATTGCCGCCGACGATTTGCCCCTAGTGTTTGACCGGTTTTATCGGGTTGATAAATCCCGGTCGCGGGAAGTGTCTGGGGTCGGCCTGGGATTATCGCTGGTTCGCATGATCGTCGAATTTTACGGTGGTACGGTCCGCTTGGACAGCGAGGGGATTGGTCAAGGGACAACCGCCTACGTTACCTGGCCGTTGTAGGGTCCATCACAGTGTCATTTTCGGTGGCACATATCCGCAGATGGATAATTATCGACGAAGCGGGAAACAGTAATTACCGGCCTCCAAAAAAGTGACCGATGACCAATAACTCCAGGAATATTGACGGCCGTACCTGTTTGGTCACCAAGGACGATCCTGGTCCGGGGAAAGCCATGGTGTTAACTTCAGCACTGTTGGTCTAAGTGGGTTCGGAACAGTCGACGGGAGTGGCTTTGTTAGAAGAAAAGTATCCCCAATATTCTACAATGCCCTTGGCCGGGAGACCCATCATTATCGTCCAGGTGGATCATGTTACTAGTTGGCGTGCTTTCTGAATGATTAAAAAACCCCTCCCATCTAAGGATTTGGCTTGCCCAATAGTCTAACTTGACCAAATCAAAAAACTGGGCACACACTTGGAGTGAAATTGATGATTGACAGAGAAGCAAGGCTAATGATATGGTATTCGGGGGAGGTGAGTATCAATGGAAATTTTGCAAACCCTTTTGCGCGAAGGAGATAGATATGGAATTTCTTGTTATTAGTGGTATGGATGTCAAACCAGGAAAGAGCCGGGAGTTGCAGGAATGGGTGCGGGCTAATTCGGCCGCCCTATCCGCCAATACACCAGAAGGGATCGAACTGGTCGGGATATATGCGACCATGTTTTCTTCCGAGAAACTGACAGGACATTATCGCATCATCTGGCGTCTTGATAGTTATGGAGCCATGGATCGTTTTGCCGCCGCTATACCACAGAATGTGGAGCTGGCCCGTCTGCTCGACGAATTGGAAGCGTTCACCGACAATCGGCTTGGAGCAGGCACAAGTAACGAACTCCTGAAGTCGGTAGCGGATACGACTATTTGGGGAGATTTCCCGGACGAAGACTAATAACGGTCGACGGGGACACCTATGGCTGGCCTATGCCAGCCTTCAGTCATTTTCTTGTCATCTACTATGGTGACAGCATCATCCCTGGTACCGACTGTTGCTAAGTCGCCACAGTCAAAAAAGATCGATCGTCTTCGGCGCAGATGAGCTGGATGGCATTGCGGCCGGACATTGCCGACAGAGGCACGCTGCCCCCTGGCTCAACCCACTGCCCGGCCAAGTAGAACTTTTTCAGCCCAGGCAATCGCTTGCCCATCCCTTGAACCATCATCATCATCGTCTTGTCGGTTAGCAGCCAGCCGCTGGTGGAGCCCTGCCAGTTGCCGGTGTAGCGCTCGTAGCTCAGGGGCGTGGCCACGTCCTTCACTTCGATATCCTGGCCGATGCCGGGGTATAGCTTTTCCAAGAACTCGACGACTATCTCGGCCACCTGGAGTTGCTCTGTATCATACAGCCGCCGGCCGTAAATGCGCTGCCAGTAGCCGTAGTTGCTCTCTAGCATAACTTCGACCACCGACTTGCCCGCGGGTGCCAGGCTGGGGTCGAAGCAATAATGTTTGACGCCGATAGCCTGCCGTTCTTCGCCGGCGATGAGCAACGGTTTGTCGAGCAGGTAGGTGGCCCAGTGAGGCTCAGCCGACAGGTCGCGGGCCACACCCAACGACACCTGGACTTGGGAGTGAATGGGCAGGCGGCCGTCGTACAGCCGCCGGATACCGCCATTCGCATATTGGCCATCTAGCATATCGAAGATCGTACCCCGGCCGTCGGCGGCTGAAATGATATAGTCGGCCTGGATTACTGCGTCGTTATAAAGGCGCAGGCCCACGGCCCGGTCGTCTTCCACCAGGATCTTCTCTACCTGGGCCTTGTAATGGATCTGCCCGCCCAGTGCCAGGTAGCGGCGTTCCAGGGCTTGGGCGAATTCTAGCGAGCCGCCGACTGGAAAGCCGGCGTTCTCAATAGCCATGTAGGCCAGGATGGCCATACCAGCCATCATAGGGATATCGGACCAGCCAAAGATGAGTGGTATCGCCCGGCGCAGCAACGGATCCTGAAAGCGCTCGGCGTACTCGCCGGCTGTTAGCCGGCCCCACTTGGCCATGGGTATAGCATAGGGGATCACTTTGCTACTGAATTCACGCCAGTCGGCCGGCCTCATCAGCGAGCGCGGTTTGGCCTGTAGAACCGACATATCGAAACGGGTCAACTGGCGGATGCCCTCGGCCAGAGACTCGGCTTCATCGGCGTCGGCCGGGGAAAGCTCTTTTAGGTGCGATTCCAGCCGGTCGGGGTCGGCATAAGCCACGAAGGTCCGGCCGTCGCCGTCAACCACCCGCATCAGTTCCGTGTGGTGGATGACCCCACGCTCCTGAAGTGGACCCAGCTCCTGCCAGATCTGGTGAAAGGGCTGTCCCGGTGCCGTGCCAAAAAGATAGTGGATACAGCCGTCGATCATGTAATCTTTGCGCTCCCAAGCGGTGCACAGGCCGCCTGGCAAGTCGTGTAACTCAAAGATCTGGGTTTGGTAGCCGTTCATCTGCCCGTAGCAGCCGGCCGCCAGTCCGGCGACGCCGGCTCCAATGATGGCGATTGATTTTTGTCGTTGCGAATTAACCATTCGTATTATCGTTTCAAGCTAGCCGCGGGAGGATCTATCAGGAACTTACTGAAACTACGCCTTACCCAACACGGCTGCCAGGATAGCCATGCGGATGTACATGCCGTTTTGGACCTGGCGGAAGTAGGCGGCCCGAGGATCGGCATCGACGGCGTAGTGGATCTCTCCCACGCGGGGTAGGGGGTGCATGATGATCATCTTTTCTTTGGCTTGAGTCATAAGCCCAGGGGTGATCTCATATTGGTTTTTAACCTCTTCGTATTGGGATAGGTCGGAGAAGCGCTCTTTTTGCACCCGGGTCACGTAGAGGACGTCGGCGTTATCGATCACCTCAGCGACGTCATGGGTTTCACGCACCTCCATGCCGGCGTCGAGCACCTCGTTCATGATGGTCAGGGGCATGCGCAGGATTTCAGGGGAGACAAAGCGCAAAGTCACGTCGTAATAGAGCAGCAATTTTGTTAGTGAGTGGACAGTCCGGCCGTAGCGCAGGTCGCCGACCATGGCGATCTTCAAGCCGTTTATCCTGCCCAATTCGTCTTGAATAGTGAAGAGGTCCAGCAAGGCCTGAGTGGGATGTTCGCCAGGACCATCGCCGGCGTTGATGATGGGGACTGAGGCGTAATCGGCCGCCACCTGGGCCGAGCCAAGCTCCGGATGGCGCAAGACGATCACGTCGCTATATTGTTCCAGGGTGCGGATGGTGTCGGGTAGGGATTCACCTTTGCTGACAGAGCTGAATTGAACACCCTGAGTGATGGGGATGACGCTACCGCCCAAACGCTCCATGGCCGAGATGAAGGAGGCGCTGGTTCGGGTGCTGGGCTCGTAAAAGAGGCAAGCCAGGACACGACCCTTGAGTAGTTCCGCCCCACCAATCCGCCGGACCATCTCCCTCATTTCCCGGGCGCGCTCGAAGATGCGCTCCAGTTGAACCGTGTCGAATTGAGAAACAGTGAGGATGTCTTGACCAGCCAGGCCATTGCCGTTGGGCGATGCACCATGACTATTTTGGGTTTCCGCGAGTTGATCGAGATCAAAAAGGGGTTCTGATAGTTTGACTTCCATTTTTTATCTCCGAAAAGAACTAGACCGGATTGACAAGATTAAGAAGATGATGGCAAAATCTTTTATCGGGCATGTTACCGAGCGGGAACCATCGTCCCTTCTAAGCTCGAGGGAAAACTTTTGCTACCTGCCACCTGCCACTTGCCCACCTGCTACTTGCCCACCTGCCACTTGTCTTCCACCATTGTTTTACCCCAACCGGTGACGGCCGTCCATTTTCGTATTAGACTGGACCAATCTTGTGCTGGGAACAGTGTGAAAACCAGAGTCTCAGGAGATTGCTCCAATCTGAGCCCCCTTGACAATCCTCATAAATTGTTATATTCTATTATTAGAATATTACTTTACTAGGATATATTATGATGACCCCAGCAGAATTAGCTGTCTTGGGCCTGATCGTCGAGCAACCCCGTCACGGATACGAGATTGAAAAGGTGATTGAGGATCGAGGGATGCGGGAGTGGACTGAGATCGGCTTCTCATCGATTTACTATTTATTGAAGAAGCTGGAAAAGCGCGGTCTGGTCGAGGGAAATATCGAACCATCGGTGGGGCGCGGACCGGCAACCAGGGTCTACCACCTGACAGAGGCCGGGCGTTTAGCCTGGCGTGAGGCGCTGGTCGACGTGCTGTCGGTTCCACGAGGATCTAATAATCCCTTTCTGATTGGGCTAGCAAATTTACCGGATCTGTCAAGATCTGAAGCTCTAGAAACACTTCACACTTATCGAGGTGAGTTATCAAAAAAGTGGGGGCAGTTGTTGATAAGAGTGGATGAATTGCGGCCGCTTCCCCAACATGTTGAATCGATGTTTAATTACAGTCTGGCTATGATCGAGGCTGAATTTAACTGGGTGGATGGTCTTATTGGACAAATGGAGGACGAAGGTGTCGAAAGTTGACTTTAAGAAAGAGTTTAAACATCTCTACCAGCCGTCGGCGAAGGTTTTTGAGTTAGTTGAAGTACCACCGATGAACTTCCTGATGATCGACGGTAAAGGCGATCCCAATACAGCCCAAAGTTACACGGATGCCGTCGAGGCCCTGTATGCTGTGGCCTACAAGGTGAAGTTCGCAAACAAGAAGGAAACAGGTCGAGATTACGTTGTTCCCCCGTTGGAAGGGTTATGGTGGGCGGAGGACATGGATACCTTCACAGTCTCCCAGGATAAAAGCGCCTGGGATTGGACGATGATGATCATGACGCCTGATTGGGTGACCCGTCCGATGTTTACTAAAGCCGTCGAAGCGGTGCAGAAGAGCAAAGATCTACCTGCTTTAGAGAAGATCCGGCTTGAACCATACCACGAGGGATTGTCGGTGCAGATCTTGCATATCGGCTCCTATGACGACGAAGGACCGACGATTTCTAGATTACACCATGAGTATATGCCCCAGAACGGCCTCCAGGAGAACGGCAAACATCACGAGATTTACCTGAGTGACCCCCGGAAAGTGTCTCCCGAGAAGCTCAAAACCGTGCTCCGGCAGCCGGTCAAGCGCGAGCCCTAATGCTCCCCTTTGATTATCTCAAGAGCCACATGGCGCATACTACGGCGGCTTTCCCGTGCCTGGCGTTGTAAGGTCTGGTAGGCGGCTTCTTCGCTCATTCCGCTGGCCATCAACCTTCCTTTGGCTCGATCGACCAGGATACGAGTCTCCAGCTTCTCCTCTAATTTAGAGGATTGCGCTTGCAATAGCTGTGACTCGGTAAAGCGTTTGACAGCCACCGACATTGTTGCTGCCAGCTCCCCTGGCCTGACAGGCTTGACTAAGTAGCCTTGGATCGGCAGATCAGTAGCCTGCTCAATCAACTCTTTGTCGCTAAAGGCCGTTAGCAACAGGATGGGCATCGGTAGGTCGCGGCTCAAAGTGGCCGCGGCCTGCAATCCGTCGGTGTAAGGCATCTTGATGTCCAGGATGGCCATATCCGGCAGGTGTCGTTTAGCCTGTTGCAGCGCTTCCCGGCCGTTGGCGGCCGTGATCACCCGGTGTCCCATCTCTTCCAACATAGATTGCAAACCCAGGCGGATGATCGGTTCGTCGTCGGCGATAAGGACCAGCATGATGTCCTGTTAAATCCCCTCTATTTCCACATCCCGGGGAACGCGGATAGTAAATTCGGTGCCTGGCTGGCAACGCCGCAATGATAATTCCCCTCGCAATTCTTCCGCTATCAGGACCTCCGCGATTTCCAAACCCAGCCCTAAGGTATGATCTCGGGGCAGGCCGATGCCATCGTCCCTGACGGTAATGACTAATTCTTGCGGGGCACGGCTCAAGGCAATACGAACTTGGCCCTCGTTTCGCCCAATAAAAGCGTGATCGAACGTGTTTTGTACCAATTCGTTGACCACCAAGGCGATATTACTGGCAGCGCGGGTGGGTAGGAGGATGGACTGCCCCTCCACACTGACGCTGATGGCCTTGGTGGGTGCTGTGAGCGATTCCGCCAGGGTGCTGGTTACCCGCTCTAGAACTGTTTTTAAATCGACCAGTCGAAAGCCGCGTTCGGAAAGAACCTCATGGACGGCGGCGATGCTATGCACCCGGTTGATGCTGGTCATTAACTCCTGGCGGACCTCGGCCGATGCTTCGCTAAGCTGTAGTTGCATCAACATGGCCACGGTCTGCAAATTGTTTTTGATGCGATGGTGCATTTCCCGGACCATGGCCGCATTGGTCACCAGTCGCGCGTTTTCTATGGCCAGCGCGGTTTGATTGGCCAGCGTCAAAAAGAGAGCTTGTTGTTCCTTGGTGAAGCTGTGTTCCTGAGCAGTGTAACAATTTAAGACGCCGATGACCCGTTCTCGCACGCTCAAAGGAACAGATAACAACGAGACCAATCCCTCGCTTCGAGCCATCTCCCGGGCTAGATATCGGCGATCAACCCGCACATCTGGGATGTAAATGGGTTGGCCGCTGGTGATCACCTGGCCCAGCACCCCCTCGTCGACGGAAAGCGGCGGCCGGTCATGGTAGGGCTGGCTGGCCTGTTTGGCCGAACGAAGTTTCAAATAACGTTCGCTCTCATCCAGAAGAAAGATCGAACACACGGCCGCTTCCATCATCTTAGCCGCCATGTCGGTGACCACGTCCAGGATGTCGTCCAGGTATTGGGGCGATGTGACCACTTCGCTCAGTTCGGCCAGCGCCCGCATCTCCTCGATTTGACGTTTTTGGCTATCGTAAAGCCTGGCTTTGGCCAGCGCCCCGGCCGCTAAATCGGCGATCAGGCTCAGTACTTCGACTTCTTCCGGGCTATAGTCGTGGGCTTCAAACGTCTGCACATTGAGCGCCCCAATTGTTTGCGTTTCGATGACCAGGGGCACAGCCAGTAATGAGTGAAAGATCGTTTCGCCGGTGCCTTTGACCCTTTTGAAGTGAGGGTCATCCTGGGCGTTGCTGGCGTAGACTGGCCGGTTATCTTGCACCGCGTAGCCGGTCATGCCTTCGCCCACTTTGAGGGTGGCCAAACCCAGCGCTCGTTTATCCAACCCTGTCGTCGCCCGCAATCGCAACGTCTGCCCGTCTGGGTCCAGCAGGTAGATGGTGCAGGAATCGACGTGCATCACTTCGGTGGTCTTGCGAGCGATCAAGTCCAGGGTGGTAGGCAGGTCCCAGGCGGTACTCAAGGCCCGGGCGATATCCCGTAGCGCCGCCACTGCCTGAGGCCGCGTCGATGAGCCGGTTATTTTGGTGCCTGTGATATCAGATAATTGTTGTGCCATATACAAGACCAGGTCCAACCAAATCAAGTATTACACAAAGAATGAGCACCAGCCAACCCGGCTGGTGCTCATCATGCCAATTTGGAATTGGACTTACCAACAACAAGGAGGTCTTAG
>Ga0209536_100011155_pt1 | contig 13186 bp, 13 predicted proteins | sample DeeMarSeWOR28_12_FD_187461 | JGI IMG/M metagenome (GOLD analysis project Ga0209536, IMG submission 187461) | Marine sediment microbial communities from White Oak River estuary, North Carolina - WOR-2-8_12 (SPAdes) (version 2) | ecosystem: Environmental > Aquatic > Marine > Intertidal zone >...
GGATCCTGCCGGCTGACCCATCTGCTTATTCCAACCAAATTGTATTGATGAAGCTTGGGCTTTATCCAGATCCCAGCCAAGATCAATAGCTGTGGTCATTCTGGGGGGGACAAACACATCATCCCATGGAGGCTGTGGATAGACCATCAGCCCAATCCTGGTATGGGGAGAGATAAAGGGCCGGCCGTTATTTCGGAGCCCGGGAAATTCCAGTTCGGCTACCATTATTCGCCCTCTGGAATATTAACGTTTACAGATTTAAGAAACATTTTTACCATTCGTTCCATTATCCCGGATGCACCGCCCTTAGTGGCTTCTGTTAATGTTTTGATAAAGCCATCTACTGCCCCAGACAGCTTCTTCAAATCAGTGCCAAAATTATTAATCGCTTTTGCAGAACGAACGGCGTTTCTTTCAAAATCAAGTACCCACGTCGCCCCTCTCCCAATACCTATCCTTTCTGCTTCCAATCCAGCCGCTCCTCGAGCTGTAGGGGCTACAACGTCAATCCCCCGCTTGAGCCCCATCATTGCTCCGCGCACCCCACCCTGTGCTGTTGTGGCCTTCTCCAAATCTTCGATTGTAGGCACCTGGCCGCCTTTGTAAGACTCTAACAGCGAGGTAGCCTGTCCTGGCCCCAACTGGACTCCAATCTTGCTTAGAGCCCGTCTGAAGAGCAATGACTGCATCTCCGGTCCACCCCCTGTCATGGCCCCACTGGTGACCATGCCCATCAATCTGTTCATCATGTCCTGATCCAGCCCGCCGGCCAGCTTGTTCATGGCCATGGCGTAACTTTCAGGACCACCAGACGGATCAAAGCCTGCCGCCCGGGCCATCAACACATCCATGGGGCTCTGCACCCCCTGAGCAGACACATTCATCCCCGCCTGCTGGAGTCCAGCACCAATCCGCCCAAGCTGTGGCCCCTGAATTCCGGCCGCCCGCAGTGTCATCGTGGTCTTGATGAATTCCGTGGAATCAATCTTGACCCCCCGCTTCTCCGCCTCCTGTCCTAGACCTACCAATGCTTGAAGATATTCCGGTACTTGCGCCCCCTCTAGTCCTTGGGCCACAGCCGCCTGAAGCGTATCTATTAGCCCCCCCATTCCGGTCCCACCACCACCGGCCATTCTCATTCGCTCGAACCCACCGGCCTGCTGCATGGATACGCCAAACCTGCCTTGGGCCAGCATGGCTTCCATGAATCGTTCCCGGCCGCCACCAGCCTCACGCCCAAATACACCCCCCCGCATCTGGAAAAACTGCCCCTTCATGGCTTCCGTTTGCTGGGGAGCGATCCCAAATTGTGTTCCTAGACCGATCGCCCCCAACCCAGAAAATACACCGGATGTTGGCTTCGCGGCCTCTTGCGCGGCTTTCAAATCTTCCGCAAGCTGTCCCCGTTCAACCAAAATATTTTGTTGGGCTTTCGCCCGCAAAGCATCCCAAGGCCGTGGTCTGGTTCGAATACCGGCCGCTCGTCCGTAACCACCAACACCCCCTGGAGCTAGCTTTCGGATCATCCCCAATCGCTGCATTCCTACTTGTTGTTCTTTGGGAGAAATGCCCCCCCTTTCGGCCGCTTCCTCAAACAAACGTTTTTCTTCAGCTTTCATAGCTGAAATAGGAATTGCTCCCCTCTTACCTATCATTCTCTGCCTTGCCTGAATCTCAGCTACACGTGCCGTCTGAGCTTCAGTTGGACCTCGCTCCCACGTCTGCCCCATTTGAGGACCAGCAAAATAAAGATTCTGAAGACGAGCCCGGTCATAAGCTACCGCGCTTTGATAAGCCGTAGCACCGGCAGAAATAGAAGCCGAGGCCAGCCCCCCCATCAATGGAATCGCCTGAGCCGCTTGAGCTAATCCACCAACTCCAGGCGTCAAAAATGGGGCAGCCGCTCCCCCAACCCCACGGCGAAGCATTCCACCGACCATCATCCCACCAATCCTGGATCCCATCTGACGGCCGGTCGGAATATATTGCCCAACTCCTGCCCCTTGAGCCAAACCAGCAACAAATCCCGGTCCCCTTCCCATTTTCCGCTGTTGCTCCGCCCTAGACTGAATCCGATCCAACTGAGTCAATGAAGTATTGACCAGATCAGCTTGCTCCTTCACTCCCTTCAACGTATCCTTCAGTTCCTTGTATGCCTTAGTCCCCTTCTCCACCCCCAACAGCTTTTTGGTCAGTTCTGATTGAGTCTTGGTCAGCTTCGTAATCTCGCGCTCGAGATCACGGGCAGAATCCTTGAATGCACGGATGTCTTTGGTAGTAAACGAATCCTTGATCGTGTTCTTTAGCTTTTTGACTTCTTTGTCATCAGCCGAGATTTTTAATCTAGTCGTCACATCATCGGGCATCGGTTACTCCTTATCCCACTCGCTCCGTGGGGGCACATCCTCGAGATCCAGATCTACACTCAACCCCTTAGCACTCCGATACTCCCAATAATCAGCCAATGGATCGCCTGTCTTGTGGATGGTAGACCACACTGCCAGTGATTCTTCATCCGACAATCCCCTGAGCGATCCCCGCTCATCCACGATCATCATTTCCTCCAGATCAGCCAGCCGTTCCAACTGGTCTGGAGTTAAATCGGCCCGCTGACTACTCAGCGAGTCAATCTCCATTGCTACAGACGAGTAGAATTCATCTAGCAAGTCCCCTAGTGTCCGATCCTCAAACGGGACATTCTTATAGGGCTTGTACCGCCCCATATGCCAAAGGCGAAGTCTACCCAGTCCGGTCTTTGTCAGAGACCGGGCCCGCCGTAACAGACGCTTCTCGTCCGTGAAATTGTGCCTCGTGCGAGGCCACCTCCTCATACAACGCTTCGATCAGATTCTCATCCAACAGCGACGTTAGCTCTTTCGCCCAATCGGGACGCTTGATCAAACTGACAGTCATATGAGCCACCATCTCGTTCAGTGTCCAGATATCAGCATCCAGGGCCGATACAGCGATCCCGCCTCCGAGCTGCGCCTTGATGATCTTCACTTGCTGCCGTTGGCGGATGGACAAAATCTGATTTGTGAATTTGTCCTTCCACTGTTTACCACGGGCATCGGTGTAATCAAACTCGAACGTGTATTCCCGTTGATCCTTGGGATCAACGTCATCCTGAACAACATCCTGTTCAGTCGTTCCCTGCACTTCGGCCGCAAGCTGAGATGCAGTCTTCAGCTCCGGCACCGTCTCTGCTGACATGGTTTGACTCCTGGTTAGGAGTCCCCGCCTAAATGGCGTCTAAGGTTGGACTAAACTACGCTCACACCTCGCTCTCATCTCTCATACGGACGGCAACAAAAGTCACATCTTTGCCGACGATTCCCCTAGCGTTGATCGTCCAGTTTTTGGATTGGGTCTTTACCTGTTCCAGCGTCATAAAGATCCGCCGAGACTTGGTATCCTCAATCGTGGCTACCATATCCCCTTGGAGCAAAATGTTCTGCAAGTGCTCTTCTGGAGTAGTACCGCACGAAGGAAAGAACCCCTGGCTTTTCAGTGTCTCTCCAATAATCCTCACCTGAGAAGCCGTGAAGGTAACGCGATATGCTACCGGCACGAATTCCTCAACCTCAATATTATCAAGGGGTTCCACCGGCTGGTACTCGATTTCCTCGGAGCCGGCGCAATTGGTAGCGTAACCAACCTTACGTCCGTTGATTGATAGCCGGGCTCTCGCGCCCGTAAAGACTCTGCCTTTCTCGGCCATAGCTGTCTCCTATGATTGAGCGTTAGCCCGTGTTATCTATGCCGCAGCACTCTGCGGAATCGTTACCAAATGCAAGGTTGAAGTTACAAAATTAATCGGAAGAACAGGCGCGATTTGCGCCGCCACCTCCAGCACGTCCAGAACCAACTGAACGTCCAAAGACTGCCACGCCACCAGTGATACCCCGACCATCAAACCCAAGATGTTGACCGCTAGCCCCTTGGCAGCATTGGCAGAACCAGCAAAACCGGACTGTCCAACCATCTCTTCCATGGTTGTACGGAAGTTGTACACCGAATAATTGACGGCCTCATTCACCGAAGCTTCGGTGTACGCCATGTTGGAATCGATCAGATGGGTAGTGACATTCCGAACTACCCGCCTGCCAACACCATCCACCACTTCCATCATGCAGAGTCCGGCCTGGATCAGCTCTTCCGCATCATCCACAGGATTCCAGCTCGAATCCTGCCGGAGCTTCAAAACGTTCATGTACTTCCAGGTAAGACTCGTTCCCACGGGACTTCCGGCCTGAGCACCGGCAAGAACACAAGCAGTAAACGGAGTAGTAAATTCCTCCCGCTCACTCTCCCCGCTGGAACCCGTATTGTACTGCTCGATGGTCTGCGCCACAGCCCGAACGTGCCGACTATTCAGATCCGCGATTTGGGCTTTCGCCTCAGTCTTGGTCGGAACATCCGTCTGTCCGGCGTTTTCCATACCCACAATACAATCCCGCTCGCTCTTGCCAGCGCCGGCCATGTACTGGCAATGATTCTTCAGATAAGCATGAATAGCGGTATCACTGGTCAATGCTACCACCGTGTTGACCCGAACCTTGGTCAGCAGATCGATCGCTCCCTGCCAATCGGCCGTCAATGCCGTGGGAACGCCTTCCTGTCCTGGCGTAGAGCTTCCCTCGTGCCCACCTGCCAGATAAACGGCCGCTGTGGTGTTGTCCGGCGGACCGCTAGCCACAGAGCCCTTGGCGGCCGTAACCAGTGTGGATTCGTTGTTCAGCTTGGTAACGATGGCCGCCAGATCTCCCAAAGCCGTCATTTTGGCCGTGCTCTTGATATCGACCGCGCCTTGATAATCCAAATCGGTCGAAGCGTACCGGGTAGGATTCGTGATCACCACGGTCAGAGTAAAGCCGGCCGTTCCGTTGGCCTTATCCGCTAGCTTCTGCACCGTATCAAGTCCGGCAAACATCATAGACAGAGCCTCACCATTGACAGTCAGCGTCCTGGCCGCCGGCAACTCGCCAAGGGCCAATCCATCAATGCGGCTCCATTTGATCGGCTGCGTCCAGACAGTAGATGCTCCAGCCGCACCGCCCGCTCCTGGATATGGATCGGCTAAGGTAATCGCCGCAGCAGTGATTGATAGCACTCGAGTAGCAGCCGCGATCGTATCGGCTGTGAGGTAAACGTAATCGCCGGCCGAAACTTCACCCGTCAAATCACCTGCTGTGGGAACGTTGGTTGACCCATTGGTAAACGTACAATTCTGACCCAGGGCCGCTGTTCCGGAAGCCACCGGAGTAGTTCCAGCCAACTGAACCATCTCTGTCTGGAATACACCGGCTGAATTCAATCCAAAGATCGTGACCCGAGACGTATCCGCCGCATCCGCTTCAAAGTACAGAGCGGACAAGCTGACCGGATGATCCACCGTGAATTCTATGGCCGCCTCTGTTCCGGCCGGAGCGATCGTGGCGATCGTGGAAGCCGCAGCATCATTTTGGATGGTCAATGTTCCGACCAACGTACCGGCCACAATCTCCGCACCATGGAATGAATTCCAAGTTTCGGTTGTGTCAATTACGTTCGTTCCGTCAAGCGTGTAGGTAGCCGTCTGCACCAAATCACTGGTGTTCGTTCCGTAGAGCCGCACCTGAACAGCGGTGTCAGAGCCCGAACTTGAAACAAGCTCAATCACCTGACCAGGAGTCACCTGATTGGAAACATCACCATCCAGACCGGTCTGATCTCGAGTAAACAAGCATTCCAGTTCGCCGGATTTGATTTCACCCGTGATCGTGGTAAAGCCATCGGCCGGAGTAGAGGCCAGATAGGTCAGCTCGAAAACCGTATCCCCTCCCACGTCGTCAAACACTTCTTCCGTGGTCTCGAACGTGATAGTGATCATCTTGCCTTGGCTTGTACCGGTTGCGATTTCCACGTTGATCTGTGTCGTGAAATAGCCGTAGTCCCCGGAAGTAAGAACCAGTGCCTCACCGTCGGAGTTATCAAATCCAGCAGAACTTTGCGTTGCCGGATTGACTTTCACAAACACAATCTCTTGCGGACCGCCTGGGATATCGTCATCAACAGACGGATTGAACATCAAGGCTGCGCCTTCTCGCAGATCCCCGCTACGGAAATAATCCAAAGGCTGCCGTGGTCTGGTAGCCGTCTGAAGATTGCCCTTCGTATCACCAGTATCCACCTCATTCCAAGGCTTCCCGCCGATGGACGTTCCGATCAGAGCCACAATTCCGCTGGCACCAAGATTCACCGCTGCGAGGCCAGAGGCATCCACAGAACTATAGCTGCCCGGGATGCTGATGATTCTTCCATTAAAGTAGATGGTTGAGGCTGCCATTTTCGTTCTCCTATTTCACGGGCCGCGCCCAATAGGCGTTCCACAAATTGTTCCAGTCCGCTCTCGTTTTCCGAGCATCCGGACCACATGTTTTTTTCATATCATGAAGGAAGCCAGCCGCCTTATCCCAACGAATCTTCTGAGCCCTAACATACTGCCTGGCTGAAAGCTTGATATCCGCCGGAACAGGACGCTGTCTCCTCGGTTTCTCCGGAACTTCTTTTGGCAAACTACCGGGCGGAGGACCCGTTGGTTTGGTCTTTTTTTCGATCTTCTCTACCGAAGTAGGCACCGAAGCAGGCAGCGTAAAACTTGATTTATTCTCTTTGCTTTTTTTCTCCATTTTAGCTCCCCGTCGTATCCGGCGTGATCAAAGCCTTGACGCTCCCCTCTCCCAATGTAGCTTCCTCTCCAGAGTCATCTACATGAATCCCCGCAACCGTATCGGCGTATTCGGCCAAGTCTTCAAACCAAGGCTCGTCTGTTTGTAAAGTGACTGTTAGTTGCCGAGCGAAAACATCCGAAGGTAAATAGCGTGGATCCGGCACCATGTCTGCGCCGTTCAGTGCTAAATTGTCTAAATCTGCATCAATTAACGCTTGGTGATGCTTTAAGATCACATACTTCAAAAGTTGGTAATAAGTGACCGTGATATCCGGATGATCTGCAATTACCAAGATGACAAACGTGTATTCAACCCGCCTCACCTTTGGATCCAATATATTCCCGGTTTCTGGATCTCTCCACGTCTCACCATCTTCATCCAAAAACGGCCCGTCCTCTCCAAGAAAAGAATTCGCTTCTCGTTCCGATCCTAAAGTCAAAGCCCAGCACGGAAGAGGCCCCCCAGTCCTAGCAAATCCATGAACCAACGTAGGAGGACGCGCTCCCACGGTCTCACCGGAAGCGAGGGTTCCACCGGCAAAATAAATCCGATTCTTCGCCGCCTCTTCCGCATCCAGCCGCATGAATTGAGTCAAGAAACGTTCGTATTTCTTCCCCCGATCGTTCTCATCCGTGAATTCCGCAAGCCCGTCCCGAATGGTAGCGAACAGCGTTCGTTCCGCCATACTCATCGGCCCACCCCCTTGATTGCGGATTTAACAGACGCCTGAACAATCTTCCCCACGATGCTCTGGATATGCTGTTCTACCTGATCCCGCAGATGCCTAGCCTGGATACCAGGATGAATCCAACCGGTCTCCACAGCCTCAGATATCGTCCGAAATGTGACATATTGGCTTTGAGTTGCCTTTTCGTAAGTCTTCCGCTCCCGCCGCATTCCGGCAAAGATGTCCGTAGAATGCCACGGGGCCAGCTTCGGAACCCGCTCCAATTCCGGATTCTTTTTCGTACCCCCGATGAAATACGTGGATCGCCGGCCGGTCAGCGGATTGTAATGGCCTAACCGCTGTTTCGCTTCAAGCTTCCTAGCCTGCTCGTAGATGGCTTTCCCCATCTTAACGGCCGCTGACCTGCTCATAACCCCTCCAGCCGCCCACGCTTCGGACTGGGGCCCCTGGGGCCCATATCTGGCACCCATCACAGCACCTATCTCTCCAGCTCCGCCGGGGACCGTATGCCGGAATGGAATCGCCCGGTATCTATGACCGGATTGCCCCCCAGACCGACCGGCCTTAGACCACGCCACTTTGGCGTTATCGTTCAGAAGCGTTGTCCGTAAATCGTAGGCGTCTATTCCGGTTTCCACGGCATTCGGAAGCCAGCCCAGAAGCTCGATTATCCTGGATAACGGCCCCTCCTGAATCACTTCCTGGATTCCCTGAATATAAGCCCGCTTGGAACTACCCAAATTCCGTTGAGCAAGCTGAATCCATTTTGCCCTAGCTGCGGCTGCCACATCATCCAGAATAGCCGGAATCACTTCCGGACCGAGTATGGCCGCCATTGCGGATGGGATTCCTTTAAAATCGACTTCAATCATGACCTATGCTCCGCAGCGTATCAGGCATTGACAAGGAATTCCAGCTTACAAACAGCCTGTATCGGAAGTTTTTCATGTCGCTGATCCGCAATTCCGATTGAAGATCCCTCTAACCAGGTATCCCGATAAGTATTAACGTGATCCATAATAATCCAGGGCGGATGAATCGTTCCATGCAAAGTTAACCGTGTTCCGGAATCCGGAGCCGTCCCCAGCCATTTCAGCGTCCCGTCCGTGGTTAGCTGGAAATCTACCCCCTGCCGATAGATGTCAGTCAGAGACCGGAATTGATGGACCCTCACAAACGGATACCGGAGCCCGGTTTTCGACCGCTCCCCCGTTACTACAATTTCCGCTGATCCATCGTATTCTATGATTTGAGCCCATGCCATTTCGGAATCCACGGATACTAGCCGATCCCTATACCCAAGTTTGTTTTGATACTGCACCGTAGCGCGAGACATACCAAACACCCACTCCCCAAACTTCTCAAATACCTGAACGTCCTGGGTAAGACTGGTCATCAGAACGTAAATCAGTACTCCATCCCCGGCTTCGTTTAGTTCAATCGGATTCCCCTGAGAATCCTTTGTTGCTCCTCTAGCCACAGCCTCATCGGGGAGAAAATAGTAATACGCATCCCCCCCACATAACCGACACGTCGGATCCGGCTGTTCCGTCTGGTCATTGTTCGTACAAGGGCATAGCCCCGCTCTGCTCCAATACATCCGATAGCCTTTGGTTACCAAGGCTTTATCAAACTCAGTAGGTTTGAAATCTGCACGAGGACGAGCCTTAGTTTCCGCTGGCAATCCAGAGATAATCCTGGGAGTCAAATCAGCCATTAAAAATCCCAATATGAGGAAGTAGTATTACCAGTCGAAGCTGTACTGCCCCAACTATTAAATTGAACATGGATCACTGTCCGCCAAACCCGCTGTGGCCTTGGCTTAGCAACTGCCTTCAGATTCATTATCACATCTAAAGCACCGTTCAGCCGCTTCATCTCTTCCTCGTCACCACCATGATCCGGATGATTCAGCTTAGCCAGCTCCAGATAATTCCTCTTGGCTTCCGCTTGAATATCCTTCAAATGGGATTTTGCCGCCTCCAGCGTCTTAATCGGCTGATCTCCATCGACAAACTTTGCCCAGACATTCAGCAGAACCATTGCTTGTTCGATTTCGTTGCTCATAATGCCGCTATCGGAATTCCCTTGTAGTACCGACGGAGAATCGGAACTACTTGCTTAATCTCCTTGGCGTATTGCACAAGTCTTGCGCCATAACCGGCATTAGTTGCACTAGAAGTTGTATTGATGCTTTGACTCAAACCATCGATGCTTACACTTTTCGAAGCGATACCAGCCCCAACTACAAGGTCGCCTGCCACGTTCAACGGACAAAACGTTGCCCATTTTCCGATTAAATCTCGGATATCCATCGGAACCTGCCCTTCAGCAAACCCCGCTGTAAAATCTACCTCGATAATATCTGGCACCATATCTCGGCCCGACGCTATCAGCGGAAGAAAGGACCCGCCAGCCGTCAACATCATGGTGGAAATCGATCCCCCAGTCGGAACGATATTCACCTGTCCGCTGTCTGGCCGCAGCTTAATCCATTCATCTGGGAATTCGATTACAGTAGTCCCGCTGGGCCAAGTTACCTTGACTGCTTCTACACTGATGACCGGGCATTCTCGCAATTTGATGAACATCCACTGCTGATAGTCGATGAAATGGTAATCGTACTTCTCTCCGGTGAACACCGTCGGCCGAACCCGGATGTCCAACTGTTTTTCCACGTTGGCAATCGCCCACCGAATCCCCCACTCGAACATCTTATCCGGAAATTCCACACCAGCGTCATTGGTCAGATCCAGACCAAACAGATAGATGTCCTTCAAGTCCTGAACCGTCATGATGTTGGCGAGCGAAGCATCGTCACCGAGCTGACCAGGACTCTGATTCGATTCAAGCTGTGTACCGCTGTGATAGTAGCTGGTCTTATAGTAATAATTTATTTCACCAGCCGTATCATCATAGAGGTACAGTGTTTGTCCCTGAACCAACGGAATCCGCGTTGCAGCCGTTGTTAGCTCCAAATACGATCCACTGATTCCGGTTATGCTCCGGTATACCTTAATTTGGTTGAATTGAGTCAACACATTGTCCAGCTCATCAACCGTTATTTTCAATTTGATGACAGTCGGCATTATTCATCGCTTTCTGTATCTGCGATCTCCGGCTTCAGCTCTTTAGCGTCTACCGTAGGTTTTTCCTCCGCTTCCTCTCCATTCATCCGTGGCCGCAATTCCATCCCCTCTACCAGAGGAAGATCTTCGCTTCGTTCAGCAAACAACCGAGGATGCAATACCTTCGCCATCAGCTCCGGAATCGCCTCAGACCGTTCGGCCGTTATCTTGGGGACTACCCAATCCGAACCGATCATTCTAGGCCGTAGTCCCCCATTCTCGGCTTCTAGTTGGGGCTTCATCTCTCTAGAAACAATTTGCGGCCGCAAACTCACATCTTCAGTCATTAATTGAGGAATCAGCTCCAAAGACTCTGAAATGAAAGGACGAAGCGGAAGAATCGCTCGCTCTTCGATTTCTCCAAGACTACCCCATCCGGTTGTTGAAATTGCCCCGCTCCCCCATCCATATGTAGTAATGCCCATCAAACCGCCTTTGCCCTTCTGGATGGGGCTCCCGCCGGCTGAATAATTGCCCCACCGGATACATCGCGTACCTCAAACATTTTCAACGGGGTTACATTGTCATCATCGTACAGTGTCCAAATTCCAGGATTCCCATCGGTCAATTCCAACCTATTAGTTTGAAACTTCCGAAGAAGCTCCGTTGACCAGTCACCGGATCCGTGTTCGTTAACCAATTTTTCGTTGATTATGTCAGCATTCACAAGACCAGTCGTATCTACAACTGCGTCCCCAGTACTGTTGTCTTGACATAACCCGACTCCTTTCACCAATACCGTTCCGCTTGTAACGGTAGAGTCTATAATGAGACGCCCCGTATCCATATTCACAGATACATTCTCTGAACCCGTCTTATTAACCAGCTTCAGCCCACCATGCCAACCCCAAATACCGACGGACCTACCAGATCCTCCACAATCAATTATAGGTAGGCCAGCTCCGGGTAAACCATCGTAGCATTTTATTAACTGCGTAGGATTTACACCTGAAACCGCCACAGTTCCTATTATCATGCAATTTTCAATGTACCCCTCCACATAATCAAGATCCCCAACAATGCAATGAGTAATAGTACATTCCCCGTCCAGCGTACCATGTACATAACAATGCAAAAATTCTGCGCCTTGAACCTGTGCAGCAGGCAAGACCTCTATTTCTGATTTAACAGTCGTCTCCCCAATTATTATTTTATTTCGTAAGTCATGGCCGCTTCCAAACTGATAGCCTCCAATAAAATATATTTTATGGAAGCCTCTATAGTCAGCAATTAGCAAGGCATCATCGATATTGTTGACAGGGCGTAGCGGTGTTCCGACGAGTCCAATGGTCCCTTGCCACTGTGATGTTATATCAACCCACACTCCTCCCTGAAATACATCGTATTCAATCAGAGGAGTAGAAATCAAACCGGCTGAGTTATTAGACCTAACTGATACCTGATTAACGTTGACAACGTCTCCTACATTGCTGTTCGCACCTATAAGGTTAACAGCGTATTGCCCATCCTCAAACGTAACCGAATAAGGCGCGAGTATCTGAATTATCCTGGCATAAGTTACGCCCCCTAATGGAACTTCTGTATTATGGGAGTGTGTTTTTGGCCAGGGCCTCCCGTCAGGATCATCTTCCAGATCACGCAAAGTGAGACGAAAGACATCGAGATCCAATTCATAGATCTCTACAGGCGAAGCCTGTACCAAAGTCATATCCGTTTTTTCGACATAGATCTGGTAAGGGATCGCGCTCGTACCAGCCCAGTCAACAGAGATCGTCAAACTACACTCCTAAGCATCAGAGATTCGCGATGCTGGAACAGAAAACCCCGCAGCTCCAAATGTCGCTGTAGATTTTGCGACTTTGATAGGGCCATTGCGTACTGCTGTATATCCGTTGCGAACCGTGATCGTATACTGCGTTGAGCCGGCACCCTTGACCGCCGTGAAACTGGCCGTCCCGTCCGCTGTCATCTCCTTGTCTATAGGAGCCCTCATCACATCGTTGCCAATGCCTGCGTTACTTGGTGCTGTCCCAACTATCTCAAAATAGCGACTTCCATCGTGAGAGTCATAAGGGATCAAGTCCATGTTCCCGTCGGAGTCACGCTCCACACGACACCATCCAACCTGCGGCGTGTTGTCTGGTATGTTGCCTACCCCCACATCAATCTGCGTAGAAGTAGCCGCGACAAGAGCTGTTGCCAGCGCCATCTCGTCGTAATCTGGCTCCGCGTCACCGTTGATATCGTAACTCGATCCGTCCCATGGATATGCCGTCACGGTATCCCACTTTTTCAAACCAGTCACGTCGCCGGTCTGATTGTTTGGGGGCTCCTGAAGACCACCATCAAGATCCGGATACTTGTCGCCAACAACAGCATCACTTGGATCGATTGAGATACCAAAATTCGTCTGGTAATTCGTGCCAGTGTAGACGCCAACAAATTGGTTATTGATCGTTCTGGTCTGGGGCGTTCCATCCACCAAACAATCAGCGTTGGATGTCATCCCGTAGATCTCTGAGTTGTTAACCGGCAATACACCAGTAAGGCGCGAAAGATAAAGATCATCGTCTGTCGTATCGTCCGCGATCAGAGTCCCCGTTCCTGCTGCCGTATTGGTGCCAACCGTGCTAGTCGTACCGTCGCCGCCGGAATCAAGTCCGGTCATCGTTTTTGAAGTACCGGGTAGGGCGTTT
>Ga0209536_100011156_pt1 | contig 13186 bp, 11 predicted proteins | sample DeeMarSeWOR28_12_FD_187461 | JGI IMG/M metagenome (GOLD analysis project Ga0209536, IMG submission 187461) | Marine sediment microbial communities from White Oak River estuary, North Carolina - WOR-2-8_12 (SPAdes) (version 2) | ecosystem: Environmental > Aquatic > Marine > Intertidal zone >...
GTCCGCCAGAACTTCTTGAGGCGGTACCGGTCGTGCTGGAGCAGCCGCGCCAGCGGCGTGCCGCCGTCACTCTTCCGTACGACCCGGCCGGTGTCGACGATGATCTCATCGGCGGTGACCTTGCTCACGGTGCCCGCACGGCGCGCGACGACGACGGCGCCCGAATCCGACGCGACCTTCCGCTCGAGGCCCGTACCGACGAGCGGCGCGCGGGGGAAGAGGAGCGGCACGGCCTGCCGCTGCATGTTGCTCCCCATCAGCGCCCGGTTGGCGTCGTCGTGCTCGAGGAACGGGATCAGGGCCGCCGCGATGGACACCAACTGCTCCGGTGCCACGTCCATGAAATCGATGCGCGCCGGCGACAGCACCGGGTAGTCGTCCCGCTTCCGGCACAGGGCCATCTCGTTCACGAACTTCCCGTCCTCGCCCAACGGCGCGTTGGCCTGCGCGACCGCGAATTCCTCCTCTTCGGAGGCGGACAGCCAGCGCGTGTCCTTCGACACCACGCCGTTCTTCACCACGCGGTACGGGGTCTCGATGAACCCGAGCGGATTGACCTGGGCGTACGTCGAGAGGCTCGTGATCAAGCCGATGTTCGGGCCTTCCGGCGTCTCGATCGGGCACATCCGGCCGTACTGCGAATAGTGCACGTCGCGGACTTCGAACCCGGCCCGCTCCCGCGTGAGCCCGCCCGGGCCCAGGGCGCTCAGCCGTCGCTTGTGGGTCAACTCGGCCAGCGGGTTCGTCTGGTCCATGAACTGCGAGAGCTGCGAGCTGCCGAAGAACGCCTGGATCACCGCGCTCACCGTCCGCGCGTTGACCAGGTCGTCGAGCGTGATCTTCTCCGGATCGTTGTTGATGCTCATCCGCTCCTTGATGAGCCGTGCCATCCGCGACAGCCCGACCGAGAACTGATTGGCGATCAGCTCCCCCACGGTCCGCACGCGGCGGTTGCCGAGATGGTCGATGTCGTCCGTGTAGCCGCGTCCCTCCGACAGCTCCAGCAGGTAGCGGACGATGGCGATGAAGTCCTCCTTCGTCAGCACGGTGTGGTCGGGCGGCATGTTCACCTTGAGCCGCTGGTTGATCTTGTAGCGGCCCACGCGGCCCAGATCGTACCGCTTGGGGTTGAAGAACAGACGCTCGAGCGCCGCCCGCGCAGTTTCGAGATTCGGGGCCTCCCCCGGCCGGAGCAGCGAGTAGATCTGCTCGAGCGCGTCGGCTTCCGACGTGGTCGGGTCCTTGAGGAGGGTGTTCTTGATGACGGGCGACTCCCCGCGGGTGGACGTGATGATCACGTCCACCTTGTGCGCACCGGCCTTGATCAGCCTCTTGCGCAGCGCGTCCGAGATCTCCTTGCCGGCCTCGGCGAGTACCTCGCCCGTCTCCGGGTCCGCCACGTCGAACGCCAGGATCAGTTTCTCGGGGCGCTCCCGCACCGTGGTCGGGCGGTCCTCGTCCCGCAGGTCCGCGCTGGAGTACCGGGCGAAGACGCGGGCGTACTTGACCCCCGCCTTGCGCAGCGCGTTGTACCGCTCGGGCGTCAACTCCTCGCCGTCCCGCCCCAGCGGCTCGCCGTCGGGGTCCTCCGGGTTCGGCACCGGCTCGGCCAGCAGCGCGTTCAGCACCTCCCGCCGGAACGCCCGCTCGTCGCGCTTCTCCGTCAGATCCAGCGTCTTCGTGGCGTAGAACAGCCGCAGGATCTCGGCGTTCGTGCCGTAGCCGAGCGCCCGCAGCAAGGCCGTCGCCGGGAACTTCTTCCGCTTGTCGATGTGCACGTAGACGACGTCGTGGATGTCGACCGTGAACTCGACCCACGAGCCGCGGAACGGAATGATCCGCGCGCTGTTCAGCCGCTGTCCGTTGGGGTGCACCGTTTCCTCGAACACCACGCCCGGCGACCGGTGCAACTGGGACACCACCACCCGCTCCGCCCCGTTGATGACGAACGTCCCGAGCGGCGTCAGGATCGGCAGTTCACCGAGATAGACTTCCTTCTCGATGATGTTCTTGACCCGCTGGCCGCCGCTCTCGAGCGTCTCGTTGATCACGAGCCGCAGCGTCGCCTTGAGCGACGCGGAGTACGTCATGTCACGCTCGACGCACTCCTCGACGGAGTACTTCGGATCGCCGAGGGAGTACTTCACGAATTCCAACGAGTAGTTCCCGTTCACGTCGGCGATCGGGAACACCTCCTGGAACACGCGCTCGAGCGACAGGTCCGCATGCTCGGAGCCCTCCGCCGGACGCAGGAACGCGTCGAACGACCGCGTCTGGATGTCCAGCAGATGGGGCATCGGCATGCCGGGCGGCAGCTTGGCGAACGAGATGCTGGGCAACAACTGACTCATTGCAATTCCTCAGGCAGCGCAAACGGCCCCGCGCTCCGCGGACCGGACGAGTTCCGGTCCGGGAGCGACGTCGGGGCTCGTGAACGAGCAGGGTTGTCGGCGAAGCGTACGTACATACCGTCTCGGCTGAAGTCGTGGCATCCGTCCCAGTCCCGGCACAGCGGGACGCAGTCCGGCGCCCTACTTCAGCTCGACGGTCGCGCCCTGCTCCTCGAGCTTCTTCTTGACGGCCTCGGCCTCGTCCTTCGTGATGCCTTCCTTGACGTTCTTCGGCGCGCCGTCGACCAGGTCCTTCGCCTCCTTCAGGCCGAGCGACGTGAGCTCGCGGACGACCTTGATGACCTGGATCTTCTTCGCGCCGGCTTCCTTCAGCACGACCGTGAACTCGGTCTGCTCCTCGGCCGCCTCGGCCGCCGGACCGGCACCCGCCGCCCCCGCTGCCGCCACCGGCGCCGCCGCGATCGTGACGTTGAACTTCTCCTTGAACGCCTCGACCAGGTCGGCCAGCTCGGTCACGGTCATGCCGCCGATGGCTTCGAGGATGTCGTCCTTACTCAGGGTCTTGGTAGCCATGCTCGGTCTCTCTCTCGTCCTGGGAACTCATGAACCGGCGCGCTGGGCGCGAAGCGCGTCCACCGCACCAACGAATTGATAGAGCAGCGCACTGAGCGCTCCGGCGAAGCCCTGCAGCGGCGCCTGCATCGCGCCGGCGAGCTGGCTGAGGAGCTCCTCCCGCGACGGGAGGGTGGCGAGTCGCTTGATGTCGTCGGGGCTCAGCACCTTGCCCTCGACGAGACCCGCCTTCAGCTTCAGCGCCTCGTTGTCCTTCTGGAACGTGGCCAGCACCTTGGCCGCCGCGATCGGCTCGGCCCCCGCGAACACCACCGCGGTCGGGCCCGTCACGACGGTGTCCAGCCCGGCGACGGACGCGGACTGCATGGCGCGCAGCGCCAGCGAGTTCTTCACGACCGCGTACTCGACCCCGGCTGCCCGCAGCTTCCGCCGCAGTTCCGTCATCCGCTTCACCGACAGACCGGTGAAATCGGTCAGGTAGAGGTTCGGCGACCGCTGCAACTGCTCGGTCAGCTGATCGACGACCTCGTGTTTCTTGGTTCGGTTCATCGGTACACCGCCGGATCAACGTGGACGCCGGGACCCATGGAGCTCGACACCGTGACCGAGCGGATGTAGGTCCCCTTGGCCGCGGCGGGCTTGGCCCGGACGACCGCGTCCATGAACGTGCTCATGTTCTCCTGCAACCGCTCGACCGCGAACGACACCTTGCCCACCGGCGCGTGCAGGTTGCCGGTCTTGTCCACCCGGAACTCGATCTTGCCGGCCTTGACCTCGCCGACGGCGCGGCCGACGTCCGTCGTGACCGTGCCCGACTTCGGGTTCGGCATCAGCCCGCGCGGGCCGAGAATGCGGCCCAGTTGGCCGACCTGGCCCATCATGTCCGGCGTCGCGATGATCACGTCGCACTCGAGCCAGCCGCCCTTGATCTGCTCGACGTACTCGGGCCCGACGAAGTCCGCCCCGGCCGCTTCCGCATCCTTGGCCTTGTCGCCCTGGGCGATGACCAGCACACGGATGCTCTTCCCGGTGCCGTGCGGCAGCACTACGGTGCCGCGCACGATCTGGTCGGCGTGGCGCGGATCGACCCCCAGGTGCACCGCGACGTCCACGGATTCGTCGAACTTGGCGAAGGCCGCAGCCTTCACCGCCTGCAGTGCCTCGAGCGGCTCGTATAGTCGCCCCCGCTCGATCGTGGCCACCGCAGCCCGGAACTTCTTCCCCGTGGCCGTCATCAGTCCGTCACCTCGATGCCCATCGAACGGGCCGTCCCGGCGATGATCTTCATCGCCGCATCGATGTCGTTGGCGTTGAGGTCGGGCATCTTCGTCTCGGCGATCTTGCGCACCTGCTCCCGCGTCACCTTGCCGACTTTCTCGCGGTTCGGCATGCCCGACGCCTTCTCGAGTCCGGCCTCCTTCTTCAGCAGCACCGCCGCCGGCGGTGTCTTGGTGATGAAGGTGAAGCTGCGATCCTGGTAGACCGTGAGCTCGATCGGGATGATCATCCCCGGCTGGGACTGGGTCTGCGCGTTGAACTGCTTGCAGAAGTCCATGATGTTGACGCCGTGCGGACCGAGCGCGGTGCCAACGGGGGGGGCAGGCGTCGCTTGACCGGCCGGCACCTGCAACTTCACGAATGCCGTGACCCTCTTGGTCGGTTTTGCCATCGTCTCCTCTGGCGCTCTGGGGCCTCGAGCCCCGGAAGCTCCCACGTGCGCCGTGGTGTGCGCGGACACCGTGTGTCCGATCGTTCACTCACCCACTCGCGGTCCCTTGCGGCCCCGCGTCCTCCGATCCTACCGTCGTGCCGCCGTACCGTCCTCAGTGCGCCTTCAGCTGCAGGTAATCGAGCTCGACTGTCGTCGGCCGCCCGAAGAGGCTCACGCTCACGCGGACCTTGCCCTTGTCGCTGAGCACTTCCTCGACCGTGCCGCTGAAGTCGGAGAACGGCCCCTCCATGATCTCCACGACCTGGCCGACCATGAACGGGATCTCCTCGCGCTCCTCCTCGTCGCCCGTCTCCTCCTCGATGCCGAGGAGCCGGTTGACGTCCTCCTGCCGCAGCGCCTGGGGCGTCCAGCCCTGCCCCACGAACTTGATGACGCCCTGAATCCCGTTGATGACGTGCATCGTCTCCTGGTTCAACACCATCTCGACGAGCACGTATCCCGGGAACATCTTCCGCTCGACCGTGACCTTCTTGCCGTTCTTGATCTCCACGACCTGCTGCGTGGGGACCAGGGCCTGGCGAATGAGCCGCTCCTCCTCCGGTCGCGGGTCCGCCTGGATCCGGCGATCGATCAGCCCGCGGACTTTGTTCTCGTGGCCCGCCGTCGTCTGGATCGCATACCAGCGATGCTCCATCGCGGTGCCGATCACCCGAAGATCCGGCCGAACAGGTCGATGAGGATCTTCGAGAACATCCAGTCCATCAACCCGATCAGCAGCCCCAGCAGGATCACGATGATCGTGATCACCAGGGTCGAACGGCGGAGATCGTCCCACGTCGGCCAGGAGATCTTGCGGACCTCGGCCCGCACTTCCCGCAGGAACGTCGACGAACGCTGCGCCAGCGCCGTGACCGAAGGCACTACTTCGACTCCTTGTGGCCGCGGTGGCTCCCGCACCGGGGACAGAACTTCCGCGTCTCCATGCGCTCGGGGTGCTTCCGCTTGTTCTTCGTCGTGAAGTAGTTCCGACTCTTGCAGTCGGTGCACTCCAGGATCACTTTGTCTCTCGGCATCGCATGCCCCGTTGCTGACTTCGCTCGGGCGCGGGGAGTCTCGGCGACCCCACCGCCCGCCCTTCGCTATTGCAGGACCTTCGCCACCACGCCGGCACCGACGGTCCGGCCGCCCTCGCGGATCGCGAACCGCAGGCCCTCTTCCATCGCGATCGGCGTGATGAGCTCGATCGTCATCTTCGTGTTGTCGCCCGGCATCACCATCTCGACGCCCTCGGGCAGCTGCACGTCCCCCGTCACGTCCGTCGTCCGGAAGTAGAACTGCGGACGGTACCCCTTGAAGAACGGCGTGTGCCGGCCGCCCTCCTCCTTCGTCAGCACGTACACCTCGGACTCGAAGTGCGTGTGCGGCGTCACCGACCCCGGCTTCGCCAGCACCATGCCCCGCTCGATCTCGTTCTTGTCGACGCCCCGCAGCAGCAGGCCCACGTTGTCGCCCGCCTGGCCCTCGTCGAGCAGCTTCCGGAACATCTCGACGCCGGTCACCACCGTCTTCTTGCTCGCGCCGAACCCGACCAGCTCCATCTCGTCCTGCACCTTGACCTTGCCGCGCTCGATCCGGCCCGTCGCCACCGTGCCGCGGCCGGTGATCGAGAACACGTCCTCGACCGGCATCAGGAACGGCTTATCGATGTCGCGCTCGGGGATCGGGATCGAGGTGTCGAGGGCGCTGAGCAGCTCGTCGATCGACGCGACCGCCTCCGCATCGCCCGCCAGCGCCTTGCTGGCCGAACCGCGGATCACCGGCACCTCGTCGCCGGGGAACTCGTACTTGCTCAGCAGCTCGCGCACTTCGAGCTCCACCAGATCCAGCAACTCGGGATCGTCGATCAGGTCGACCTTGTTCAGGAAGACCACGATGTACGGCACGTTCACCTGGCGGGCGAGCAGGATGTGCTCGCGCGTCTGCGGCATCGGGCCGTCGGCCGCGCTGACCACCAGGACCGCGCCGTCCATCTGCGCGGCGCCCGTGATCATGTTCTTCACATAGTCCGCGTGTCCCGGACAGTCGACGTGCGCGTAGTGCCGGTTCTCCGTGCTGTACTCGACGTGCGCCGTGGCGATCGTGAGGATCTTGGTGGCGTCACGACGCCCCTGAGACTCGGACGCCTTCGCGACCTCGTCGTAGCTCACGTAGGTTGCGAGACCCTTGTCGGCCGCGACCTTCGTCATGGCCGCGGTCAGCGTCGTCTTCCCGTGGTCCACGTGTCCGATCGTGCCCACGTTCACATGCGGCTTCGTCCGCTCGAACTTTGCCTTTCCCATGGCTCTGCTTTCCTTGTTCGCGGATGGCGGTAAACCTACCGACTCGTGACTTCCTCCACGGTGCTCTTCGGAGCTTCCGCGTAGTGTGAAAACTGCATCGAATACACGGCCCGTCCCTGACTCAGGGACCGCAGGGTCGTGGAATACCCGAACATCTCGGCGAGGGGAACGCTGGCCCCGATCACCTGGGCCTCGCCCCGCTGCGTCATGCCGCCGATCTTCCCGCGGCGGCTGCTCAGATCGCCGATCACGTCGCCCATGTAGTCGGACGGCGTGACGACCTCGACGTCCATGACGGGCTCCAGCAGCACGGCCTTCGCCCGGCGCGCGGCCTCCTTGAAGGCCATCGAGCCGGCGATCTTGAACGCCATCTCGCTCGAGTCCACGTCGTGGTAACTCCCGTCCACCAACTCCACCTTCACGTCCACCACCGGGTACCCGGCCAGGACGCCGTTCTCCAGCGCCTCCTTGATCCCCTGCTCGACCGGCCCGATGTACTCTCGCGGGATCGAACCGCCGACGATCTTGTCCTCGAACGCGAAGCCGTGGCCCGCCTCGACGGGCTGCAGATGGATGACCACGTGCCCGTACTGGCCACGGCCGCCCGTCTGCCGCACGAACTTGCCCTCGACGTACTCGACCCGCTGCCTGACCGTCTCGCGGTACGCGACCTGCGGCCGCCCGACGTTCGCCTCGACCTTGAACTCCCGCTTCATCCGGTCGACCAGGATCTCCAGATGCAACTCGCCCATCCCGGCAATGATCGTCTGGCCGGTCTCGGCGTCGCTGCGCACCTGGAACGTCGGGTCCTCCTCGGAGAGCTTCTGCAGCGCCGTGCCGAGCTTGTCCTGGTCCGCCTTGGTCCTCGGCTCGATCGCCACCGAGATCACCGGCTCCGGGAAGCGCATCGCCTCCAGGATGATCGGGTCGTCGGCGTCGCACAGCGTGTCGCCCGTCCGGGTATCCTTCAGACCGATCGCCGCCGCGATGTCGCCCGCGCGCACCTCCGGCACTTCCTCGCGCTTGTTGGCATGCATCTGCAGCAGGCGCCCGATACGCTCCCGCCGGTCCTTCGTCGAGTTGTAGACGTAGGACCCCGACTCGAGCACGCCCGAGTACACGCGGAAGAACGTCAGTTTCCCGACGTACGGGTCGGTCGCGATCTTGAACGCCAGCGCGCTGAACGGCGCATCGTCCGATGCCGCACGATCCGCGAACGTCTCGTCGTGATGCGGCAGATGCCCCGTGACGGCCGGCACGTCCAGTGGGCTGGGGAGAAAGTCGATGACGCCGTCGAGCAGGCGCTGCACGCCCTTGTTCTTGAACGCCGCGCCACAGAAGACCGGGACGAGGGCGTTCGCCAGCGTGGCCTTGCGCACCGCGCGCCGGACCTCCTCCTCCGTCAGGGCCACGCCGTCCAGGTACTTGTGCAGCAGCTCGTCGTCGTGCTCGACCGCCGCCTCGATGAGGTCGTGCCGCAGCTGTGCGATCTTCTCCTTGAAGACGTCCGGCACCGGCCCCTCGACCCACTTCACGCCGAGGGAGTCTTCGTCGTAGACGACCTCGACTTCGCGGATCACGTCGATCAACCCGGTGAACAACTCCCCCGCCCCGAGGGGGTACTGCACCGGGAAGGCCTTCGCGCCGAGTCGGTCCCGCACCATCCCCACACAGCGGTCGAAATCGGCGCCGACCCGGTCCATCTTGTTCGCGAACACGATCCGCGGCACGCCGTACCGGTCCGCCTGACGCCACACCGTCTCGGTCTGCGGCTCCACCCCACCCACCGCGTCGAGCACGGTCACCGCTCCGTCCAGCACTCGCAGCGAGCGCTCCACCTCGACGGTGAAGTCGACGTGGCCGGGCGTATCGATGATGTTGATCTGGAAGTCCTCGTCGAAGCGCTTCCACTGACAGAACGTCGCGGCGGACGTAATCGTGATGCCGCGCTCCTGTTCCTGCTCCATCCAGTCCATGGTGGCCGTGCCATCATGGACCTCACCAATCTTGTAGGTGCGGCCGGTATAGTAGAGAATCCGCTCGGTCGTAGTCGTCTTACCGGCATCGATGTGCGCCATGATGCCGATATTCCGAATCTTCTCGAGTGGTCGTGCTCGCGCCATAAGTCCTTGTCGTTCCTTCTCTTGCCGATCAATCCGTCGGCGCCCGCCCCGCTCGCCGCCCGCGAGGCAGCGAAAAAGCGGGGCGACCGTCATCCGCACCGCGGACAGGTCTCGCTCCGCACTCGGCCGGGATCGCTCCCTGGGCCGCGCCGGCAACCCGGCGTCCGGGTCCCGGCGTGCTGCGCTATGTCAGGGGAGGCGTCAGACCCGGTGCGACCGCACCGCGCCCGCGGGCCTCACCCCGCTACCACCGATAGTGCGCGAACGCCCGGTTCGCGTCGGCCATCCGGTGGGTGTCCTCTTTCTTCTTGACCGAGTTGCCCTCGCCCTTGCTGGCCGAGATCAGCTCGGCGGCCAGCCGCTCCGCCATCGACCGCTCGTTGCGCCCGCGCGTGTACTCGCAGATCCAGCGCATCGCGAGCGCCGAACGGCGGTCGGGCCGCACCTCGATCGGCACCTGATAGGTCGCGCCACCGACCCGCCGGCTCTTGACCTCGACCGCCGGCTTGACGTTGTTCAGGGCCTGCTTGAACACCTGCACGCCCGGCTGGCCGGTGCGCTGCTCGATCAGGTCCATCGAATCGTAGAACACCCGCTCGGCCGTCGACTTCTTGCCCTCCCGCATCAGGCGGTTCACAAACTTCGTGACCGTCTGGCTGTCGTACCGCGGATCGGCGGGAACCGGACGCTTGACCGCACGCTTGCGCCGACTCATTTGGGCCTCTTCGCGCCGTACTTCGACCGACTCTGCTTGCGGTCCGTCACCCCCGCGGCGTCCAGCGTGCCGCGGATGATGTGGTACCGCACGCCCGGAAGATCCTTCACTCGCCCACCCCGGATCAGCACGATGCTGTGCTCCTGGAGGTTGTGTCCCTCCCCCGGGATGTAGCTCGTGACCTCGAATCCGTTGGTCAGCCGCACGCGCGCCACTTTCCGGAGCGCGGAGTTCGGCTTCTTGGGCGTCGTCGTGTAGACGCGCGTGCACACGCCGCGCTTCTGCGGATTGCTCCGGAGCGCCGGCGCCTTTTCCTTCTTCGCTACCTGGGCCCGCCCGTGGCGGACCAACTGATTGATGGTCGGCATGCCCTTACTGTCGGTGTTGGCCGAGTTCCGACGGGGTACGGAACCCCGATTCGGTAACAGACTGGTGAATTTAGACGGAGAACTGATGCAGGTCAAGGAGGCACGGACACTTACACCGAAGCGGGCGGGCCCGTCGGCGGGCCCGCCCCCTCGCCACCCCCCGGCTACACCTCCGCCGCTGGTGCCGGCGCCTCCTCGGACGTCGGAAGGAACGGGCTCGGCACCCCCTCCTCCTCCCCGGGCTGGGGGGGCGGGGGCGGGGGCTCGAATCCGGCCGGTGGCTCGATCTCCAGCTCGGAGTACCGGTAGACGCCGGTCCCGGCCGGGATCAGATGCCCGATGATGATGTTCTCCTTCAGCCCCAACAGGTCGTCCTTGGCGCCGCGGATCGCCGCATCCGTGAGCACCCGCGTGGTCTCCTGGAACGACGCCGCGGAGATGAACGACTGCGTCGTCAGCGACGCCTTCGTGATGCCGAGGAGCAGCGGCTCGCTCGTCGCGGGGCGACCACCCTTCTTGAGCACGCGCTCGTTCCGCTCCCGGAACACCACCTTGTCGACATGCTCGCCCTCGAGAAAGTCGGTGTCGCCCGGCTCGAGCGCCTTCACCTTCTGGAGCATCTGCCGGACGATCACGCCGATGTGCTTGTCGTTGATCTTCACGCCCTGGAGCCGGTAGACCTCCTGGACCTCGTTCAGGAGATACTCCTGCACCGCGCGGGGGCCCTTGATCCGCAGGATGTCGTGCGGGTTCACCGGTCCCTCGGTGAGCCGGTCGCCGGCGAAGACCCGGTCACCTTCGTGCACGCGCAAGTGCTTGCCGGCAGGCACGTCGTACGCCTGCCGCTCGCCGACGTCGGGCGCGACGAAGATCTCCCGCTTGCCGCGCTTGATCTCGCCGAAGTGCACCGCACCGTCGATCTCCGAAATCGTGGCCGGATCCTTGGGCCGTCGGGCCTCGAACAGCTCCGCGACCCGCGGCAGACCGCCGGTGATGTCGCGCGTCCGATAGGCCTCGCGCGAGATCTTGGCCAGCACGGTGCCGGCCGCGACCTCCTCACCGTCCTCGATGGTGAGCTGCGCACCCTCCGGGACCACGTAGTTCCGGACCCGCCGCTCCTTCCCGCCCTTGATCGTCTGCACGATCTCGATGTGCGGGTGGAGCTTCTTCTCCCGGTCCTCGATGATGACCCGCTGCCGACGCCCGGTGATCTCGTCCAGAGACTCCCGCACGGTCTCGTCCTCGACGATGTCGCCGAAGCGGACCTTGCCCGCCACGTCGGTGATGATCGGGTTCGCATACGGATCCCACGCGAACAGCAGGTCCTCCTTCTTGACGGCGTGCCCGTCGGTCACCGCCAGGCGGGCGCCGAGCGGCACCTGGAAGCGGGACCGCACCTGGCCCGCCTCGTCCTGCAGCACCAGCTCGCCGTCGTAGCCGGTGACGATCCGGTCGCCGTTCGGCGCCTCGACCACCTGCAGCCGATCGCCGAACGTGATGACGCCCTCGAGCTTGGTCTTGCGGGTCGTCTCCTCCGCGATGCGCGCCGCCGTGCCGCCGATGTGGAACGTCCGCAGGGTGAGCTGCGTGCCCGGCTCGCCGATCGACTGGGCCGCCAGGATGCCCACCGCCTCGCCCAGATCCACCATCTCGTTGGTCGCCAGGTTGCGGCCGTAGCACATGCGGCAGATGCCCCGCCGCGCCTCGCACGTCAGCACCGACCGGATCCGGACCTTCTCGATCCCCGCGTCCTCGATGGCGGCCGCCGTGTCCTCGTCGAGCAGCTCGCCCGCCGCGGCCAGCAGCATCGGGTCGCCGTGCTCGTCCCGCTCGTGCGGATCGAACACGTCCTCGGCCACCACGTTGCCCACCAGCCGCTCCGCCATCGGCTCGATGATGTCTTCGCCCTCCTTGAGCGGGCTCATCTCCAGCCCGAGGATGGTGCCGCAATCCTCTTCGGTGACCGTGACGTCCTGCGCCACGTCCACCAGCCGGCGCGTCAGGTAGCCGGCATCGGCCGTCTTCAGCGCCGTGTCCGCCAGACCCTTCCGCGCGCCGTGCGTGGAGATGAAGTACTCCAGCACGGTCAGGCCCTCGCGGAAGTTCGACCGGATCGGGCTCTCGATGACCTCGCCGATGCCGCCGGTGAGCTTCTTCTGCGGCTTCGCCATCAAGCCGCGCATCCCCGCCAGCTGCCGGATCTGGTCGCGACTGCCCCGCGACCCGGAGTCGAACATCATGTAGACCGGATTGAACCCGCCGCGGGTCTTGGACAGGTTCCTGACCATCGCCTCGGCGACGTCGGTGTTCGCGTGCGTCCAGGCGTCGATCACCTTGTTGTACCGCTCACCGAACGTGATCTGCCCCGCCTGGTAGGCCCGCTGGAACCGATCCACGCGCTCGGTGGCTGCCTTCAGGATCTCGTCCTTCTCCGCGGGGATCTCGAGGTCCTCGACGCCGATCGAGATCCCGCCCACGGTCGCGTGCCGGAAGCCGAACTCCTTCAGCCGGTCGAGGAACACGACCGTGCTGGCCAGCCCCGCCCGGCGGTACGACTCGAACACCAGCGCGGAGAGCGCCTTCTTGCGCATCACCGCGTTCTGGAACCCGAGCTGCGCCAGCAGCGTCTGCGGCAGGATGCTGTTGAACAGCACGCGCCCCGCCGTCGTGCCGATCCACGGACCCTCGCGTCCCTCCCGCTCCGGCGTCACCTCCCGCAACTCCGGCGGGAGCAGGAACCGGATCAGGGAGTGGTGTGCGAACCGGCCGATCGCCAGCCCCGACTCGACCTCCGCCAGCGAGCCGACGTACGGTGCCCGCGACAGGTCGGCATCCCCGGTCGCCGGCGGCTTGGTGAGGAAGTAGCAGCCCAGCACCATGTCCTGGCTCGGCTCGGCCACCGGGCGGCCGTCGGACGGCTTCAGCACGTTGTTGCTGGAGATCATCAGCACGCGCGCCTCGAGCTGCGACTCGAACGACAGCGGCACGTGCACCGCCATCTGGTCGCCGTCGAAGTCGGCATTGAACGCCGCGCACACGAGCGGG
>Ga0209536_100011157_pt1 | contig 13185 bp, 6 predicted proteins | sample DeeMarSeWOR28_12_FD_187461 | JGI IMG/M metagenome (GOLD analysis project Ga0209536, IMG submission 187461) | Marine sediment microbial communities from White Oak River estuary, North Carolina - WOR-2-8_12 (SPAdes) (version 2) | ecosystem: Environmental > Aquatic > Marine > Intertidal zone >...
CTGATAGACTAAAAACAACGGTACGATCGAGCCCACAATCAACATAAGCACCCATTTCATGGGCATGTCTTTTTCTGTTCGCTCGATCTCGGCTTTTTCTACGGTAAGCTGACGGTAAGCTTCCAGGCCGCTCTTAATCCCGCTCAAAAGAGATCTTCGTAACTTAAAAATGGTCCACAGACCGCCGACGAGCATAGCCCCGACGCCGATATATCGCGTCTGAGAGGACCAGATGCTGTAAGCCCTATCGACGGCTCCGGCATCCGCGGCACTATCTGACAAAGCGGCACAGATCGGGATTGCGATGTACCAGTTGGCAGCGCCGCCGAGGAAGATGAGCACGGCGATGTTAAGTCCGACGATGTACCCTACCGAGAGGAGCGCTGGGCTGAGGTTTGAGCCGCCGTAGATAATCGTCCGGCCAATGCCTTTGGCGCCTTCGATGGCCTCGGGCCATAAGCCGACACCTTTTGCCACGAGCTTGAAAAGCCCGCTCACAATCGCCGCCTGGGCAATCGTCCAAACGCCCTTGCCGCCTTCCTGGCCCGTCTCGAGGACTTCCGCCGTGGCGATACCCTCGGGGAACTGGAGCTTGCCCTCGACGATGAGAGAGCGTCGAAGCGGGATTGTAAACAATACGCCTAATAGACCGCCAAACGCGGCGATGATTGTAATCCACCAGAAGTTCTTTCCGCCGAAGCCGTCCCAATAGCCCATGATGACTAGGCCTGGCAGGGTAAATATGACGCCGGCGGCCAATGACTCACCGGCGGACGCTGCTGTCTGCACGATATTGTTCTCCAGAATGTTGCTCTTGCGAAACAGTCGCAATATACCCATCGAGACAACCGCCGCCGGGATTGACGCCGAGACGGTCATGCCCGCGAACAGACCTAAATATGCATTCGCCGCCGCCAATATTATTGAGAGCACAACGCCTAATACGAATGCTTTAACTGTGATTTCAGGTAATGACCGTCCTTGTGTATCCATAGCTCACCTATTCCATATAGTAAGAAAGTATTAATTGTCAGCACCACAGCCGTCAGTTAACGAATTGCCTGACGAAATATTTTGCTATCAGAGGCTCGCCTGTTGCTCGTTCAATCATTTCGTTCCAGTGATAGACATTACCGACCTCGAAGACATTTTGGCGCAGGAAATCTCCAACCTTTTTTTGATCGACGTAACTGACATTCTTGTCCGATTCGAGCTTTAGCACCTTATGCACCAAATGATTATGCAGTTGAGAAGCCAGCAGCTCGCCTAGCATATAGTTATGATAGTAGCTGGGGGCTACTGTGAAGTGTATCTTGGCTGCCCAGTCGGGTGCATCCCGGCCTTCGGATCTTTTTACAAGCTGGTATTCCTCGACCATTTTCCACCACAGGGAATTCAAATCCTGGTCCGGATTGGCATAGAGTTCCTTCTCGAAGTTGTACATTACCATAGCCCAGCGTGCAAAGATTAGCTGCTTTAGCTGCATATATCTGCCGCTGACTTTTTCGATCTCCCATCGCTGCTCGTCCGAGAGGTCCAGCATCTGCTGCATCCATGCCGGATTGCGGCTCAGACGGCCGAAGAACATTGCAATGGCCTCGGTTGTAAATGCATGCGCCGGCTCCCGCAGCAGATATGGGACATCCCTGTCGTGAAATTTGTCGTACACAGCATGCCCTAACTCGTGCAGCGTTGTCTCCATCCATGACTCATTGCTCTTGATATTGCACAAAATTCGCACGTCACCTTCCCTGTCAATATCGGTGCAGAAGGCGTGTGGATTTTTGCCCTCTCGCTCGTATAGATCACTTTTGGCCAGCACAGATTCGACGTTGAGTCCTATCCCTGCGAAAAAGCTGGCTGACAGCTCCTTGATGTCCTTGTCTTCATAGAACACATCAAGGTCCAGCTCATAGACCATGGGCGTTTCCTGGAAGAACGGATCGTGGTAATGCCACGGCATGAGCTGTGAGACTTCGATGTCGCAGTTAGCCGCCAGCTTCTTATCAAGATCGGCTTTCAGTGCTGCGAATGGCGCATTTGTAAGTTCATAAAGCTCTGTAAAAATCTTATCCAGTTCATCAACATCCTGTTCGCTGATGGTAAGGGACATTGTATGATAATTTTCGAAGCCAAGATTCTTTGCGACTTGGTTGCGCAATTTGACGAGCCGAATAATATCTTCAGCAACTGCTGCCCCGACCTGCTTGCTGGCCAGCCACGCCAGTTTTCTCTCTTCCGAGTCCGTCTGACTCTTCAGGATTTCCTTGATTGTATTGTCAGTGACTTTTTCGCCTCGAATATTGCCCCGGAAGGTGCTGAATTTCTCTTCGATTTCTGTGCTTAAATCCACGATTGTTTTGAGCATTTCCGGCTCTATCTGGTTTCCAAGATATCTTCTGTACAACACATCCAGTTCCCGAGCAGATAGGGTATCCCTGGCCTGACCGGATTCCTTGAAGTCTTTGAGCAATGCAAACTCTTCCGGATTACTGTAAATCTGGCGAATTCTCAGCGTTGTTTTGCTGGCCCTTTCGTAATCCTCTGATTTGCCCGTTGTTGCCGCATCCCACCAGGCAAGACTCTGCTCTTTAGCCAGCGGTTTGATTTTTTCCACATGTGAAGTGATGAATCCTTCGAAATCATTTTGTTTGGTTCTGGGCGCGCATCCGAAAAGGAGAATACCTGTCGTCAACGTTATAATTAGGATTAATAATGTTTTCATTGCTTGATACTCCAAATCTAATGTTGTGTCGCTGTTTAGTTACAAACAAATCTTTTTGACGCCGGATAATATCATGTCTGACTTTAGAATTCAAGAAGGTTCTGGATGTCATCCTTGTCTATTTTTTTACACTCCTTTTATTTATTATTTGAATTCAGACGGCAACCTATGTACTATACGCGATTATGGCTAAAGATAAATACATGACAGCACCAGTTCCATCGAAGAAAATGCCCTCCGGCATACCTTATATCCTCACCACAGAAGCAACTGAACGCTTTGCCTTTTACGGCATGAGTTCCATACTTGTCGTATTCATGACAAAGCATCTAATGGGAGCAAATGGCGCTCTGGATGTCATGGCGAACGAACCTGCGAAAGCGTGGTTCCACTACTTTACCGCCGCGGTCTATTTCATGCCGATTATCGGAGCGATAATATCGGATGTATGGCTGGGTAAGTATAAGACCATCATATGGTTCTCGCTGGTATATTGTACAGGATTTGCCATCCTTGTATTAGACCACACCAGGCTTGGATTAACTGCCGGACTGATACTGATCGCTATTGCATCTGGTACGATCAAGCCATGCCTCTCGGCTAATGTGGGAGACCAATTCGGAGCTTCCAACAGTCACTTGATAACTAAGTTCTATGGCTGGTTTTACTTCTCGGTTAACCTTGGCGCTGCTGTGTCGATGTACAAGTGTCCTGAGCTACTCGAAAAGCACGGCCCTGCGATAGGATTCGGTGTTCCGGGAGCATTCATGTTTTTGGCAATATTTTCCTATTGGTTGGGTTGTTACAAGCTTGTGCACATACCCCCTGCTGGTATAACGAGATGGCGTGAAATGCTTGACAAAGATGGAATTAACGCATTACGCAGACTTTTGCCGGTCTTTGTGTTTATATCCATGTTCTTCGCTCTATTCTATCAGTCGGAATCGGCCTGGGTTCTACAAGCCGGGAAAATGAATCTCAGATGGCTTGGAAAGGATTGGGTGCCGGCTCAAATGCAAGCCGCGAATCCGTTCCTCATCATGATTCTAATTCCCTTGTTCACGTATATATTCTACCCCGGCCTTAATAAGATATGGACCATGACACCATTGCGGAAAATCGGGATCGGAATGTTCCTTACAGCCGGGAGCTTCCTTGTGCCCGTATGGATCGAGACCCAGCTCGAAATTGGTAACGAACCGTCGATAGGGTGGCAATTCGTTGCGTACATCTTCTTGACGAGTGCCGAGATCATGGTTTCTATCACAGCGCTCGAATTCGCTTATACTCAGGCACCTAAGAAAATGAAGTCATTGATCCAGTCGATAGAACTTCTTGCTATTTCGCTTGGAAACATGATTGCAGCCGTGGTCAATGACGTCATAAAGAACGAAGACGGCACGAGCAAATTACCGGGAGCCAGCTACTACTGGTTCTTTGTTATCGCTATGCTCGTGACATCTGTACTTTTCATACCGCTGGCCCGATGGTACAAGCCGAAAGAGTACATTCAGGATGAAGCTAAAACGTAACTGTCGGCTTAATTGCTTAAAGTGGCCTTAGTGTTAATTCGCGTACAACAATCTTCATTGGTCCGAATTGCGCGCCAGGATGGACCTGGAATCCTATCTTGCCCGAATCTGTAGTATCATCGTGCACATCTGCTGTTTTGCGGCCGTTAAGCCAGACCTGAATGTGGTCACCTTTTGCCCGCACTATTATTGTGTTCCAGTCGTCACGATTGACAATTGTCTCGTCCTCATTAATCGCGAGGAAAAGCTTACCGGGGCAATAAAGCGTGCCGGACCATGCCACCGGATTTTTGTATTCGAGAACATCGGCCTGGTATGCTTTTTGGGGCGACTGATATCGGAACCACAAGCCGCTGTTGCAGGGCCATTCTGTCCGGTAGGTGACGGTTGCCACGAAATCTTTGTAAATTTCTTTTGTGAACAAATCACCCGGGGCGTTGTTCTCACCCTGAGTTCCGACAAGCATTCCCTTCTCTACCACCCATTTGGCGTCGCCGCTCGTTTCCCAGCCGGTCAGGTCCTTTCCGTTAAAGAGGTTCAGAGTTTCCTTGCCTGGCCAGATATTGACCGTTCGGAGCGTGACGTCAGGCAACTCCGGTAGCGCAGCGCTGGGCGCCGGCTCATACCAGAACGTAGCGCTCGACCAGTCGTCCTGCGTCTCGGCCAAGCCGTTCTTCCATGCTATCTGCTGAATGGTTATACGGCAATCCTTTTGCCACAAAATCGGATCTGGTAAATGCCAGCGGTACATCGAGACAAAACTGTTCTCGTCCAGATTGCAGCCGTTATATAGATACGGCGTCTGCTGCATCCCGTAGGAAAGGCCGACGTAATCTTCGCTTCCCGTGCCGCAGATTGTCGGAAATTCGGTATCGCCGTCCATATAGACTTTTATCTCGCCTTCACCCCACCACTGTCCGGGTGTCTGGTTGCGAATGCCGATAAGGGCTCCCATAAAGCGGCCTTTGTTTTTACGCTGGGGCAGCATGACAAAGTCCTCTTTTAGTGTTGTCGGATTTTCCCTGCGAAACAGGACATGCAGCCGGCCGACATCATCAGGGTGTTTATCTTTAATTGTGTAATCAATCTGGTAGAACAACGGCACGTTCTTTTCACCTTCGTTTGTTAGCATAATCTTCGCACGTTTGGTGAACGGCATAGGCAGCCAGATGTTCATTCCGGCATTCCTACCCAGCGAATGCACCGCCGAGTGATACGGCATGACTTTGCCGTGTGCAAAACCCATAAAATCGCCGATTGGACATTCTATGCTCGGATGCTCCTGCCCATCCCACCAGGCACGAATTACCAGGCTCCGCAGGTTAAGCGGGCTGTTGCTGGTGGTCATCCAGATATGCCGGATCGTGCCGGGACCCTCGATGTCGCAAAGCTGCACTTGCTGACCGGCATTGAGGGTAATTGCCGGCGAGCCTTTTCTGCCTACGCCGAGCTTGCTGGCTGCTTTGCCGCCCTGGCCCGGCGCGCCGGTTGGATTCTCGAAAGAAATCGAGCGCGAGAGGAGCCCCGTATCCAGCAGATAAGGCTCGGCAACGACGTCAACATCTCCGAAACAAACACCTATTCCTGATGTGACAGCAAAAAGCGCTATGATAAAAACAATCCTGCTAACCATGATTTCTCCTTTGAATAAAGATAATTAGATATTGATAAGGCATCACAAGTTTGCTTCGAATTTGTAATTGCCGGGTTGAGCTTCAAGTACGACACGGTCTTTTTCGTTACGCAGGTGTCTGACTCCACGGGCTTTTGACAACGGGACATTTCCTTCTTTGATCGATTGCGGATTCTGAGTCGGCAAATAAACCGTGGCGGTCGTATTAGGTGGGACGGCAACGTTTAGTTTGAGAGTCTCATTTTGAATCTGCCATTCGCTTCGGATCGTGCCATATGGAGATTCGAACTGTGCTTTGACCCAATCAAGAGATTGATTTTTCAGCACACCCGGTTTAATAATGAAGCACTTGTATCCAGGGCCCGCTGGATCAGGAATAATGCCGCCTAATCCTTCGATGAACCAGGCTCCGATGTGCAGGTACGAGCTGTGTAGCAGAGAATTGCTGCCGTCCCAAGCCTCCCAGACGGTTGTTGCTCCGCGGCGGAGCATATCACCCCAACTCGGATAATCTTCTTTGCTGGCCATCAGGAACATCAGGTCAGGCCGCTCGAATTCCAGCAGGTTTTTAACAATGAAATAACCGCCTGTGATACCTCCCCAGAAGTGTCCCTTACGCTTAATAACAATCTCGTCCTCGAAGCGTTTCCACACTGCCGGTTGTAGCTCTTCCGGTGGCAGCCCCACCAGCAGCGCGGCGGCAAGATAAGCCTGGAAGTTGTTCACATAGCCGTTTTCGACAGGATCGAAGAATTCCTTATGTACGGCGATACGTACTATTTCCGCTCGATGTGTATATTTGGCGGCGAGATCTTTTTTGCCCAGAACATCTGCAATTTTAGCGGCGGTTTTCAGATTGTATATCCAGTAGCAATTATTAAAGAAGAGCGTCTCCCTTGTATCGCCGTTAACGCCTTTGGCGCCCGGCCATAACCAATCGCCCAAAAAGTCCCATTCTCCGCCCCAGCGAACCAGCATGTCATTCTTGGATTTTCTTTCGAGAAAGGCCAGCCACTGCTGGATCGTATCGAGATTATCCTCCAGTATGCGAACATCGCCGTAATGACGATACATGTACCAGGGCAGGGTGACACAGTAGCCGCTCCATGCCGGCCCGCCGCCGCCCCAGTATGTCGGAGCGGTATAAGGCAAATTTCCCGCTGCCGTTGGGGCGTCCTGATTCGTTGCTTTGTCGCCGAGACCCCATGCCGTCTCTTTGCCTTGGGTATCGCGCCAGTCCTGAGACCATTTTGTGTAGAACGCCCCGAGAGCATAATTGTTCATTGCCGTCTGTGTTGTAGCGTGGGCGTCGCCGCCGTAGCCCATCCGCTCTCGCTGGGGGCAATCGACTACGTAACCGCCGAGGCTGAGATTCTCGAAAGTCCAAAGCACAATGTCATAGATATCGTTCAGCAATTTGTTGGAGCACTTAAACTGTCCGGCTCGCTCATAGTCGGTCCGCACGAGATAGCCTCGAATGTCAGCTAAGGCGGGCTTGTAGCTCAATCCCTTGATGAGAATCCACCGCCCTGAGCCGTAGTTGAACCGGTTGCGGAAAGTGCCTTTGCCGCCCGGCCCGATTCGGTAGGCGCTGTGGAGCTTGTGAGTCATCATCTTCTTTGGGTCTTCGGAGCATTGAAATTCGACAATGTCGCCCGGTTTACCTTTAACATCGAGCTCGAAGTAGCCGGCGAAATTCACGCCCATGTCCACACGATAGCCTTCGCCTTCGACCTGCTCGATTCCGACCGGCTCGATCTTGCGAATCCGGCGGTTCGGCTCTACCATTTCGGTGGATATTATCAGTTTCGGATTATATACGGTGGCTTGTTTCCAGTTGCTATCGTCCAGATCGGGGCTGCACCAGTCGGGCATTTCTTTGCCGGCATCGTAATATTCCCCGCCGAAGTTCATGAACATCCAAGTGCCCAGCATAACATTGGGGCTGGGATGAGTTTTCCATGTCTCGTCCGTGATAATCCGCTGGGTTTTACCATCCGGCATTTCGATTGTGGCCTGAGCAATGACGATTGGCGTTTGCGGCTTATCATCGCTCTTGTACAGCGGATAGACCGACCAAGAGGTCCCCAACCACAAACCAACCACGTTCCGGCCGGCTTTCAGATGGCCGGCGATTTCATAAGTCACGTAACGTGCCCGCTTCGTATGGTCGGCCACGTTCGGACTCAGGACATCATCTGAAACCTTCTTGCCGTTCACGTAAAGTTCATGATAACCGACGGATGCGACATGAATCTGCGCCCAGCGGGGTTTTTCTTTTAATGTTATCACCTTGCGAAGCCAGGGATCGGACAGGTAGTCGCCCTCCGGCGGTAGTTTCTTGACCTCGACAAACTTCTGCTCTGTACCTATCCATTTAGCGGACCATTCCGACTGTTCCATCAAGCCCATCGTCCATCGGGCCGGCTTGCTCCATGCTGACAGGTTTCCATCTTCATCACGAACTCGCACCTTCCAGTAGCAGCGCATATTTGATGACAGCATGGATCCGCCATACTCGATGAGCTGCGACTGGCCGGACTCAACTTCGCCCGAATCCCACAGGTCACCTTTATCATCGGCAAGCAATTCCTCCGAGCTGGCCACCAGGATTCTGTAAGCCGTCTGTGCCTGTCCACGCTGGTTAGCATTGGTTGCCTTGAGCTTCCAACTCAGTCTTGTTCGCTTAACGTCAAGTCCCAATGGCTCCTGAAGATACTCGCATCGCAATTCCGCAGGTGTGATACTCGATGCAGTACTCTGGTTCTGGATAGCTGCACAGCCAAGGAGGAGCAGCAGTGCTATGATCTTGATATTGCATTGCCATAGACTTTTAATATAGAATGTTCCGTAACTTGGTAATTTTCTTTTTTTCATATCTATCATTCTATTTTTCCTCTTAAAATGTTACGAACAGTTATTCGATAATCACTTCCTGGATGCCGGCGGACCATTTTTGATGGAGCTTGATTTCGATTTTGATGCTGTCGGTTTTTACAGGCTCGAAATCGACCTTATTGAAAGCGTCCTTTTCAGTGTGGTAGGGGGTGTTGTTGTTTACCGGCTTAAAGTTGTCACCACTATCGCGATACAACACTTTCCATGATTCAGGCAAACGGCATTCGCCCCGGCCGGTATCGTCGAAGAAGTAGATTTTGATGCTGGAAATATCATGCTTTTGGTCCCAGTCGAACTGGAGCCATTCGGTCGTGCCTTTGTGAGGCCAAAAGTCAAGGTGCAGAGCCGACGGATCGGACGAGCTTTTCGGCAGGATTTGGTCTTTAATCGCGTCCAGAGAAGAATGTACAAACGATGCCTTGGTTTTGCTTATGTACGTCAGCGTGTCGGCTGGTTCCGGCCGGGCCGCCTTGAGTTGCCGGGCGGGCCATACCGTCATCTGCCCGCGGCCGCGGTGGGCCCATGCGTAATAAGGAATCGCCGTGAACTGCCTTTCACCGGCTGGGACGATATCGCCGTCTATCGTGCGTTTGGCGACCTGTGCTGTTCCGGTAATCACCATAACGCCGTTAAGAAGGTCCGGCATGAATTTGGCATGGAGATTTGCATCATCCGGAATCACCAGGTTTAAAACTCCGCTGTCGTTGTCGGGCCATTCGAGACAGAACACAACAGGCCCACGCTGGAGTGCCACTTTGCCACGGTCAGCTTCGACATCACGGTGAGCGATGATCCGGCGGACAGGCATCGGCAGGTTTAGCTTGATTGCATCGCCTTTCTGCCAATTCCGCTCGATGCGGGCAAAGCCGTTTTTAATGTCCGGTGAGATACGCTTGCCGTTTACTATCAGGCTGGCCTGCTCTTTAACAACCTTGTGGAACGTGTACAAATCACTCGGTACGCACTCGTTTTGAGCCCAGCCGGGGATACGAACATTGATTGCGAAAGTGTTGCTTTTCTCAGGCTCAACATAGATCTGGACAGTACCCTTCCAGGGATACTGAGTTTGTTGTGTAAGTTTGATTTTGTTATTGCTGGTTTCGATAGAGGTCTGGCCGCTGATAAACAGATTTACGAACACATCACTATCTTTGTGGGCGTAAGTGTATCCCGGCACAGAAGGAATAAATCGGGCGACATTCGAAGGGCAGCACGCGCAGCCGAACCAGGGGCTTCGGGAGTGCTGGCCTGTGGACTCAAGGACGTTCGGATAGAAGAACCGGTCGCCCTCCATCGATATGCCGGACAACGCGGCGTTGTACAATACTCGCTCCAGAACGTCAATATATTTGGTGTCGCCGTGCATCAGGAACATGCGATGGTTCCAGAATATATTGGCAATCGAAGCGCAGGTCTCACAATAGGCAGTCATGTTAGGTAGCTCATAGTGGCCGCCGAAACCTTCGTGCCCGCCGGCTGCTCCGATGCCGCCGGTCACATAGAGCTTGGTATCGACGACGTCCTTCCATATCGTGTCGATAGCCTTGATGTATTCCATATTGCCTGTTAGCGCTGCGACGTCGGCCATTCCCGTATAAAGGTATGCGGCACGCACCGAGTGGCCGAGTGCCCTGGTTTGTTCGGTGACTGGCTTGTGGTCCTGGGAATATGAGCCGTAAAGTCCGCCGTCGCCGTTTGGTCCGCGGTTGCCTTTGTGACCTCGCTGGTCGAGGAAGAACCTCGCCTGGTTCAAATACTTCTCTTGCCCGGTGGCGCGGTACAGCTTGCAAAGCCCGATCTCGATTTCCTGATGTCCCGGCGGGTCGGTCCGCTTGTCGACATTGAAAACGTCGCAAATTAAATCTGCGTTTTGCGTAGCGACATCCAGAAACAACTTATCGCCGGTGACTTGAAAGTGGGCCACTGCCGCTTCGTACATATGCCCGACGCAATATTGCTCGTGAATCGATTGAATATTTGTCCAGAGTTTCTCAGGCTGTCGTTCCGGTATCGAGTAGAAGGTAAACAGATATCCGTCCTCCCACTGGGCACCATCCATAATCTGTATAAGCTTGTCAAGATACAGCCGCATCATGGTCTCGTGGTGGACCTGCAGCGAATAAGCCGCTCCTTCCATGACCTTGTAAACATCGGAATCGTTGAAGTAGATTCCCTCATGCTTGCCTTTCATCAATCCTGCGGCTTTCTCGAAGTTTGTTATTCTGCCCGTCTCTTCACATTTTTCGAAGCAGTATGGAATAGTAACATTACGACTTGTTTCAAGCCGTGGCGTCCAGAAATCATCCCGGATGGTGACCTTGCTGAAAGACACTGGCTTGATGTTATAATCATGCTTTAGCTCAACCTTCTGCCCATTGGCTAACAGCACCGAACATAGTCCTGATGTCATCAATACTGTCAGAACGGCTAAGAAAAATCGGTTTGAATTTAGCATTTGAATAGTCCTGTATTGTAAATTGTTTTATGGATTTATATGCATAATACTCGCCAATGGCCTTTTGTGCAACCTTGAGCTTAATATTGAATATAAAATTGTCAGTAGTCAATTTAAAATAGACAATGGTTAACACGTCACGTTACAGGCCCGATCGATTCGTTTTTCCCTTGCTGTTTAAAGCTGTTCTCATAATACTATCAACTGTATAAAGGGCTGTTATGATATATATCCTGGATATTTTTGGCACGTATGTGTTTGCCGTCTCAGGCGCATTTAAAGCTGCACGGCATGAACTCGATCTTCTAGGCGTTCTGGTCCTGGCGATAGCAACGGGCGTTGGCGGCGGCATTATCAGAGATGTCACACTTGGATATACACCACCGGCGGCATTTCAGGACGAAATCTATCTTCTTGTCTGCGTCATGGGCGGCCTTATCGTTTTTTTCGCAGCCGGCAAAATTGCGCCTCGCTGGGATTGTGTGATGTTCGCTGATGCCATCGGATTGAGTGTTTTTGCTGCGATCGGTGCGGCCAAGGCACAGATGTATGACCTTGGGGGTATCGGTATCATTATGATGGCCGCGATTACGGCAACAGGCGGAGGCCTGATACGGGATGTACTTGTGAGAGAAATACCAGCCGTCCTCAGGGCCGATTTCTATGCCACAGCTGCTCTTCTCGGAGGCGTATCTTTCATAGTAGCGGGGCGGCTCGGGTACAGTCAAAGCACACAACTGCTCTGCGCGATAACAGCAACGTTCCTTCTGAGGATTCTCGCGATGAAGTACAACATCTCGCTGCCCAGGCTGAACAGGCTCCCGAAATCGCCATCAAAACTCACCCAAATGCGGAAAACAAAACAAGACACCGAGATTTCAGAAAAATAGTCAATAGTGTCGATAATAGTCAATAAAGTGGACACGGATTAGTCCGATGTGCACGTAAAGTATAAAGTATTATATCATTTATAACACTATTATAGGTTTTTTGTAAAAAAATTGTTTCATTTCATTGAATAATTATGACCACAGATTAACTCGGACGTTATCCTGAATTAGCCAGAGCTGGTGTGTTTTTTTCTTGACATTGCATGGCTAATTACATATAGTTCAACAGGCGGGTGGTAATATGCTGAATTACGGATCTTTGTCAATTCTGGACAAAAAGACCTTAACGGAGGGGTGTCGACAAACGACAAGTTGCTAAGGGCAAGTATAATGGATGACAGTAATAAATGTGGATACTGCCTTTATTGGAGAAGGAAGGGCAATACCATGACAGGCAAATGTCACAGGCACGCTCCAAGAAGAATATCATCTAAAGAAAGTGGCTACGTTAATGACTGGGCAGTTACCAATGAAGTCGATTTTTGTGGAGACTTCAGCCCCCATACTCCAGGAATAAGCAAGGCTCAAAAGTCCGAATCGGTGCCGATAAAAGAAATATTCACACCGAAGGAGCAGCGGCTTTCTATTGAGGATAGGCAACTACAGCAGTAGAATTTGAACAACCACTTACAGGTAACGGTTACCTGGTTGTCTGATTATGTCCTATCCACTACATATGAAGATTGCTGCGTCTCTCACCCATAAGGGGCAGGCTCCTAGCAATGACAGTACGCAGTCCCCAGCACTCAGGACACAGAACGAATATAGACTGCCGTTTCATGGATCATTTTCTTAGAATTTGCCGGAATATGCCTGCTTTTTTAGATGGACGCTCGTAGAATGTGTTAGTTGGTAGCTCATAGTTAGTAGTTCGTAGTGAATAGAATGGAGAATTTAGAATGTCGAATTGAGAATTGCCTATTAACTTATACCTTTTGACTTAAATCTTATACATCTTCGTACTACTATCCGTAATCTTCTTGTTTTTTGTGCGTGTTTTTCATGCGGCTATTTCCGTAAGTTCTTTAATGGAAACGGTTGATGCAGTGATG
>Ga0209536_100011158_pt1 | contig 13185 bp, 13 predicted proteins | sample DeeMarSeWOR28_12_FD_187461 | JGI IMG/M metagenome (GOLD analysis project Ga0209536, IMG submission 187461) | Marine sediment microbial communities from White Oak River estuary, North Carolina - WOR-2-8_12 (SPAdes) (version 2) | ecosystem: Environmental > Aquatic > Marine > Intertidal zone >...
TCAGGTCGCCAAGCGCTCCACCGCGCGCAGCGAGCGCACTGAGGATCTCCCGGAAGGTGAGAATACCCAGCATGCGCCCGTGATCGAGCACCAGCAGCGAGCCGAGGTTCTCCTCGGTCATGGTCTTCACCGCGTCTGCGGCCCTGCCCGACGGCTCGATGCTGAGCAGCCGGTTCCCCTTGACGCGCAGGATTTCCTTCACTTGCATGGGCCCCTCCTCCGTTCGCGTCCCGCGCAAGAGTCTAGTCCAAAATATGAAGCGTCCGCGCGGACCGCGCGCAGCGGCCCGGTGCGGCCGTCGGCCACAGGCGACCGGCTCAGGCCTGGCGGCGCTCGGGGAGATGCAGCTGGTTGCGCTGGCGCTCGTCACAGCGGGGGTGCTGGACGATGAAGTTGCGCACCACCATCTTCAAGGTCAGCTCGCGCACCCGGTCGCCGCGCGCGACCGCCGAGGCGATGTCATCGCAGATCATCGCCTTGATGCACATCTCGCCGTCGGGGCTGTGAACGAGGTAGTGCGCAAGCTCGGTCGCGGCAATCTCGGGAATGTGCTCGTGCTCGGCGATGGCGAGCACCTCCTCCTCGGTCAGGCCGCAGAGCGCGATACAATCCTCGAGGCTCAGCATGACTTCCTCCTTTCGGCGCCAGACAACCGCGGTGTCTGTGTTCATAAAACTGCAAGCGCGCGCCGGCGCCCTTGATCTAGCGCAAACGTGAACCCGCCCACCGGCAAGTCGGTGCTGGTCACCGGCGGCGCGCAGGGTATTGGCCTGGCCACGGCAGCACGCCTTGCCGCGCACGGTTGGCGCGTCGCGATCGCCGATAACGACGCCGAGGCGCTGGCCGAGGCACGCGCCGCCGATGGCGCGCTGCTCGCGCTGCACTGCGACGTGTCCGACGAAGACGCCGTGCGGCGCGCGGTCGGCGACACGCTGGTGGCGTTCGGCCGGCTCGACGCACTGGTCAACAACGCCGGCATCACCGGCGCCGCAAGCGGCCCGCTGGAAGCCCTGTCCCTCGCCGAATGGAACCGCCGCATCGGCACCAACCTGACGGGGGTGTTCCTCATGGCCAAGCACTGCGCGTCGCTGCTGCGCGCCGCGCGTGGCGCAATTGTCAACGTCGCCTCGACGCGCGCGCTGCAATCGGAGTCGAATACCGAGGCCTACAGCGCCTCCAAGGGCGGCGTGGTGGCGCTGACTCATGCGCTTGCGATGAGCCTCGGGCCCGAGGTGCGGGTCAACTGCGTCAGCCCAGGCTGGATCGACGTACGCGCCTGGCGAAAGATTGCCCGGCGCGACACGGCGCCGCTCAGCGCCGCTGACCACGCGCAGCATCCGGTCGGCCGCGTCGGCAAGCCCGAGGATGTCGCCGCGCTGGTCGCCTGGCTGCTGTCCGATGAGGCCGGCTTCGTCACCGGGCAGAACTACGTCATCGACGGCGGGATGACGCGCAAGATGATCTACGCCGAGTGAAGCGGCAAACGGTGCGTAATTCGGGGAGAGGCGAGAAATGAAAAAACACGATGCCCGGTATCTTCGATCGAGCATCCTGGGTATCGTTTCCTGGGCGCTGCTGCTCGCGGCGCTCGGCGTCTGCGCACCGCTGCATGCCGCCGAGCCGCCCAAGCCGGCCCCAGTGGACGCCGAACCCGCGGCGGTGACGGTCTGGAACCGCGAGATCGTCGTCATGCGCGGCGTTTTCGAGCAAACGCCGCCCGCGACGCGCGCCGCGCGCTCCGTCCGGCGCCTGCTGGCGGTGCCGCCCGAGAAGGGGGCGTACAAGGTCGAAGCAAGGCGGGTGAAGGTGGATCAATACGAGGGCGCCTACATCTTGGTCAACGGCAAGGTGGTCGTACCGCTGATGAGCGAAGACGTCGATCCGCAAAGCGGCGAAACCTTCGAGCAGCTGATTGCGCGCACGGTTCGGAACATCGAGACCTGGCTCGCGCTGCGCTCGGAGCAGCAGAACCCGCAGCTGTTCGTACGCCACCTGCTGCTGGTGCTTGCCTCGACGGTGCTGTTCGTGCTCGCCCTGTTCGGCGCGATCCGCTTGGCGGATTACTGGCAGGAGCGGCGCAGAGCCGCGGCGAGCGACACGACGCGGACCATCCTGCTCGCGGGGGTCAACTTCCGACCCTACCTCATCGCGCTCGAGATCGGCATCGTCAGGCTGTTGGCCTGGGCCGTCTACCTCGGCCTGACCTACGTCTGGCTCGCCTTCGCGCTCAACGAGTTCCCCTACACCCGCAGCTGGGGCGAGCGCCTGGCCAGCTTCCTCGCCAATCAGCTCGGCGGCTTCGGCAAGGCGATCCTCGGCGCGATCCCCGATTTGTTCGCGATCCTCGTGATCGTCATGCTGGCGCGACTCGTCGCCGCGGTGGTGAGCGGCTTCTTCAGGACCGTCGAGCGCGGCGGCGTGCACCTGTCCTGGCTGCAGCCCGAGACCGCGCATGTTACCCGCCGCATTGTGGTAGTTGTCGTGTGGCTGTTCGCGATCGTGATGGCCTATCCCTACATCCCGGGGTCGGACTCCGACGCCTTCAAGGGCCTCAGCGTGCTGCTCGGCCTGATGGTCTCGCTCGGCTCGGCCGGGCTCGTCGGCCAGGTGATGGGCGGCTTCGTCGTGGTCTACAACCGCGCGCTGCGCGTCGGCGAGTGGGTGCGCATTGGCGAGCACGAGGGCCGCGTCACCGAGATCGGCATGCTCTCGACCCGGTTGCTGACCCTGAGGAACGAGGAGATCACGATCCCCAACGCCGTGCTGATCGGTGCGACGACCACCAACTACTCGCGCCGCGCGAAGGATCTCGGGCCGATCGTCTCGACCTCGGTCAGCATCGGCTACGACACGCCCTGGCGCCAAGTGCACGCGATGCTGCTCGAGGCGGCGAAGCGCACCGCCGGGTTGCGGCCGCAGCCCACGCCACGCGTGCTACAACGCGGGCTGCATGACTTCTACGTTCAGTACGACCTGATCGTTCCCACCCTGAACACCGAGGCGCGTTACGCGACGCTCTCCGAGCTGCACGCGCATATCCAGGACGTATTCAACGAGCACGGCGTGCAGATCATGTCGCCGCACTTCGTCGCCCAGCCAGAGCAGGCGGTCGTGGTGTCGAAGGAAGACGCGACACCCCCGCCAGCCGCGGCCTAAAGACCCAATGCCTCGACGGCGAGCCGCTGCAGCTCGCCGCGCAGGCGCGTGCGCAGCCCGGCATGCCGCTTCGCGCGCGCCAGGTTCTTCAGCTCCCAGGGATCACGCGCCAGATCGTAGAGCTCGTCCAGCCGTCCGGTGCCGTCGTCGCGGTTGATCCAATGGATGTACTTGTAGCGGTCGGTGCGCACCGCCTTGTAGCTCATGCCGACCAGCCAGGACATCGCATTCTCCGCCCAGTACTCGACGAGGAAGGACTTGCGCCAGCCGGTGCGCCGCCCGTCGAGGAGCGGCAGCAGCGAGCGCCCCTGGATCTGCGCGCCCGGCCGGCCGCCGGCCAGCTCGATCATCGTCGGCGCGATGTCCTGGCAAATCACCAGGTCGCGAACCCGCGTACCCGGCTTCACGCGCCGCGGGTAGCGCATCACGAACGGCGAGCGGATGCCGGCCTCGTAGGCGAAGCGCCGCTCCGGGCCGAGGCCGTGCTCGCCGAAGAAATAGCCGTTGTCGCCAAAGAACAGGATCAGTGTGTCCTCGAGCTGACCGCTCGCGGCGAGCGCCTCGAAAATCGCGCCAACGCCCTCGTCGACCGACGCCATCATGCGCGCGCGCTGGCGGATCTCCTCCTGCGTGCCGGCGCCGATCGCGGCGAGCGCCGCGCGCGAGCGCTTGCTGCCGCGCAGCTTGAACGCCTCGCGCCAGGCCGGCTTGCCGCGCACGACCTCGGCCGGTGAGCGCATGTTGGGCAGGCGCGGGAAGCGCCTGCCGGCATACAGGTCGCGATGCCGCGGCGCCGGGATGTAGCCGCCGAAGCGCGCCATGTCGAGCGTGCCGTCAGCGGCCTGGTGCGCGTCCGGGTGCACCGCCTTGTGCGCGAGAAACAGCGACCAGGGGCGGCGCCTACGCCCCCCGGTGCCCGCGCCACGAATGTACTCGACCGCGTAGCGGTTCAGCAGATCCGTGACGTAGCCGCGATGCGGCCGGTAGCGCCCGCCGTGGTTGAGGCGCGGATCGACGATGCTGCCGTGGCCGTCGAACGAGATCCAGTGGTCGTAGCCCGGGCGCGGCATGCCGTCGTTGCCCATGTGCCACTTGCCGATGTGCGCAGTCTGGTAACCGAGCTTCTGCAGCTGCAGGTGGTAGTTCGGCAGCCCGTGGCTCATCGCGTCGCGCGCCACGTTGTCGATCACGCCGTGCCGGCTCGCGTACTGGCCGGTCATGACCGAAGCCCGGTTGGGCGAGCAGATCGGCGTGGTGTGAAACGCGCGCTCGAACAGCGCGCCTTCCTGCGCGATCCGGTCGATGTGGGGCGTCTTCATGTAGGGATGGCCGCCTGCGCCGAATTCGTCGTACCGCAGGTCGTCCACCAGAATGATCAGCAGATTGGGCCGCATGCCGAGCGCCTCCCGGGCCACCACGTCGAGTCGGCAAGTCTAACCCCTGGCCGCCGCGATGGACGCCTCGCCGGCGTTGCGTTTCGCGGCGCGCGGCCATGGCACAATCCACACCCATGACGGCACATGCGATCACGCTCCGGCTCGCGGTGACGCGCGATGCGCGCGCAATCGCCGAGATGTCGCGCGACCTGGTCGAAGCCGGACTGGGCTGGAAGTACGACGCCGGGCGCATTCTGCGCGCAATCGACGATCGCGATACCGTCACACTCGTCGCCAACGACGAAGGCCGCCGCTCGAGTGACGGGCTCGCCGGGTTTGCGATCATGGAATTCAGCGACGACCGCGCGCACCTCGTTCTCCTCGCGGTGCGCCCGACACACCGGCGCCGCGGCATCGGCCGACGCCTGCTCGACTGGCTGGTCGTCTCCGCGCAGACCGCCGGCGTACGCAGTCTGCATCTCGAGCTGCGCGCGAACAACGAGGCGGCGCGCGCCTTCTATCGCGCGATGGGGTTTTCCGAGACCATCCTCGTCCCCGGCTACTACCGTGGCCGCGAATCGGCGTTGCGCATGATCCGCATGCTGGCCAGACCGGTCGAGGCACCGTACAGCTGGCAGCCACCGAAGTGAGCGTTGCCGCGGGAAGGCCTGCGCCCGCGGCGGCGCGCGAGCAGCTGCCGACGCTGTTCATCTCGCACGGCTCGCCGATGCACGCGCTCGAGGCCGGCGCGGCGGGCGCAAGCTGGGCCCGGCTCGCCGGGCAGTTGCCGCGCCCGCGCGCACTACTCATGGTCTCGGCGCACTGGGAGACGGCGCATCCCGCGCTCACCGAGAGCGCGCAGCCCGCGACGATCCACGACTTTTACGGTTTCCCCGAGCCGCTGTATCGCCTCCGCTACCCGGCACCCGGCGCACCCGACGTCGCGGCGCGCGTCTGCGCGCTGCTTGCAGCCGCGGGTTTCGAGGTCGCGCTCGACCCGGAGCGCGGCCTCGACCACGGCGCCTGGTCGCCGCTGCTGCACATGTACCCGCAGGCGGCGCTTCCCGTGGTGCAACTCTCGGTGCAGACGCGGCAGAACACCGCGCATCACCTCGCCGTCGGCCGCGCGCTGCGGCCGCTCACCGCGGACGGCGTGCTGGTCATCGGTTCGGGCCACATGACACACAACCTGCGCGACCGCACGCCGGGCGGCGAGGCCGCCGCGCCGCTTGCCTACGCCCGGGACTTTCGCGACTGGATCCATGCGCGGGTAGCGGCGCGTGATCTCGATGCCCTGGCCGACTACCGCGCGCAGGCGCCGCACGCGCGCCGCGCGCACCCGAGCGAAGAGCATTTCCTGCCGCTTTTCGTCGCGCTCGGCGCAGCCGCCGACCGCTATCGCGCCCGCCGCGTGCACCAGGGCATCGAATCCGGCGCGCTGGCCATGGACAGCTACTGCTTCGAGCCGTCGTGAGCGACCATGGTGCGTTGCGCGCCGCCTCAAACGCGGCGCGCAGTGATACCCTGCGCATACTCCGCCTCGCCTGACGAAAATGAACGACCTCGGCAAAGCGATCACCAACGCCGCCGCCACCATTCTCGAGCGCCTGGTCACCTTCGTGCCGAGCGTGTTCGGCGCGGTACTGCTGCTGTTTGCGGGCTGGGTGCTGGCGCGGCTGCTGCGCGCCGTCACCGCGCGCGGGGCGCTGCTGATCGACGCACTGCTTGCGCGCGCGCTGGCGCCGCGCACCGCGGAGAAGCTGCGCATGGGCCGCTCGGCGGTGGTGCTCGGCGCGATCGTCTACTGGCTGGTACTGCTGTTCTTCGTTGCGGCCGCGCTGCACGTACTCGGCCTGCAGGTATTCACCGACTGGATCGGGCGCCTGATCGAGTACCTGCCGACCTTTGCCGCGGGCCTGCTGATCATCGCTGCCGGCTACGTGCTCTCCGGCTTCACGGCGGACCTGGTGCGCGCGGCGACACCGCGCCTGCCGGCCGCGCAGCGCGAGGTGGTGGCACGCGTCGTCCAGGGCAGCGTGCTGGTCGCCGCGATCCTGGTGGGCGCCGAGCAGATCGGCATCCGCATCACCTTCCTCGCCATCATCGCCTCGGCCGTGTTTCTCGCCGTCGCCGGCGGCGCAGCCATCGCGGCCAGCCTCGGTGCGCGCAGTTACGTCGCGAATCTGATCGGCGGACATTACCTGCGCCAGGCCTTCGAGGTCGGCCAGCGCGTGCGCATCGCCGGGCACGAAGGACGGATTCTCGAGCTGAACGCGACCGGCATGGTGCTGGAGACCGCAGACGGTCGCGTGACGCTGCCCGGCAAGCTGTATCACGACGAGCCCATCGTGCTCCTGACGAAGACCGGCGCCGATGGCTGAAGCGGAGCGGCTTACGCTTGCTTACGTCGAAGCGCACCCGGGCGACGCGGCGCGTGTGCTCGAGCGTCTGCCGACCGCGCAGGCCACGGCGTTCTTTGCAGCGCTGCCGGCACGCGCACTCGCGCCGGCATTCGGCGCGATGCTGCCGATCGCCGCCGGGCGCGTGCTCGCCGAACTGCCCGACGCGCAGACGGTTGCCTTGCTCTCGGCGCTTGGCACCCAGCCCGCGTTAAGCGTGCTGCGCCACCTGCCCGAAGCGCGCCGCGCGCAGCTGGTTGCCGAGCTGCCGACGGTGACGGCCGTCGCCTCGCGCCTGCTGCTCGGCTACCCCGATGATTCGGTCGGCGCCTGGACCGACCCGGAGGTGGTCGCACTGCCGGACGACGCCGCAGTCGAGGATGCGCTGCTGCGCGTGCGCGCGATGCCCGGCACGCGCATCGAGGAAATCTATACGGTGGGCATGGGCGAGCGGCTGCTCGGCAGCATCGAGCTGGCCACGCTGCTGCGTGCGCCGGCGCACGCCGCGCTCGAGACCATCGCCCGCAAGCCGCCGGCGGTGCTGCCGGCCGCCTCGCCGCTGGCCGGGGCGGCGACCCACCGGGGCTGGCAGCATTCCGCCGGCTTGCCGGTGGTCGAGGCGAACGAGCGGCTGATCGGCGTGCTACGCCGTGCGACGCTGATGCGCGCGCTCGCGCGCAACCGCTCGCTCACCGCGCAGACCGAAACGCTCGACGTACTCGGCGTGATCGCCAACGGCTACTGGCAGGCGATTGCAGGACTGGTCGGCGCCGCGGTCTCGGCGCTGCCCTCGGTACAAACGATCGCAGGCCCGCGCGATGAACGCTGACGCGCTTCCCGCCGTCTCCGCGCTGCACCGGCGCTTCCTGTTCGATTACCCGCACGAGGCGGCGCGCCAGCTCGAGTCGCTCGAGCTCGACGAGGCGGTCGAGCTGCTCACCACGGTGCCACCGAACGCCGCGGCGCGTACCTGGCAGGCGATGGCCTCGGACGTCGCCGCGACCGCGGTGCAGCGCGCGCCGGATGGCCTGGCGCGCCACCTGCTGAGCGAGACCGAACCCGCGCAGGCCGCCGCGGTGCTCGCCCAGATCGAATCCGAACCGCGCGCGCGCCTGCTCGGCCTGCTCAATGCACAAATCGCCGCCGAACTGCAGGCCCTGCTGGTGTACCCGCCCGAGAGCGCCGGCCGCGTCATGGATCCGCAGGTCACGCCCGTGCGCGCGGACGGCACGGTCGCCGAGGCGCTGACCCGGTTGCGCAGCGTGCGGCGCAAGGCGCTGCGCGAGCTGTACGTGGTCGATTTCGAGGGCCGGCTGAGCGGCCGGCTCGAGATCCAGGAGCTCGCGGTGGCCGAGGAGGACACGCCGCTGCGCGAGCTGACACGGCCGCTGCAGGCCGTGGTGCGTGACATGGATCCGCGCGAGGACGTCGCCACGATCCTGCAGGAGCACCCGATGATCACCGCGCTGCCGGTGATCAACCAGGCCGGTCGCCTGGTCGGTGCGATCCGCCAGGCCGGCATCGTCTCGGCGATCGAGGAGGAAACCAGCGTCGACATCCAGACCATGGTCGGCGTGAGCGCCGACGAGCGCGCCCTGTCGACGTCGTTTTTTGCGGTCAAGAAACGCCTGCCCTGGCTGCAGATCAACCTGCTCACCGCGTTTCTCGCCGCCGCGGTGGTCGGCCTGTTCGAGGGTTTGATCGCGAAATTCACCGCGCTTGCGGTGCTGCTGCCGGTGGTCGCGGGGCAGTCAGGCAACGCGGGCGCACAGGCACTCGCCGTGACGATGCGCGGCCTCGCGCTGCGCGAGATCAGCCTGCGCCACTGGCCGCAGATGGTCGGCAAGGAGGCCTTCGCCGGCCTGGCGAACGGCATCGCAGTCGCGGCGACCACTGCGCTCGGCGTGTACGTCTGGAGCCGGTCGCTCGGCCTAGTGCTGGTGATCGTGGTCGCGATGATCTTCTCGATGGTGATCGCCGGCCTGTCGGGCGCGCTGGTGCCGATCCTGCTGCAGCGCTTCGGCCAGGATCCGGCCACCGCCTCGTCGATCATCCTCACCACCGTGACCGACGTGGTCGGTTTCTTCACCTTCCTCGGCACGGCGACCCTGTTCGCCTCAATGCTTCCGCAGTGAGGCGGCGCAGCGCGCGGCGCGCGGATCTCGGCCTCGACGCAGCCGAGTTTGCCGTGCTGCGACGGCTCGACACGCCGCAGAAGATCCAGGCCTTCCTCACCGCGCTGCGCCAGAATTTCGAGCCGAACGGCGACAGCTGCCGCCCGGTACGCGTGGTGCTGCGCGAACGCAGCGCGCACTGCATCGAGGCCGCGATGCTCGCCGCCGCGGCGCTCTGGGTGCACGGCGATCCGCCGCTGTTGCTCGACCTGCGCGCGGCGGAGGGCCAGGACGTGGACCATGTCGTCGCGCTCTACCAGCGCAACGGCTGCTGGGGCACGCTCGCCAAGGCGAACGGCCCGATGCTGCGCGGACGCGACCCGGTCTACCACTCGCTGCGCGAGCTGGCGATGTCGTACTTTCACGAATACATCAACAAGCGCGGCCGCAGAACGCTGCGCGAGTACTCGCGCCCCTACGACCTGCGCGCCATGGCGCCGGCGCTCTGGGTGAGCGGCGAAGCGGACGTCTGGGACCTGGTCGAGCGGCTCGATGCGCATCCGCACACGCGGATGGTCAGCGCGCGGCAGGTCAGGACGCTGTCACGGCCGGACCCCTTCCTGAGAAAAATCGCCGGCATCCTGCAGTACCGCAGGCCGCGCCGCCTGACGCGGGCTCGCCGGCGCCGGCAGGGCACCGCCGGCTAGCCGTGCTGTCAGGTTTCACGCTTCGCGCCGACCAAACGGCAGGAAGTCAATGCCATGATCCGGAAGGAGATTGGAAGGAGACCGTCAATGGAACGCCGCTCGATTCTCGCTGCCCTGGCCATCCTGCCGCTCGCCCTGCTCGCACGTCGCGTCGCCGCCGCGCTGCCTAAGACCATGGACGAAGTCCGCGCCCTGCAGGCCGGCTGGCGCAGCCTGCTCGCACAGGGCACCGCCGTACCCGCGCCGGACGACACGCTTTCGCTCAGCAGCGAGGAATGGAAGAAGCGCCTCAGCCCGGAGCAGTTCAAGGTGCTGCGACGCGAGGGCACCGAACGCGCCTATACCAGCCCGCTGGACCGCGAGAAGCGCGCCGGGGTGTTTGCCTGCGCAGGCTGCGGACTGCCGCTGTTCACCTCGGCGATGAAGTACAACAGCGGCACCGGCTGGCCGTCGTTCTTCACCGCCATTCCAGGCGCGCTCGGTACCAAGCGCGACGGCTCGATCATCTTTATGCCGCGCACCGAATATCACTGCATCCGCTGTGGCGGGCATCAGGGCCATGTATTCGAAGACGGCCCGCCGCCGACGGGCCTGCGCTACTGCAACAACGGCGTGGCGCTGACCTTCATTCCGAAGGGCTGAGCGGCTCGAGCCCGAGCGCCTGGCCGAGCGGCGGCGCGGGAAAGTGAAAGCGCACCGGCCCGTCGGGCCGTGCGCGCAGGAACTGGTCGAGATAGGGATCCGTGGAGGCGAGCACCGCCTGCGGCGTGCCCTCGCCGACCACGACGCCGTCCGAGATCACATAGACGTAGTCGACGACCTTGAGCGATTCGCTGACGTCGTAGGTCACCACGATCGAGGTGGTGCCGAGCGCGTCGTTCAGCTTGCGGATCAGGGTCGCGATCACGTTCAGCGTGATCGGGTCGAGGCCGGCAAACGGTTCGTCGTACATCACCAGGCGCGGATCGTGCGCGATCGCACGCGCCAGCGCGACGCGGCGCGTCATGCCGCCCGACAGGTCGCCCGGCATCATGGCGTGCGCGTTGCGCAGCCCCACCGCCTGCAGCTTCATCAGCACCAGCGGCCGGATCAGCTCCTCGGGCAGGTCGTAGTGCTCGCGGATCGGGAAGGCGATGTTCTCGTAGACCGACAAATCGCTGAACAGCCCGCTGCTCTGGAACATCATGCCCATGCCGCGGCGCAGCGCATAGAGTGCGTCCGACTTGAGCTCGGGCACGTTCTCGCCGTTCACCAGGATCCTGCCGCGTTCGGGGCGCAGCTGCCCGCCGATCAGCTTGAGCAGCGTCGACTTGCCGCAGCCGCTTGCGCCGAGGATGGCCACGACCTGGCCGCGCGGCACGGCGAGCGACAGGCCCTTGAAAACCCGCAATGCGCCGTAGCTGAATTGCAGATCGCTGATCTCGACGACGTTGGCGGCGCTCGAATTCACGCCGCAAGTCTAGCGCAGCCGCCGCGCGCCGTAGAATCGGCCGATGTCCGCCGCGCGCCACCCTTATGCCGAGCTTACGCCGGACCGCGTGCTCGACGCCGTGGACAGCGCGGGCTGGCGCAGCGACGGGCGCCTGTTCGCGCTCAACAGCTACGAGAACCGCGTCTACCAGGTCGGGCTCGAAGACGGCTCGAGCGTGGTGGCCAAGTTCTACCGCCCGGCGCGCTGGAGCGATGCGCAGATCGACGAAGAGCACGCCTTCGCCCTCGAGCTCGCGGCGCGCGAGATCCCGGTCGTCGCGCCGCTGGCGCGCGACGGCCGCACGCTGTTCGCGCACGCGGGATTCCGCTTTGCGGTCTATCCGCGGCGCGGCGGGCGCACGCCAGAGCTCGACGATCCCGCGGTGCTGGAATGGATCGGCCGCTTTCTCGGCCGCATTCACGCCGTCGGCGCGACGCAGCCCTTCCGCGCACGGCCGGCGCTCGACCCGCAGAGTTTCGGCCGCAAACCACGCGACTTCATTCTCGAGCGCCACCTCGTCCCGGACGAGCTGCGCGAGGCCTGGTCGAGTATCGCCGCGATGGCGCTCGACGCTGTCGAGCGCCGCTGGAACGAGGCCGCCGGCGTCGCGTCGATTCGCCTGCACGGCGACTGCCATCCGGGGAATATTCTGTGGACCGGTGAAGGGCCGCACTTCGTCGATCTCGACGACTGCCGCAGCGGGCCGGCGATGCAGGACCTGTGGATGCTGCTCGCGGGCGACCGGGACAGCATGCAGCGTCAGCTCGCCGCCGTGCTGCGCGGCTACGGGCAATTCTGCAGCTTCGATCGGCGCGAACTGATTCTCATTGAACCGCTGCGCACGCTGCGCCTGCTGCACTACGCGGCCTGGATCGGCGAGCGCTGGGACGACCCCGCCTTCCCGGCGGCGTTTCCCTGGTTCGGCACCCCGCGCTACTGGCAGGACCGCGTGCTGGAGCTGCGCGAGCAGGTCGCGGCGATGGACGAGCCGCCGCTGGAGCGGCCCTGAGTATCAGACTCTAGAATCCCACGTTGCGCGCGCCCTTGAGCTTGAGCATCGCGCGCGCGTCGTCCGGGGTGGCGATGGCCAGGCCGAGCTCCTCCAGGATGCGGCGCACCTTGGCGACCTGCTCGGCGTTCGACTTGGCGAGCTGGCCGCGGCCGAGCCACAGGCTGTCCTCCAGGCCCACCCGCACGTTACCGCCCATCACCGCCGACAGCGTCGCGACCACCATCTGGTTGCGCCCGCCGCCGAGCACCGACCAGTAGTAGGCATCGCCGAACAGGCGGTCGGCGGTGCGCTTCATGTGCAGCACGTCCTCCGGGTGCGGCCCGATCCCGCCGCGGATGCCGAACACCGACTGAATGAACAGCGGCGGCTTCACCAGACCGCGGTCGAGGAAGTGCGCCGCGGTGTACAGGTGACCGATGTCGTAGCACTCGATCTCGAAGCGGGTGTCGTTCTCGGCGCAGGACTCGAGGATGTAGGCGATGTCCTTGAAGGAGTTCTTGAAGATGCGGTCGTCGCTGCCGGCGAGGTACGGCTTCTCCCAGTCGTACTTGAAATCCTTGTAGCGGCCGATCATCTCGTACAGGCCGAAGTTCATCGAGCCCATGTTGAGCGAAGCGACCTCGGGCTTGAGCTCGAGCGCGGGTCGCAGCCGCTCCTGCACCGTCATCGTCGCCGCACCGCCGGTGGTGAGGTTGATGACAACGTCGCTCGCCACCGCGATCTGCGGCAGGAACTCGTGGAACAGGTCCGGGTCCTGCGACGGGCTGCCGTCCTCGGGATTGCGCGCGTGCAGGTGCACGATCGCGGCGCCCGCCTCGGCCGCGCCAATCGCCGCCTTGGCGATCTCCTGCGGCGTCACCGGCAGGTGCGGCGACATGGTCGGGGTATGAATCGAGCCGGTCACCGCGCAGGTGATGATGACCTTGCCTTGGGGTGCGGACATGGATGCG
>Ga0209536_100011159_pt1 | contig 13183 bp, 8 predicted proteins | sample DeeMarSeWOR28_12_FD_187461 | JGI IMG/M metagenome (GOLD analysis project Ga0209536, IMG submission 187461) | Marine sediment microbial communities from White Oak River estuary, North Carolina - WOR-2-8_12 (SPAdes) (version 2) | ecosystem: Environmental > Aquatic > Marine > Intertidal zone >...
ATTCTGGTACGGCTCGAGCCGTTGGCCGTACAACTCGAGGGGATCGAGGTGAGGCCGTCCTACTTTCAACAGCCTGCGGAGTACACCACATCCGCCAGATCGATCGGAGCCGAGGAGACCCGGCGAGCGCCAGGTGTGCAGGAGGACGTGGTTCGATCGGTGGCGCTACTGCCGGGTGTGGGTGTCACCACCGGGGGCCGCAACGACCTCATTGTTCGGGGAGGGGCTCCCTACGAGAACCTGTTCTTGGTTGATGGAATAGAGGTACCGAACATCAATCACTTCGGATCCCAGGGGTCGACCGGCGGGCCGTTGTCGCTCATCAATATTGATTTCGTGCAGCGCACCGACTTCGCGGCGGGAGGTTTCAGTGCCAAGTACGGTAACCGCACGGCGTCTCTCACGTCGATCACTCTTCGCGACGGGGAAGATGAGCGGCTGGCCGGTGAGTTGAATCTCTCGGCGACCGGTTTCGGCGCCATACTCGAGGGACCTGTGGGAAGCAAGACGTCCTATCTGATCAGCGCGCGGCGAAGCTACCTCGACCTGCTGTTCAAGCGTGCCGGATTCAGCTTCATCCCATCCTACGTGGACTTCCAATTCAAGACCACCACGCGGCTCGATGCGAACAACACCATTTCCTTTCTCGGCATTGGAGCGATCGACCGGGTCGCGTTCATCAACAACGATGCGGAAGACAGGTACGACAACAGCCGCATCCTCGCTCCCCAGCAGAATCAGTACCTTGGCGGCGTGACTTGGAAGCGGCTGCTGCGTGACGGCCTGCTGACCGTGACCTTGGGACGGACGTACAGTCAGTTCGAGACCGTGCAGACCGATTCGCTCGACCCACCGCAGACTGTATTCAGCAACCGCTCGAAAGAAGGAACCAATTCCCTACGCATCGACCTGGTACAGCAACTCGGAGCCCGCGCCGAGTTGAACGTCGGCAACGCCACGTACTTTGCCAGCCTGCTCGATTATGAGGTGCAGATGGACGGACGCAACCGGCTCGACTCACTGGGCGTACCAAGGCCACTAGTTGCAGACACTGCGTTCAGTGCACTTAGGAGCGCAACCTATTTCCAAGGCACCTACCAGCTGACCGACGCAGTGCGGGCTAGCCTGGGGGCACGGCTCACCTACTACGCATTCCTCGGCAACGCGCTGCGGCTCGATCCACGCATCGCGCTGCGCACACGGCTTACGCCCACCTGGGCACTGAACGTCAGTGTCGGACGGTACCACCAGGCGCCGTCGTATATCTGGCTGATCGGCGATCCGGAAAACCTCGAGCGGCTCGAGCCGATCGAGAGCGATCAACTGGTCGTGGGACTCGAGACCGAGCTGCGAGACGACACGCGGTTACAGCTTGAGTTCTACTACAAGAAGTACCGCGACTACCCGGCACGCATGTTCCGGCCCGAGGCAGTCCTGGCTCCCGCTGGGTTCGAAGACGTCACTACTGACATCCCATTCGGCCTCGAGCCGCTGGAGAGCGACGGGGTCGGTCGAACGTACGGTGCCGAGCTATTCATTCAGAAACGGCTCAGCGCGATCCCAGTCTTCGGCCTCACGAGTCTGAGTGTCAGCAGGGCGGTCTTCACTTCGCTGGAAGGCCTCGAGCGCCCGGGCGCTTACGATGCACGGTTCCTGGGCAACTTCGTCATGGGGTGGCGTCCGGACAGGGACTGGGAATTGAGCGGCAAGTTCCGAGTCGCGACTGGGCTACCGACGACGCCATTCGTCACGCAAGGACCGGCGACCGGGCAGCTCGACTTCTCAGGCTACAACCAGGGACCGCGACTCCCAACATTCCACTCGTTGGACCTGCGGGTCGACAAGCGCTGGAGCTTTCGCAGCGCCCAACTGGTCACCTACATCGACGTCCAGAACGTGTACGGCCGAGCGAACGTCACCGCCTATGAATGGGACCTTCGCACCGCACAGTCGAAACCGAACAAGTCACTCGGCGTGTTGCCGACGATCGGCGTGAATATCGAGTTCTGAGCCCCCGGACTGCCGGCGGGAACAGCCAGCAGGCCCGCCACCCATATGGGCACCCGGCAACGAGCGACTAGCTAGTACTCCAAGACAACGTTGAATACGGACGAGTCGATATCGATAACGTCCTTCAGCTCGTCATGCACGGCGATGTAGACACGGTCACCGTATCGGGCCAGCCGCCTCAACAGACGTCGCAGGTGACGGCGGTGCGCATCGTTGAGGGCTTCGATGCGCAGCGTGATTGACGCTGTAGTATGCTCCAGTACCTTCTCGAAGTGACGGCCGGCCCGCTTGAAGAACCGGCGATCTAGCCACCCTCGCATTGAGACCGAGAGGTTCGCCACGGCGTCCTTGGCCTCGACCAACGACACCTCCAAGGCTCCCCGCTGTACATAGAGACGGAAGGACCGTTCGATCCGTTCCATGCGGCCGTGTGCGACAGCACGTAGCTCATCAATGCGTTCGCTAAAGTTGCGTTCCACGTAGTCTCGCATCGACAGCCCTACGATCCAATCCTGCACCGCGATTGGAATGAACCTCGGTCTGCCGAAGGGAATCGACCGGACAAAGTGGAACAACCGCGGGACTCCTCCGGGTAGCAGGCCGCGGAACAGTAGGCGGCGGAGGATCCGGATTCCGGCGATCCACGAGTATTCACGCCTTGCGGGTGGCGTGCCGATGAACCGCACCTTGTTCCTAATACGGTCCGCAATGTTGCGGTGCGCGAGCAGGCGTGTGTAGAGGCCACGATACCGCTCGATCATCTCGTCGTACTTCATACGCAGCGGAATTACGTTAGTGCCTTGTTTGGTATTGTCGCTGTCGTTAGCTCCGGGAAGCAGCCTTCCCTCTTTTTCCAACCGGTAGTACAGCGGAGTCTTCGGCAGTGCGGTCAGGAGACCAACCATGGCCCCCTGAATGCCTGACTGGGTGATGAAGTGGTACTGCTGCTCGAAAGTGTCCGCCGTGTCGTTGTCGAAGCCGACGATGAATCCGCCGAGCACCTCTATGCCGCTGGCGTAGATGCGTCGCACCGCGGATAACATATCCTGCCTCGTGTTCTGGAACTTCTTGGTCTCTTGTAGGCTCATAACGTCCGGCGATTCAATGCCCAGGAACACCCAGCCAAATCCGGCTTTGTGAAACAGTGCCAGCAGTTCGTCGTCCTGCGCCATGTTCACGGAAGCTTCGGTTCCGAAGCTAAATCGATAGTCGTGCTCTTGCTGGTAGGCCTCGAGGAACCGCAGCAGATCCTTCGCAGCCCGCTTGTTGCCAATCAAATTGTCATCGACGAAGAAGGCATTGTGGACACCAAGTCTCCTCAGCAAGTCCAATTCACTTCCAATCTGGCTCAGCGACTTGGTGCGTGGTCTGCGTCCGAACATCACGATGATGTCACAGAACTCGCAGCGAAACGGACAACCCCGCGAGAACTGCATGCTCACTGACCGGTATCTCTTCAACTTCAGGAGATCGAAGCGAGGAACGGGTGAATCGGCCATGGAGACGCTGCCGGTTTCCTGGTAGAGCTTTTGGGGTCTTCCTGCTGCGAAATCGTTGCAGAACTCCGGCCAGATGTACTCCGCCTCACCTGCCACCACGCAGTCGGCAATCGGCTCATATGATTCCGGACACAACGATGCATAGCTGCCGCCCGCCACTACGAAGTATCCCTTGTTGCGATAGTAGGTCAGTAGCTCCTGCTGGCGCTGGAACTGAACTCCCATCCCGCAAACGCCGACGATGTCCGCCTGCGGTGCGAGCGGGATGGACTCCACGTTCTCATCAACGATTGCTACGTCCCAGTCTTCCGGGCAGAGAGCAGCAAGGGTGGCAAGACCAAGCGGTGGATTCAAAGCTCTCTGGCCAGGCAGTACGGCGTCCACCGCCCACTTGAAACTCCAGAAGCTCTCCGGAAACCGGGGATTGATGAGAAGTAACCGCATTTACTTTTCCTCTGCTGGCAACGGTTGCGCGTCTATCTAGTACCGCGTCAGAGCGCGCGTTGCCGATGGATGGGCCGCTCGGTTGGACGGGCGCGTGGCGACAAGGATCGGCAGCGGATGGCGCAGACAACTGAACATTCGTTCTAAACTTCGCAGTGCGCGCCCCAAGTGACAAGTGCGGGGCACCGATTGCCAAACCTGTGGTTGACTGGGGCCGCCGAGCCGGTTATGGTTCGTCAGCTTGAAAAAGGCTCCCGTTTGGGGGCTGACCATGTTCGAACGTTGGCGGGGGACCTGGTTACGATCAGGTCTCCCGTTCTGCTTTCTGAGGTTTCACGTCGCGCATCGTTGCGCGGCAGCCCAACGCGGGGGCGCTATTCCGCGGAAGTGTAGTCGGTTGGTACGGCATTACCCGCACCCCGACCACAGCAACAAAAGGGAGTACGTAATGCGTACCAAAGGAACAGTGAAGTGGTTCAACGACAGCAAGGGCTTTGGCTTTGTCACGCCCGCAGACGGCGGCAAGGACTGCTTCGTCCACCACAGCGCCATTCAGGGAGACGGCTTCAAGTCTCTGCGCGAAGGTGAGCAGGTCGAGTTTGACATCGTCCAGGGTCAGAAAGGCCCCGCGGCAGAGAACGTGACCCCTGTCGGCGCATAGCCGACTGGAGTGACCTGACTGATGGGCCGTCCCGATCCAGTGTCGGGCGGCCCGTCTAATATCCATTCATCGAAGGAGTGCCGGTGACAGAGATAGTCCTGAAGGAAGACGATCGTGTGGAGTGGGCCCTCAAGGCCTTCAGGCGCAAGGTTCAGCGCTCTGGCATTCTCAAGGACCTGCGCCAGAAGCGCTATTTCGTCAAGGCGAGCCTTGCCCGTCGCTTGAAGGCGGAAGCTGCGAAACGGCGGCGCCGGCGCAAGGTCCGCGCGCGTTGAGCGGGCTGTGCCGCTGGCTGGGCCAGTCCTCCGCCCCGCCATGCAATGGAACACTGACTAGCGCGATGGCTAACTCCGACGGATCGAACACGAGCGGTGTGCGCCTGGAGGCCACGGGTCCTGCATAGCGCGGCGCTGATCGCCAGGCTGTGTACAAGGTCGCTCTTAGGAGCGGCCTTTCTTAGTTCATGGGACCCCAGCAGATACCCCAGACGCCGTGAGTCTCGCGCGTGCGTCACTCCAGCCGCATCTTACGTACAGCACGGTCGACCTATCCGAGCGCACGAAGCCAGCCTCATCCTTGAAGCGGAGGGACACTGTGCAGTACACGCGACGAGAGTTTCTGGAGACGGTATCGGTCGCCACGGCCCTTAGCGGAGCCGCCTGCGCCGGCGAGGCGGACGTGGGGGATGATCCCCTCGGCGTGCGTCGCGACTTCCCGATCATCCGTGAATCGACGTACCTCGACTCAGCATACATCACACCGTCTCCACAACAAGCAGTCGAGGCCGCGCAGGTCTTCGCGGAGGCGAAGGCACGCGACCCGGTGAGCCTGGGTGACATGCTGGCCGAGTCCAACCTGGTACGGCAGAAGTTCGCACAGCTCGTCGGGGCGTCCGAATCGGAGATCGGCATGCTGTTCGCGACCAGTGAGGGAGAGAACATTGTCGCGCGCGCGCTCGACCTCGGACCGGGTGATAACGTCGTGATCGACGACCTGCACTACGAGACGACGTTCGTGCTCTACCGATATCTCGCCGAGACCCGTGGCATCGATCTCCGGATCGTGCCGAGCCGTGCGGGGGCTGCACCTTCCGAGGACTTCGCCAGGATGGTTGACGACAGGACCCGCCTCATCTCAGTTGCTTGGGTCTCGCACCAGAACGGGTATCAGCACGACCTCAGCAGCTTGGCCCAGCTCGCTCACAGCCACGGCGCCTATCTGTACGCCGATGCCATACAAGGCGTGGGGATGCTGTCGCTGGATGTGAAGCAAGTAGATATCGACTTCCTCACGTCCGGTACGTACAAGTGGCTGCTCGGGGGATTCGGCGTGGCGCCGTTCTACGTGCGGGAGGATCTCCTCGATACCGTGAAGCTCGATCGCCTGGGCTCATTGCACATTGCCGAAGAGCTCGGTGATTTCCGATACCAATTGTACACCGATGGACGGAAGTACGGATACGCCACTCTGGCTTTCGGTGCGGTGTTCCAATTGCGCGCGGCCCTCGACTACCTGTTGCGTGTCGGCGTAGAGAACATCGAGCGTCACACGGTCGACCTCGCCCATCGGCTACGCGCAGGGCTCGTGGAGCAAGGTCACTCGGTCTGGACTCCGGCCGGGAACCGATCCGCCATAGTCACGTTCGAGCACGGGTTGGACGTTGCACGGATCCGAGCCACGCTCGAGGCAGCCAACATCAGAGTCAGCCTCAAGGAAGATGGCAGGAATGTCCGCGCCGGCGTTGCGCTATTCAACAACGCCCAGGATATCGAGCAGTTACTAGACATCACCGGACAGTGGGCATAGCCGTGCGCGGCACAGTGAACTCGCTAAACTCGGCGCACAACTCGAACGGCTGCAGTCAGGAGATTCCGCGCACTCGGGGTGGCGGCAGTCGGTTCCACCGCTTCGCGGCGCGGTGATCGGCCGGAGGGGTCGATGGCCACGGCAACGTCTTCGAGTGGCTGCCGCCGTACGGTCTACCGGTCGAAGTGCACCTCAGCGATGGCAATCCCGCTTTCCCCCGCCACGGCGTAGAGGAGAAATGTGCGGCCGTCTTCTTCGTAGATCGCCGGGTCGCGCAGCTGGTTGACGTGACCATACGCCGTGCTCCGCACCGAGGGCTCGAGCGGTGCGGCCGCACCTTCCCAATCCCGTTCCGGCCGCAGCACCTCGACCGGGTCGGTTTCAGTCCACGAACTCCAGTCACCCGAGATATCGATCGTGCTCAACAGGATCCGTTCGGGCGCATGGCCGACCTGCGTCCAAAACACGAACAGGGTGCTGCCCCGCTTGAGCAGCCCTGCATGGCGCATGTCGCTATTGAACAGTGACGGTCCTTCCTCGAAGGCACTCAACCCATCCCGGGACCGGTAGAACTGGCCCGGCATGGACATGGCGTAGGTGTGGCCGTCGTGCTGAAAAGCCCGCATGTAGGTCCGACCCAGCACCTCGGGCCGTGCCTCGAACCGGATCCCGTCCCGGGAGAGGGCCGCCCGCGTCACTTGCCGGCTGACACCTTCGAGACCATGGAAGTACATGATGATCCGGCGATTGGTGTCGTCGACGTGAACGTCCGGCGACGCGATGTGCGGCGCTGTAATCTCGGTCAGCAAATCGTGGGACAGCGCGGCTCGTCCGCTCGCCTCTCGTGCAGCACGGATCCGCTCGAACTCCCCTGGTGGCACCTCAGGCGGGTCCGTCAGGAAGTACGAGTCCTCGATCTGCAGGCTGCCGGGCGGATGAATCGTCCAGGGGCCGAGCAACGCATCGGCATAGGCAAGCCGGATATACCGGCCCTTGTGGTCGGCAAAGTAGAGGTAGTACCGGCCCAGGGGGGCCTGCACCCAGTCGGGCACGCGGATGAGCGATGGCCCCTGGATGTTCACGCCGATACTGGGATCGAGTTCGGGCGTTATGATCGGTGCATCGAGAAGCCGCTCCACGCGCACGGATGGCCGAGGCGTTTGCCCGGGCGCCAGGCCGACCAGGCAGAACGCGCCCACGACAATCCCGACAGCGATTCGCCGATGTTCAGATAACACTGTCACTCTCCCCGGTTGATCGCGCGCGCGGGGCTTCAGCTCCACACCAAAGTTGGCATCAGTTCCACCATGCGCCAGACGGCCGGATCTAGGGGCCGTGGCCTCTCGTCCCATGACCTTCACTCAGGCGCGAGTGTCCTCACCGGATCCACCCGCGTCGCTCGGATGGCAGGGATCAGCATGGCCACAGCGGATACAGCCAAGAGAAGCAGTGGCACCGCGCCGAAGACCCCTGGATCGCGGACTCCCACCCCGAACAGCATCGATTGCAGCACCCTGGTGAGTGCAAGTGCACCGCCGAGACCGACGACCACCCCCGTGACAACCAAGGGGACACCGTCCCAAAAGACGAGCCTCAGGATACTGCTCTGCGACGCGCCCAGAGCCATCCTCATCCCGATTTCCCGCGAGCGCTGGGCTACCGTGTACGACATCACCCCGTAGAGCCCCACCACCGCTAGCAGCAGCGCCACCAATCCGAAGGACGTGAGCAGGACTGTCCGGAACCGCGGGGCAGCCATGTCAGCGGCGATGACCTGCTCGAGCGTTTGGACACCCTCCAGGGGCATGTTTGGATCTACGCCTTGGATCTCCGTCCTGATGGCACCGACCAGAGAAAGGGGCGGCACCGAAGCCTTGATCACGAAGTTCACGTCCTGATCCGGCCACTGGGCGAAGGGCAGGTACACCTGGGGCATGGGGTTCCGTCCCAAGTGGTAGTGCTGCACATTGCCCGCGACCCCCACGATTTCCACGAACGCGCCGTCGTCCCCTCCGAACCGGATGCGCTTTCCCAGGGGCGATTCACCCATGAAGTGGGTCTCGGCGAAGGACTCGCTAACCACGGCCACTCGTGTGGTACCGTCACGATCGTCCCGCGTGAACTCCCGCCCCGTCCTCACGGGAACGCCCATTATTTCGAAGTAACCAGCGCTCACCCGGTACAGTAGAGCCGAGATATACTCCTCCGGACCGCTGGGCGGTCGCCCTTCGATTTCCAGACCCCAGATCTCATCCCGCCCGGTCACCGGAACGAGGGTGGTGATGGCTACTGACTCGACTCCCGGAATGGCGCCAAGTCGATGCAGCGTTGCCACCCCGTATGCCCGAATGTCTTCAGCCGACGGGTAATCGGCACCGGGAAGAGCTGTATACAGCGTCAGGCCTCCTCCCGTTTCGAACCCTGGGTCTTCGCTTTGCAGAGCGAGAAGACTGCGTACCAGCAAGGCAGACCCAACCAGCAAGACCACGGCGAGACTTACCTCGAACACGACAAGCCCGGCTCGGAGCCGGCGCCTGGCGGAGTCTCCGGTGACGCTCCAACCGCTCTTCCTCAGCGCCGCGTCGATGTTGGCTGTGGCCACGCTCAGGGCCGGGAAGAGCCCGAATAGGAGACCCGAAGCCAGACAGAGACCAGCCGTGAAGAGCAGGACGGTGCCGTTCAAGTCGATCTCTTCCATCCGCGGTAGGATCTCGGGCCAACCGACTGATAGGCCCTTGAGACACATCACTGCAACGACAACTCCCAGGGTGCCACCCAGCGCCGCGAGCAACAGGCTCTCGGCAAGAAGCTGGCGTACGACTCGCGCCCGGCCTGCCCCGAGGGCGGTTCGGATCGCCATCTCATGTCCGCGTACGCTGCCGCGGGCCAAGGTCATCTGGGCCACATTCACGCATGCGATGAGCAACACCAGACCCACACTTGCCAGGAGAGTGAGAAGCTGCGGCCGCGCTTGTCCCAAGAGCACATCGCCGAGCGGTCTCACCGACGCTCCCCATCCGGTGTTGGTCTCGGGATACTCGGCCTCAAGGACTGCCGCCACGGACGAGAGGTCCGCCTGAGCCTGCTCCACCGTCACACCTGGTCTCATGCGGGCGATGGCAGAGAGGAAATGGTTACCCCGTCCCCACCACGTCTCGGGTCGCAGCGGCAGGAGGAGTTCCACGCCTTCCCGGTTGAGGGGATGGCGCCAGCCCCTTGGGAGGATCCCGATGATGGTGTGGGACTCACCGTCCAGGACCATTTTCTTGCCGAGCACCTCCGGATCCCCGCCGAAAGACTGCTCCCAGAAACCATGGTCCAGCAGCACGACCCCTTCCCGGTTCGGATCCATGTCCTCTGCACCGAAGCCCCGCCCCAATGCCGGCCTGCCACCCAAGATCTCGAGGTACTCCTCAGAGACACGGTACGCCGACAGCCTCTGGGGCCGGTCACCCCCCGTATACGTGACGGTCCTGGATCGGTACGCGGCCATCCGCTCCATGGAGTGGTTCTGTTCCTGCCAGTCCCACAAGTTGAGAGGGGCGATGGTGAACGACGTCCAGCCCCGGGTCAGGTTGTTCTCCCTCAGGTACACGATGCGGTCGGCCTCGGGATACGGTAGGGGTTTCAAGAGCACGCCATTGACCACGCTGAACATGGCCGTGTTGGCTCCGATCCCCAGAGCCATGGTGATGAGCGCGACGATCGTGAACCCCGGGCTGCGGGCCAACAGCCGCAGGCCGAGGCGGAAGTCGCGAACAGTTTCTTGCAGCATGGTATCTCCTCTTGGTGTCCGTGACCGCGGGCTGTTTCCGCGCAAGCCAACCCGGAGCTTGAGAGCGCCCGTAACCTCCCGCATCCAGGAGCGGCACCGACCGTCGCGGCTCCGCCGATCCCGAACAGATGATTCCGCCAGATCGCCCAAGAAGTACTCTCTCTCTTCGCGTGGCACGCAGAGGCTTACGAGGAAGCGGACCAGGCGCGGTGGGCGGGGGACTGACATCACGGCCTCTCCAACTCTAGGTCCAGGCCGCTGGCAAGCCGTCGCAGGTCCGCCAGGGAGTTCCGGATGGCGACGAGTCCTGCAGGAGCCAGTCCGTAGAGCTTCTTGCGGCGGCCACCCCTCTCCGCCGTCGGCTCGCCGGTGCGGGAACGGAGGTACCCTTTGTCCACCAGCCGCCCCAGGGTCTTGTAGATCGTCCCCAACGTGAGCCTTCGCGAGGTCTCCCGCTCGAGTTCTTCCCGGATAGTGACTCCATACGCGCCGGAGCCGAGCCGCAGAACGGCCAGCATCACCAGCATCTCGAATTCGCCCGTGTGCCCCATGGGCCCTCTCTATTTCTCTGACATCGTCAGGGATATTTGTATGATCAGATACCGTGAGGCGCTGAAAGGTTGGAAAGACGGGCGGCAAAAGGCGGTTAGAGACGGTCAAAGGCGGTAAACGGCGGTAAACGGGCGGTATGTACCCTCAGCTATTCCGCACCCTAGACGGAAGCGGGCGGGCGGCCTATGGTAGACTGCAGCAATTACCCCTGCGGCTGTGCAGCCCAGCATAATGCTTCTGAAAGGGACAAATGATGGACCCAACCACCCCTGTACTCTTGCTCCACGCCTTTCCTCTGAACGCTGCCATGTGGGAGTCGCAGCGGGCAGCACTCGGCTCACGTACGACTCTGACACCCAACTTCCCAGGGTTCGGCGGGCGTCCGGCTAGCGCCCCCGAACTCGATCGGTTCGCCCAAGCGGTGATCGAAGACATGGACGCCGCCGGCATTCCCCAGGCTGTGGTGGTTGGGCTCTCCATGGGTGGCTACGTCGCTTTCCGGCTCCATGCCCTCGCGCCCGGACGGCTGGCCGGACTGGTCTTAGCCGACACCAAGGCCGGTGCAGACGATGAGGCAGGCCGGGCCAAACGCACAGACCAGGCAGCGAGGGCCCGTCGGGAGGGGCTGGGCTGGCTTGAAGAGGCTCTCCTCCCTGCCCTACTGGGAGGGACGACCCGGCGCGAGAGAGCGGAAGTGGTGACTGCCGTGCGGGGGCTGATGGCTGAGGCAGACCCCGAGGGCGTGGCACGGGCACTGGAAGCCATGAGGGGCCGACCCGATTCCACTCCCAACCTCGAGGAGATCCAGGTACCGGTCCTCGTGCTGGTCGGCGAGGAGGACACCCTCACGCCAGTGGATGAGGCCCGGAAGATCGTCGCAGGAGTGCAGCACGGTCAGCTAACGGTGATCCCCCGAGCTGGGCACCTCTCCAACCTGGAAGCTCCGGACCGATTCAACGAGGAGTTGCTGTCCTTCCTGGAATCGAAGTCGTGAGAGTTCCTCCAGAATATCGTTGGCGGTCGCTCTCGGCCCCCATGGGGCAGATCGGCACGATCCGCACACAGCTCGGGCTCATACCCATCATAGATCGAGCAATCGAGGTGTGGAACGAGTCGGGCTGAGCAGAACTCCAGGTACAACTACCCAGCTGGGTTCAGTCGACACGGTGGGCAGCCGTTGCGATCCTCAACCCTACGCTTCGTGCACCGTTTCCCCGCCAACGACGGTACGCACGATCGGGATGTCCCTAAGCGTACTCGGATCCACCGAATGCGGATCGTCACCGAGCATCACGAAGTCGGCGAGCTTCCCGGCGGCGATCGATCCCTTCACGTGTTCCTCGAATGACGCATACGCGCCATTCATCGTGCAGATGCGGAGTGCCTCGTCCACGGTCACCCTTTGATTCGGGCCCCACTGGTTGCCGCGGAAGTCCGTGCGCGTCACCATGCTCTGCAGCGCCATCATCGGCTCGTACGGGCCGGGCATGTAGTCCGATGCAGGGGCCACGCGAATGCCGTAGTCGAGGAACGATCGGTGCGCGAACATGTGGCGGAGTCTTTCCTCGCCGTACTCACCCCACTTATCTCCGTGATAGTAGACATAGGTGTAGAACGGGGTCGGAATGGCCTCTATTGCCTTGATCCGCCGCAGGAGATCCGGATTGATGAGCGTACAATGTTCGATCCGGTGCCGTGGATCGATACGCGGCCACTGCCGCTGCGCACGCTCGTAGGCCTGCAAAACCATGTCGATCGTCACGTCGCCGTTGGCGTGGATGCCGATCTGCCAGCCGGAACGGTGCGCATCATCAACGACCTCGTGGATCTCTTCCTGGCTCATCGTGAGAATGCCGTAGTCATTTGGTCGACCGACGTACGGTGTGCTCATGCGCATCGTGCGTTCCGAGGCAGACCCGTCGGCAAAGTACTTCACCGCGCCGATACGGAGCCACTCGTCTCCGAACCCCGTCCGGAGCCCGGCATCGTTGAGTCGGTTGTATACCCCGCCGGTCGGGAGGAAGTACATGCGAAACTTCATCTCGCCGGCGCGATACGCGTCCTGCAGTGCCACGAGCGATGTTCGGCCCCCGCCGGTGTGATGTACCGTGGTTATCCCAGCACGTGTCATTGCCTCGGAGATGAACTTGACTCCGGCCTGGCGTGTGGCCCGCGTCACCTCAGCACGTTGTCCGACGTCATTGAACACGCCGCGCGCGCGTTCCGCGACCTTGCCCGTCAGCTGGCCGCCCTCACGGTAGAAGTGTCCGCCCTCCGGGTCCGGCGTGTCCACCGTGACACCGGCAAGCTCGAACGCGACGCTGTTGTACACACCCGTATGGCCACCACGATGGCCGACGCTAGCAGGATGGTTGGGTACCGCCTCATCGAGATCGAGTCTCGTCACCGGTCGGTCGAGTTTGGTGTCGTCATACA
>Ga0209536_100011160_pt1 | contig 13182 bp, 10 predicted proteins | sample DeeMarSeWOR28_12_FD_187461 | JGI IMG/M metagenome (GOLD analysis project Ga0209536, IMG submission 187461) | Marine sediment microbial communities from White Oak River estuary, North Carolina - WOR-2-8_12 (SPAdes) (version 2) | ecosystem: Environmental > Aquatic > Marine > Intertidal zone >...
ATGAACTCCAAATGTAAATGCTTTTTCCTGAGGGATATACTGATATGTAAGTTTAATCGTGTCGTCAAATTTGAAAAGATAAGCATCGACATAAGCATCAACAAGAATGATCAGATAGGTAAGACCAAGATACCAGGTATTCGTAACCCGTTTATCTCTGAATTCGACATTACCTGTATCGCGATATTGCTGTTCAAAGTCATAGATGCGGGTCATAAAGTAAACAAAAGCACCAAAAGCAATGACCGATTTAATATATGACTCATTATAGCATTGTCCCCAACCCGGCAACATCGCAGAGCGTGCCACAGCACCCCAGGGAGACTTCAATGGCTGATCACTGAAGATATCCGGTTGCCAGGGTTTGTCATGACCACGCCGGTGACTTTCATAAATATCCACCAAATTCAGGGCATATAACTGCAGAAAAAAAATAGTATAACGGCGAAGTTTTATCTTACTTTGATTTGATTTTGTTTCCTGATACCAGTAATAATTATAAGCAATGTTATATAAAAAAGTGAGGCTGAGACCATAAAATACAACAGCACGGGCAGGATGCTCCTGTTCGATCTGTCCCCAACCCGGGACAATGGCTGACCGGATCAATGCAGGCCATAAACTTGTCAGCTGAGTATCCACCACCGGGATAGAATACAGAACGTCATCCGGGATCGTATCCATCTCTGTGGAAATTTTAAGCGAATCGTCACCTTTCACCTCTAAGGATTGATTATTATTAGACGAGTCAACAGTCTGAGCACCTGCTAAATCGATATATCCAAGATTACTTATTAAAATCAGAAATATGATATGTTTTCTAAGAATTAACAACTTTTAATGCTTTCGGTAGTAGTTCAACTTCGAGTGAGTTAAGAGAAAGTGAGAGCAATTCGCCATCAACGTGAGCAGCAAATCCTTCATCTGAATAAAGTGATATTTTACTCGCTCTGCCGGTTGTTACCTGTTCGAGATATATATGCTTTCCGGAAAAGACACCGAGCAGATTTTGAAGTACTTCTAATTTCTTTAAATTTCTTATTATAGTTAAGTCAAACAATCCATCATCGAGGATTGCATTTGGTGTAAGTTTAAATCCCCCACCCAGACTGATACCATTGCCAATCGTTATCAAATAGAAATTCTCCTCTCTTTGCACATCATTATAGAATAGTTTAACTCTCGGTGGCACATACGAATAAATAGTTTTAAGAACGGAATAAAGGTAGATCGCTTTTCCGCGTAAAGTTTTAGTTTTCATGGTCTGTTGTACGACCCAGGCATCAAATCCGATCCCTAAACCATTCTGAAAATAACGATTTCCAGCTTTGCCGATATCGATAAAACGGGTTTTCATGGTCTGAAGGACGTCAATCGCTGTCTTCGTTTTACGTGGCAAATCTAACGCCCTGACAAAATCATTTCCGCTCCCAACCGGTACAATTCCCAATATAGCAGATCCACCGATCAAACCGTTAACGATTTCATTGATCGTTCCATCGCCGCCAACAGCAACCACACACTCGAATTTATCTCTGGCATTGGCGGCAAGATCTATAGCGTGCCCTGAGTTTGACGTATATACCAGATCGAAATCTATATTTCGATCTTTACAAATTTTCTTTACTGATATTCCGACCCTGTCTGCTTTTCCTCTCCCTGCAGCAGGATTAACGATAAAGTAATAACTGGACAAATGGACTCCATAGAAATGGTTATAGAAGTTATTGTAAATTAACGTTTTACGAATTTCGAGTCAAATAATAAACCAGAAACATCCTGCTAAATTAGCTACCGGCAAATGCAATACAGTCGATCTCAACCAAAACATCCTTAGGTAATCTTGACACCTCAACAGTTGAACGTGCCGGTACAGAATTTTCAAAAAAACTGTTATAAACTTCATTTATTTTTAAGAAGTCGTCCATATTCTTTATGAATATCGTCGTCTTCAAGACATCGTCCAAAGATGAGTTTGCCGCTTCTAATACTGCCTTAAGGTTCTCTAAAACCTGCCTTGTCTGTTCCTCAACATTACCCAAAAGGAGTTCGTTCGTTTGGGGATTCATTGCAATCTGACCTGATGTAAAGAGCAGTTTATCAAATTGAACCGCCTGGCTGTAGGGCCCGATAGGTTCAGGGGCGGCTTTTGTGTGGATTATCTTTTTCGTCATAATAACTCCTTTATTGTTACTGGATACTGGATGCTGGATCCTCGATGCCCGAAGCTCGATGCTCTATGCTGGATTCTGGTTACAAGATTTTAGATAATGAATATTAAATCATGGATATTTAAATCCGAAAACTGGAACGCGTATATCTAAGATCCAATTTCTAACATCCGATATCTTGAATCCAGTATCCTGTTCCGAGAACCGAGTTCCGAGTAAAAATATGTAACCCCTTATTTTTAGTCAAGGTAAATCAATAATCTGTTTAACGTGAAACAATTTTATCACAAAAAAATCAAAATTTTTAAGCAAAAAACTTGACTCTTAAATCCTGCTTAGTAATATGTTTGAGGGCGGAGGAAAGCGTGTGAATAACCTGTGGATAACTTTTTAATTATCCACAGGCAAAACGACTCAAACCCAAGCCACAAATACTCTTCATCAGTATAATATTTATATAATTTGTTTAATAACATATACTTATACGTTTTGTTTTAGTAAGAAAGTTGTGATTGACTTTCTGGAACATAGGTTGATAGGTTTAAATTTTTCTTAATTTACCTATGTGGATAACTTACTATTAGACGAGGGAAATCTAATATGTCCAATAGTTTAGAGGCGACCCAATTTTCACATGAAAATATTTGGAATGAGAGTCTTGCAATCATCCGGGAGAATATCAATCCGCGGAGCTATCAAACCTGGTTTGCGCCATTAAAAGCTGTTTCAATCACCGACAGTGTAATTATATTGAGTGTACCGAACAAGTTTTTTTGTGAGTGGTTGGATAATCATTATCTGACACTTCTGAAAAATGCAGTGGCTCAGGTTGCCGGGCAATCCCTTTCGATTAAATACGAAATTAAGGATGAGCAACCCTATTCACCCTATGCCGGTCAGAGTTTCGAATCAAAAACCGAAACAATAAAACCTGCGACTCCACGGATTGAGACTAATCTCAATGCTCACTATAATTTTGAAAATTTTATTGTTGGAGATGGTACACGCTTCGCACACGCAGCAGCCAGTGCGGTAGCCGATTCCCCGGGCAGCACCAATTATAATCCACTTATCATCTATGGTGGAACAGGTCTCGGAAAAACCCATTTAATCCAGGCAATCGGTAATAAAGTCCGCCTGTTACGTCCAAACCTCAGAGTCTATTATACGTCCAGCGAGAGTTTCACCAGTCATTTTATAGCTTCGATCCAACAGAACAATGCAATCGAATTTTCAACTTTTTATCGTTCCTGTGATATTCTCTTAATTGACGACATTCAATTTTTTAACAATAAGGGCAAGACACAGGAAGAGTTCTTTCATACTTTTAATGAACTCCATCAAAAGGATAAACAGATTGTACTTACGTCAGACCGGCCAATTGCGGAGTTAGGTTTTTTGGAAGAACGTCTTGTTTCCAGGTTTCAATGGGGTTTAATTGCTGACATTCAACCTCCTGATCTTGAAACCCGAATTGCAATTTTGAGAAAAAAATGTGAAGAAAATGAACTGGAAATTCCCAACGATATTATCGAGTATCTGGCGGTTAATCTGGTTCATAATGTGCGGGAACTGGAAGGGGCCCTGACCAGATTATTCGCCCAGGTGTTGTTGACCCAAACTGAACCTACAATTGATGTAGCGCGAAGCGTTGTCGCAGAGATTGGAAAACCAAGGACAAAACAATTAACGATTGAACAAATCATACAGATGACGGCCAAGCACTTCAATGTTCCTGAAGAAAGATTCATGAAGAAAGACAGAAAGAAACATGTTGCATTGGCCCGTCAGGTAGCAATGTATTTAAGTGTTGAGCTGACCAATCATTCAACTGTTAATATCGGTCTACATTTTGGAGGACGTGATCATACGACTGTGATCTATGCTCACCGGATGATAAACGAAAAAATGGAGAATGATAACACGTTCAAAAAGAAAATCAAGGAGTTGAGGAAGCGTCTGGCTTATATGGAGTAGTGCAGTTTTAATTAGTTCTGATCTTTTTTAATTGTTTCAAGCATAGCTTAAACATATCATTCCCTCCCGGAATTTCTAAAATCCCAGGTACATTTGAGAATCGTTCATCATTCACAAGAATGCTAAAAAAATCTTCACCAATATTACCTTTTCCAATCACTTCATGTCGATCAACCCGGGAGCCCAGTTCTTTTTTAGAATCATTTAGATGAAACATACACACGTATTGCAGACCAATTTCATTCTCAATTAAATCCATTGTCTCATTGTATCCGTTTTTACCACGGATTTCATATCCTGCGGCAAACATATGACACGTATCTAAACAAATCGCTAAGCGCTCAGGCAGATTGACAAGTTCCATAATCTTCCTCAAATGCGCGATTGTGTAACCGATATTTGTACCCTGACCGGCTGTGGTTTCAAGGAGGAGTTTCACTTTTGATTCTGGGGAAGATTCGATAGTCCAAACTAAACTTTCGCTAATGTGTTTCAGTCCCCACTTCTCCCCTTTACCAAGATGTGAACCGGGATGGAAAACAAGAAATGATATTCCCAGGGCATCACAACGATGCACTTCACTGAGGAAAGATTGTCGGGATTTCGCCAGCATTTCAGGTTCCGGAGAACATAAATTAATCAGGTAACTGCTATGGGAAGCGAGTTGATCTTTATACTGATTTGATGAATTGAGTGCCTCTTTAAAAGAATTGATTTCAGAAGAAGTAAACGTTTTGTCTTTCCATTGATTTTGATTTTTTGTAAAAATCTGGAATGTTTCACAACCAATATTCTCAGCGTTTACTACTGCGTTTTGAATACCACCGGTAATAGAAACGTGTGCACCTAAAATCATTTTTATTTCTCTTGCCCCTCTCTCAGTCGTTCGTATTCACTTTTCAACTGCATGACATGGGTGGATTTTTTATATAGAATGCGCTCGATTGCCTTTTTTGCAGGTTTTTCCAGATCTTTAGTAAGTAAGTTTTCATAAAACCGTATATCATTTTCAGAATATTTTATCGCTAACCTAGTTGCCTCGCGAAAGGTAAGGGTCGCAAAATCAAATTCATCACAAAGATCTTGATAGGAAAGTGAGTTGTCAATTTCTGTGATCAAATCTTTATCCAGTTTATCGCTGGTTAAATTCTGAATATCCACTTTTAATTCTTCAACATGATCCTGATGAACACGTAATACCTTTTGTAAAACATACTTTGTACTAAATTGATTTGTTTTTTGGATACATTCCCGATAGAATTTCAAACCTTCTGCTTCTTTTTTCAGAAGGAGATCTCCGATAAGCGGTTCTGAAGACTCTAATTCTCTATACATTATGTCCTCTACCATTAATTTTTATTTCTCACAAATACGCTAAATATCATATCATTTTAAACACGGATTCGTTTAGCGGTTTGGATATCGCTCATCAGCTGTTCAAAAATATGTTCTGTCTGTTTTTTCAAGTCTTCTGTAGTACCATTATTATCTATCACAAAATCTGCCCACGCCTTTTTATCTTCGAGAGGTATCTGACGACGGACACGGTCAAGCACTTCTGCCCGCTTAAGACTATCCCTTTCCATCACCCGTTTGAGTCTTGTGTTCAATTTTGCATAGACGACAATGACCGCATCAAACATCTTTTCAATGCTAATTTCAAATATCAGCGCAGCATCGACGATAATCAGTGGATATCGCTGTGAGAACCGCGCGGTTTCCATTTCTTCAACGACTTCCGCAACCATTCGGGGATGAATTATTTTATTAAGTTCAAGTGTTTTCGCTTCATCGCGAAAAGCAAGATGCGCAAGATGTTTGCGGTTTAAGCTTCCATCCTTAAAAAATATTTCTTTACCAAATGCTTTCTTAAGTTCTTTTTGTAGCGAATTATCCTTTTGAATGATCTGTTTTGCTTTTATATCTACATCAATAATTTTACAACCCAGGTTTTGAAAAACCTGGCATACGGTACTCTGGCCACTGCCGATTCCACCCGTAACCGCAACCACTTTCGGATTTGTATACCTGGTTATTCTTTTCATACTGAAACTCTTAAGACGGGATAACAGGATTGACAGGATGATTGATTTTTTGGATTTTGGATTGAATGATTCAATTCCCAATTCCGAATTAGCTTATCCTGTTTATCCTGTTATCCTGTCAGTTATATTTTATCTATTTATCGAGATAAATATACTTATTTTACAACCGTAAATTTACCCAATTTTGTCTGATTATCAAATGTCGCATAATAAATATAGATACCCGACGACACTGTATTGCCTGATTGATCACGCAAATTCCATCTGACACCGCCATTCTGATCAACTTCTTGCAGTTGGGTGATAAGGTGTCCGTTAATATCGAATATACGTATCAATGTTCCCTCCACTATATTAGAAAACATTAACCACCCCTCCTGAACAGCCGCTGGCTGGGGATATACCATCAAATCATCGATTGTATTTCGAGTAGCAACAAGTGCTATTCGATCACCATCTTCCAATGTTACACCTTGTTCAGACTGCAGATTTTTAAAAGAAATGTAAGTCGTCACACCTGATGCTAATCCATAAGTATCACGACTTAAACGAAGACGGTATTTCTGTTTTAAATCATCGATTAATTCGACTGATTCGACTGATCCTGATGGCTCCAATGTATAATTCTCCGGTTTGGAAACGGTGCTTGAATTCATTGGCACACTAAAAGAAAGTACCAATGTCCGGTTATTTTCATAATTCCAGCTCTTGACATACGGTTTCCCTGACAGATTTTGTGAGTAGTTGAATCTCAGCATAGATTCCTCTTCAGGTAAGGGTGTTCTGTTTGTATCTCGAAGCGCTGTCACTTCTATATTATAATCGATTCCTTGCAGGAAAGAATTTGAAAAAGAGAGTAAAACCGCTTTACCATTCAGAAACGGAATTGCAGAAGTTGTTGGATTATCGTCTGAACGGATAATAAAATTCGGTGCCTTTAGGGTTGTCGGATCCATCGCTTCACTAAAATAGATCTCTATTTGCGAATCGTTTTTTATGATAAGTGTGTCAACAAGCGGAGGTGTGTTTGGTATTGCTGATAGGATATTTCCAATTTTACTTCGTTCTATTTCAAAAGACATGTCAACCGTCTGCAGTGCATAAAAATAACGACGATTATTAGCGACAGATGAATCTATATACTCCAGATTTTCGCTGGTAGAATCAATTTTCGAGAGATTATCCGCACTTAATCCCCGATATATAATAGTTCTATCAGCACTCTGAGACTGTTCCCATGTTAAGCTGACGATATTAGTGTCGAGAGGAAATACTTCAAATTCATGAGGTGGCTTTGGTCGCAGGCTGACATTTTTTTCAAAACCGACAATATTTTCTCCATCATTGATATAGAATTCATTGATGCCGTTTTGGTCAAAATCTTGGATCAATATGGTATTACTATTCACATTATCCCTGTACCAAACCGGTTGCAGATCACCATTCTCAGATTTAAAAACATATAAATCTGGATATGGTGCAATTAGGACGTATTCAGAGTCTCCTGTGCTAAGGTATCCCGTATTTATCCCTGATTCAAAATCCCGCACATTCGCATAACCATGTATATACAAATGCTGTTCAATCTCATACTGATTACCCGGTAATGCTGATACAATTGAATAATCCCAATAGAGTCCATCTACCTGATGTTCCGCCAATTGTGAAGATCCCGTATGTGTTCCCACGATTATTTTTTTTTGACTTGAAGACACCAGGTTTCCGGCTACAAAATAATTTGTTGCATCACCATTGGGTAGACGGATATGTCTTCCCGGATCAAACAGATCATTCCCGGAATTCTCATAAATAATTAAGTCGCCATCGTAATCACCAAAATATAATTCAAGATTACCATCGTTATCTAAATCTGTTACTTCAGTTCGTGGTGGTCCTAATTGGTTTTCTCCTGAACTTAAATTTTCGAAAACATATTTCTGCTGATAGATATTATCAGCGGATGCTTCGAGCATAATAAAGGTTTGTCCTTTTTTTGCAATGATTTCATTGATTCCATCAGCATCCAGATCTGTTATCCGGCTCACCCATATGTCTCCTGTATCTGACCATACTACCTCTGTTGGCCACTTACCGGGCTCAGGTGCTTCGAGTAAATAACTTTGCTGGCCATATCCAATTAATAATTCTTTTTTTCCATCCATGTCTGAATCACCGAATGAACGTGGTATACCCTTAAATGGTGTTTCATATTGTTTCACAAATTCATCTACAATAAATTCGAAGATTGTCACCGGACCGAACGCACCATTTTCATCATATTCAGAGATTACTGCCTCGGGATGTCCATCTGCATCAAAATCCACTATCTCATCAAGCATAAATCCTGCTGGCAGGCTATATGGCATGGAAATAAATTCTTCTTCCAGGATGGCTTCATTGTTCTGCACAATATTATAATACTTACCTGAATTATTATCGATGAGAGACAACCCGCTGATATTGGTCACACGGATGTAATACTCCATATTTTGCATGGATTGAAGCAGACCATAATGATGGTTTGTTTCATACTCTAAATGCAGAACCTCAAAGGAGTCATTGCTTCCTGCCACCCTGTAGAAAATATCAGCGGATGTAATATCGTCTGTCTTAAACTCGATAAGCGTTTTACTTTGACGACTTTCAAACAGATTTAATTGTCTGACTTCTGATATAACCGGTTCTGTTCTGTCGATTTCTAATACTGAGTGGTATTCCACTGTTTCACCGGACCAGGTATTTACGCTTAGTTTTATTAGAACCGTCGTATCAGGTAGTGCAGTAATATCTATGAAAGCGATAGTGTCTTCAACCACCTGATAGCGATATCCCAAAACAAGATTTACCCATTCATCAGGATTTTTTCCGATCCCGTATGACACATTGAGCGAAATCAGATCAGGATCGATAGCAGAAATCACCAAAGGTATTGAATCTGAGGCGACGCTTGATCCTGATTCTGGGAAGTTTATATAGACAGTCGACTTCTTTGATATTAATGATGCCCTGTTCATATTGAGACGGCCCGCCCCTGTTTGTGTATCCCAACCGCGAATACCAATATCGTCTGCGGAAGTTTGCAGCATACTTCTTATTTGATCTGTCGTGAGGTGGGGATATGCCGATAGTAGAAGCCCTGCTGTTGCAGTCACCATAGGCGCACTGAAAGATGTACCATTCACCAAATCATAACCACCACCTGCTCGCGTTGTCAGGATTTCAACTCCAGGAGCAACCAAGTCGATCGTGGGTCCCCAGTTTGAGAATCCCGCTACTTGGTCTGATCTGTCACTGGCACCCACAGAAATTGTATGGGGTAATCCGGAGGGATAGTGGATTACATCTGTACCGCTATTGCCGGAAGAGGCGATTATAATAATTCCTTCTGAATATGCATATTCTATTACATCCTTCAAAAATCGGGAAATCACGACATCTCCGAAACTCATATTTACAATCTTAGCGCCATTATTGATTGAATAAAGTAGCGCACGGGCCACATCATCTTCTTCAAGAAAACCAGCGGCTGTTCCCGCCCTGAGATTCATCACTCTAGCGCCCGGAGTTAGTGCTGCTATACCTATGGCATTTGCCGTCTGGGCAGCAATTATTCCTGCAATTCTCGTTCCATGTCCTCCCAAATATTCATCCATTGGATCGTTATCAGGATCTAAATAGTCTCCACCGTCCGCAAAACGAGGCGCATCGGTAAAATCCCATCCGACCACATCATCTACATACCCATTTTCATCATCGTCAATATTATTAAGATCCTCTGAATCCAAGCGGCCATTTCCGTTTAAATCTTCAGAGTCATTAATCCAAAGACTGCCGTCTAGATCCTGATGATTATAATCGATCCCGGTATCAATGATAGCCAGAATGATGTCTTCAGCAGGCTGATATTGATTCCAGGATTCAATTGCCTCCACTTTGAAATGATACCACTGATCGGAGTAATGTGGATCATTCGGTAATTCCTGATGCACTTTAAAAGAGTGGTTTTCCTGAGTGTGTTCCAGCAAAGTTGTCTCTTCGGCGATTTTCATTTCTTGTTGCCTGGAATCTAATAACCGGACTTGATACCAGCCCGAAAGGGCTGATCCCGGGAGATCAGCAATTCTTGAAATTGTTGTATTTTCTGAGAAACCTAATCGTTGTTTTAATGTAAAGATATGCTCTGACGGCGAGGTCACCTGTTCCAGTTCAGTGGACAGAGAGTCTGTAATTCGAATTAAATACTCTTTATAGTCTTTTCCCAGGCTTTGTGTGGGTAATAATGATAAAATGAAATATAGGAGAGAGAAAATGCAGTAGTTGATAGGTCTGATCATTGAAAAGGAGTAACACGTGTTTTTCAGAGAAGATAATCGTGCTGCCTTTCAGGTATTTGTGAATTTGAATTTTATACGTTTTTTTGTGCTCTGGGTTCAATATTATCCACGAATTTTCACGAATTATCGCGAAATTCACGAATTTTTATATAATCATTTTAAAATTCGTGTCAATTCGTGTCATTCGTGGATTAAAATAAGTTTAAAAAATAATATTTAATCCGATGGTTAAGTTAGGATTTTCCTTTATTTTCTAATCCGATGATGCGATTGAGATATTCAATTTTTAGATCAAGCGCCTTATTATCCGGTTGTTTTTCTTTGAGTGCTTCAAAAACTGCTTTTGCTTCAACATATTTTTGTTGAGAGACAAGTATTTCACCCAGAGTCTGACTAATGATTTTAGGTTGTTCAAATTTATCATCTTCTTCATCATCATAGGTCTCGGAATCCAAATCCTTTTCATCTGTTGTATCATATTCAGTTTCGACATCTCCGGAAATACTTTCAACATTATCACCTTTTTCAGGAGCGTGGTTTTTTACATCAAGATGATCTGCAACACTCTCAGCCTGTTCCTCACCTGGTTTTGTCATCTGATTTCCCTCCCTAGTCGAACCGGTACTAGAGCTTTCAGCCATCGGTTTATCCTCGGAAGAGAAGTCATCTGTTTTTGAATCCTCTGCTTGATCGTCAACTGTTGGTTCCTCAATAATATTCCTGGCAAAATCTGCCAGATCAGGACTTGATTCTGTTTCAGCTTGGGTACTTTTACTTGGATATTCCATTTTTCCATGTAGAATGGTCGTAAAATCATCTTCAACATTATCAAATTGACTCAGATCAATTTTATCCGGAAAAATTGGATCTTCTTTAGGTTTTTCTGTTTTCTCTTTTTCTGTTTCTATAAAAAGCTCTTGATCATCTTCAGTACTTTCCATATTTATTTCCGGTTGAGGTGTCTGCTCAGGTTGTATAACCGAGTCAGGCGCTGCTTTCCACAAATTGTACTCACCTAATTTTTTTGCCTCTTCGATAACATTCTCATTCATGGGATCGAGCGTGAATAATTGCATCAGATATTCACGATACAGATCCTGAAATCCATTTGTAAAATGCAATCCGGCCAGATCTCTGATGGCCTTGATATGATTTGGTTCATAGCGGAGCACGCGTTCCAATTCAGCACGGGCTTCATCATTGAGCTTTTTTCTGATATAACAACGAGCTAGTATATAATGCGCCTGTGCATAGGTTGGAAATTGTTTTAATCCTCTCTCACACTCTTTTATTGCTTCATCCAGTTCACCTAATTTGAGAAGATTAGAAGCCCTGTGAGCGAAAAGGATTCCTTTCCCAGGTTGGTTGATCATATTTTCTGTCAAATCCAATTCATACTCTCCTGTATAAAAGATTTAAATGATGTTTAATAGAAAGATAACCAATTAAGGAGAAACCAGCAAAAAACATAAACATAAATGGAATAATTCCAATTTCAAAATAATATATTGCAATAACCAGGCCGATACAACTATAAATTGACATCAACAATTCAAATACAACCATTTTGTTAAGAGATATTCCATATTTTTTACCGGAAAAGGAACCTTTATTTCCAATCAATTTATATTTTGGTGTGCGGATGAATGGCGTGCGGATATTGAGAAGTCCCTGAACGACTGCTTTTGTATTATTTATCGAAAACCCCATACTGCCGGACATAAAGATGGGAAATAGCAGCATTCTTTTTATCCAGTCTTTATAGAGCGATTTTTGAGATAGGGCATAGAAAAGAAACGATCCGCCGAAAGAGAGGAGAAAGAATGAAAAAATGATAAAATAATTAGCGGATTCAGGTATATGATTTTTTATCAGGATCAGGGGCAGATTTAAAAAAGCAAGTAAAAGTATAAAGGGGTACACAAAATTATTTGTCAAATGGAATGTTGAATGTATCTTTAATTTCAGCGGCAGATTGCTTTTCCAAATCGAAGGCAGTATTTTTCTAGCCGTTTCCACGGCTCCTTTTGTCCAACGATATTGTTGACTTTTGAGGGCGTTAATTTCTGCCGGTAGTTCAGCAGGAGTAACTACATCACCAAGAAAGATAAATTTCCATCCTTTCAATTGAGCGCGATAGCTCAAATCCAGATCTTCAGTTAAGGTATCATCCTGCCAGTTACCGGATTCTTCAATGCAGGTTTTCCGCCAAACGCCCGCAGTACCGTTAAAGTTCATAAAATACCCGGCAGAATTACGTCCGGTTTGCTCAACAATAAAATGTCCGGCAAGACCAAAAGCCTGCGCTTTTGTCAGCAAAGAATAATCTTCATTTAAGTGATTCCACCTGGTTTGCACCATGCCCACATTTGAATCTACAAAAAGTGGCACCGTTTTTTTCAGAAAATCAGCAGGAGGTAAGAAATCTGCGTCAAAAATTGCGATTAACTCTCCACTTGCCGATTTCAATCCTTCCCTCAAAGCACCGGCCTTAAATCCTTCCCTGTTTTTTCTTCTGTGCAAAGATATATGATAGCCCATCTCCTTAAAGCGAGTAACCTCCTTGGCGCAAATCTCGGCTGTGATGTCTTCAGAATCATCCAGTACCTGTATCTGTAGTTTATCTTTTGGATAATCCAGTTGACACACTTTTTG
>Ga0209536_100011161_pt1 | contig 13181 bp, 10 predicted proteins | sample DeeMarSeWOR28_12_FD_187461 | JGI IMG/M metagenome (GOLD analysis project Ga0209536, IMG submission 187461) | Marine sediment microbial communities from White Oak River estuary, North Carolina - WOR-2-8_12 (SPAdes) (version 2) | ecosystem: Environmental > Aquatic > Marine > Intertidal zone >...
GGAGGAAGGACGAGCGCGTGGGACACGCACCCTGAGAGTGTCCAACGTTCCGATCGGATGTGTTTGTCGGAGTCTCCGTCTCGTTGAGTCCGTCAATACCATCCTTCTTCGATTCGTTGCACTCGAATCACGATCCTGTCGTTTGCCGATATCCAACCGTCACACGAAAGGAGCGGCAATCCCTTGCCGTTACACAAGTGCGAGGAATCATCCCATGATTCGTGAAGTCATTCCATGTCGTCGAGTGTTGCCCTGTTGATAAAGGTTTCTTCAAATTGGTATATGTCACCGTTGAACGTGCATGTCCGGTTCCCAGCAACACATCCTGAATCGGCTCACAATTGCCTGCGGCGTGTCCGCACCTGATTCGACAGCGGTTACCATAGCAGTCTTCCCCATTCTCGAGGGGAGGGGTTCTCCAAAGTGATGGTTGGCAACGTACCACAAGAACGCGGAGGGACATATGAAATATCGAGTGCATCGCCTGCGAGTCAACAAGAAGAATATGCAGGAAAAGCTTGAAGAGTTGTTAAATAGCTTGGATGGAGATATTGTTGCTGTGACGCCGAACGTCGGTCCATTTTTCCTGTTTTACGGCGGACAAGTCGACTTCGTCATGGTTGTGGAAAAGTTGAAATAGCCCCTACCAGGATGGCGGAAATGTGTCCCAAAGAGGAGTTGACGGCACGGCACCTTTGTCCGCACGCGATTCAAGACCGACTACGAGAAGAGCAGTGGAACCCGATTCACACTGACGAAAGCACTCGATAGTCTTACTCGTGGGTTTCAGGTTCGAGTTCTGGCGGGTAACTCTCAGGACCCCTTCCGTGTGAAGGGGTAGGGTGTTCCTTGGGCCGAGGAGCGCGTGTGCCCCAATCCCCCCCGAGGCCCTGCAAACACTCCAGGCTAATTGCGGCCCAATGTCTGATCTGTGTCTCGAGCAAGGAAGCGATCTGGCTTCCTTGCTTTGTTTGAGTCGCATTGTTTGGAAAGCACAGCCTCGACGACATGCACAGTGAGTGTCCACACTCCGCAGAGTGGAATGTTCAATTCTGGCAATCTTCCGGTGACTCAGGTATCGATCGTTCCCGCGGGGCTCTTGGGAGATTCCTTTTGTGATGGGAGACAAGGAGACTCCAGATGTTAGCCCTATCACCGCATAATGTGCCGTCTAGTAGTATCGTATGCCTCAAAAAAGGCAGATATCATGAACAACTACGACTTTGCGCACGTTGGAACTACGCTTGTTCTGGCTGTTGCCCTTCTGAGTGGCGGTTGCTCCTCAGAAAGCTCAAGTCCCGCATCATTTGACACGCCGGCTGGAGGCACCGCCACGTGGTCAATTCGCACGCTCGACAGCACGGGGGTTGTAGGGGAGGAAGCTCACATTGCCGTTGACAGCGCGGGGCATGTCGCCGTCAGCTACTTCAACAGCACGACAGGCATGATCCGGTGTGCCCGCCTTGTCGGCTCCTCGTGGACCTTTGCAGACGTTGGAAGCTCAGCCGGGCCTTACGTGACCACCGGAAGGAATTCCATTGATCTCAAAGGAGATGGATCTCCGGTCGTCCTCTACCATAAGACCGATGATGCGTATTGCATTACGTCGTGGACAGGCGCGGCGTGGACAGCGCCGGCCGTCATCGGGTGGTCTGAGTCCGCATGGGCCTTTTTAGGGCGAAATGCTGTGGCCGTGAACAAGACGACAAGCACGATCCATGCCGGGCTCGCGCTCTATGACTCGCGGAACGGGTCGGTGATGGGCTATTGGCAATCGCCCAATGCCTCGGCTGTTGCCCTCGACGGGCCCGCGCTCGGATCGACCGGTCGAAGTATGGCGATCGCGGTCGATGGAAGTGGTACGGTTCACGTGGCCTATGAATATGAGGCAACGAGTACGTCGACAGCCATACTCAAATATGCACGCCTGAGCGGAGGGATCTGGAGTGTAGCCACGGTCGACTCGATCGGTGATAATGGCAACTTCACTTCATCGCTGATTTCACTGGCGGTTGGTCCAGACGGATCGCCGCACATTGCCTACTATGCACATTTCGTAGGCTACAAGTATGCGCATTGGACTGGATCCACATGGGAGAAGAGCCTCGTCCAGGCGTATGCGAGCATGGGCTGGTGCGACCAATCCATTGCGGTCGACAAGAACGGAGCTCCTCATATTGCGTTGCTCATGGGCTCCTACAAGCTTCTGTACGCGACGCGTTCTGCAGGATCCTGGACGATCGAGACCGTGGATGCCCACACGGGATTTGGGCCGGCCATCGGGGTGAATGGGAGCGGGGCGATCTACATTGCCTACTATGATGACAATGACAACGTGCTAAAGCTCGCCGTGCGCACACCGTAGGTGGACGGTAGCGTTTTCAGCGGGTCAGTCCGTCGAAACCCTGTGCAGCCCCGACCGTGCGTCGGGGCTGCGTATGTACGACCTTGACTCTCGGCATTGGCCGGGGTACATTGGCGCCAGAACACCGCTCGGCCACATGTGCGTGTGGATGACAGGGTACAGCATTGCTGCGCCCGGTGATGTCGAGTTCAGGCTGCAGCGCTTCCATGACGACACACTGGAGGATCCCCATGAAACAAGCAGGAATCGCAGCCGCGGTTGTTGCGGTTGTTCTCGCGATCGCGGCCTATTACTTCTATTCCGAGGCGAGGAGCGCTCAGCAGGAGCGGGATGACCTGGTCATGAAGGTCAAGACCCTCGAGGATGAAAAGGCGGAAGTCATCAGCCGGTTGGAAGAGCAGATCGCGAGCCTTTCCAAAGAGAAAGAAGAAGAGCTCAACCGTCTCCGGTCGACCTATGATACGCTCGTGACAGACCTGCAGAGCGAAATCGAGCAGGGCCAGGTGACCATTACGAAGATGGCAGATCGGCTCTCCGTCAGCATGGTTGACAAGATCTTGTTCTCTTCAGGGGAGGCAGATATCACAGGGGAGGGTATCAAGGTCCTCGAGCGGGTGGGAAATGTCCTCAAGAATACGACAAACAAGATTGTTCGTGTAGAAGGCCATACGGACAATGTCCCCATCAGCTCGGTGCTCGCAGGGAAGTATCCAACAAATTGGGAGCTCTCGACGGCCCGGGCCACCAACGTCGTCCGGTTCCTCCAGGAAAAGGTGGGTATCGACGCTGCTCGACTTGAAGCGGTCGGAATGGCGGAGTTTCATCCCGTGGCCTCCAATGAAACCGCAGAGGGGAGAAGCCAGAACAGGAGGATTGAAATCGCCCTGCTTCCCGATCTCCGTGCAGACCATGAGACCCCCAAGAAGGGGGAGATGGAAGAGCCCACACCGTAGGACGGTTCATTGCACGTGTTCGATTGCGCGGAGGGCTCTGCGTTCAAACACGAGTGCCACGGCCGAGGAAGCCGTGGCACTTGGCGCGTCTTCGGGCGGCAGAACGCCGCTAGAAGTAAATGATCCCCGAGATGCTGATCTTTGAGACAGTATATTTCTGGCTCGCATCGAGGGTGGGTGTTAAGGCCGGATCATTGAACTCCTGCTTGTAGGAATCCACGGAGAACGCTGCGTCAAGAGCGAAGGAGCCGGTGATGAATCCCGTTCCTACCGAGAACCCGTTGCCGACGACCTGGTCCTTCGGGACGTAGTCCGCACCATCCCAGTCAAAGTTCGCATAGATTGTCGGGACAGTGTGGAAGCCAGCGCGCAGCGGAATCAGGCCTCCGCTCAGGACGACCAGGTATTCTGCGCCGACGCGGATCTGATTCAGGCTCTTGTCCAGGTCTGCGATGTCATCTTCCCCGGACAACTGACCCTGATAGAAGTACTGGAACTTCTTTCCGCCGATGGCCATCGTCTCAAAGTCGGCGGCGATGAGGAAGCTGTCCCCGATTCTGACCGAGGTGCCGATACCGATCATCATCGGCATCTGGATAACGAGCTCGGCGTCCGGGAGATCATCGATCTTCACTGACAGGTCAAACGGTGTCCGAATGGTCGCCCCGAACTTCACCGGGATCGGCTGTTGGAGTCCGCTCAAGTCGACCATCACGCCGGCAACGAAATTTGTCCCCGAGAACTTGTACTTCGTTTCATCGGTCGTTGAAGGGGGGGTCTTGTCGACGTACTTCTCTTCGCTAGAGCCGGTCCAGATATTGGTCGATGCGCCAACACCAAACACGGAACCAAAACGCATCGCCACGCCGGGGGTAATAGTATTTGCACCACCCTTGGACTCAAAGGAATACTGCTCGGTCTCCTCTTTGGAATAGAGATCGATTTGCTTCTGATACGCCACGGCAAGGACCAGGTTATTGGAGCCGATAGCGATGGGGTACGCGAAACTCCCGAAGTTGAAGGCGAAGTGACTCTGGTCCGACGTCTCATTCCAGTCGGGATTCCGAGCGTTTTCATAGTCGAATTTCTCAGACACCGAGCGGACGACCACGGAGGCTTCGGGGCGCTCCAGCTGACCGAGGCCGCCCGGGTTCCAGACGATCGCCGTCGCGTCGTCTGCGACGCCGACAAAGGCGCGCCCGAGTCCTTCCGCCCGTGCGCCGGCTCCGGACAGTTTGAGTTCGAGTTGTTGTGCCCCCGCGATGGAGGCCAGAAGCAGGACCACAGTACACAGAACCAATGCGCGCATAGACCATCTCCTAGAATGTGTGAGATGAGACACCATGGAGCTTATTTGACAACAACTTTGTCACTGACCTTGAAGTCCTGTTCTCGCGAAACGACCTTCGCCGCTGCAAGCTTCTGCTGCGCGTCGACGACCACCAGCTCGCCCAATTTGGATACTTTGCTCCCCAAGATTTCTCCAGTGACGGGGTGCACGATCTTTTCCCCTTCCCGGAAAACCACGCACTTCGATCCTTTCCGGATGCCCTTGCTCGTGCCGAGATCGATGTAGACCTGATCACCGTCAATGGATACGACATAGCCCTCGACAAGCGGAAGCTCGTTGTAAATCATGATTGCCACGTGCTCAACTGTCTTCTCAATGTCCGAGAGCTGCGTTCCCTCCACCTGCTCGTCCTTTGCGACGATAGCCTCACTCGTTTCGGTGTCAATCACCCTCGCGTTGACCTTGGTGACTCCGTCGACAGTGTTGATGCTTCCCAACACGATGGCGTCTGCCCCGACCACTTTGCCAAGCTTGACGGCTGTCTGCTCATCCACCATGAACGACGTCTGAAACTGCTGCTCCGTCATAATTTTCTCGAGAGCCGCCCGTTCGATGACTTTGAAACGACGGAGGTTGACGAGCCTTGTCACCATCTTCTCGGTCGCAATTTCGGCAATCTGGTCAGTCCCTCCCTTGGCGGTAAACGGAAGCACCGCAAGGGCGAGACGAGTCCCGACCTGTGTGACTCGGGATGGATCATACGTCAAAGCCCCTGGGGGCAACGCATCCGGGGGGGTGTCTGCGGGTTTGCTTGTGGGTTTGGGACGGGCAACGGGGACCTGTGCCGTGGTTGGCGGAGCACCGGATTTCACGAGCTCCAGGAGTCGCTCCGTTTCAGAGTCGTCCTCGTAGGCGTAGGAGAGCTCAAGCTCCTTGCGAGCGTTGTCGAGCTCCCCGAGGTTATAGTACGCCCGGCCCATCTCCCTGTGTGGGAAATACTGGATGAACCGTGTCCCGTAGATCCGTTTTGTGTCGTTGTCCTCGAATTCGAGAGACGTTGCGCTCCGGAACTCCGTGATGGCTCTCTGCCAGTCCTTCTCCTCCATGTATCGGAGGCCGTCATTGTAGTAGTTGTAGAACTTGGTCTGGGAGAGGGCAATTCCACTGAAGACTGTGAGAGTGATAAGTATTTTGGCAAGTGTGTTCATGGTGTCCGGGATCTATGATAATTGCCCAAAAATAGCCAACAACACAGAGAATGTCAATTCGAAGGGATGTGCCAAACTGAGTGCCCCCATATCCTTCTGTGCACTGGACTTGCTGATAGCAGGGGCCTCAGTATTCCGCTTGAATGCAAGACTTTTCTTACTCTTCCACGTTCAAATTCCTGTCGAGCATCCGGAGCGCCTCAGCTGCGTAAATGCTCACTTCCCAGTCATCGTCCCTGGCAGCCCTTGCGAGGGCACCTCGTGACCTCTGGGCGCGGATGCTGGCCAGCGCCACGACGGCAGCTCTTCTGACGTTGACGTTCTCATCCTCGAGATATTTCTCAATTCCCGGCGCTGATGCCGAATCCTTCACCGTGGCGAGAAAACTGAGGCACCCAATGCGGTGATACACGTTTGCGCTATCAAGCTCTTGGAGGGCGTAGTGGGAGATTCCCTTGACTCCCAGGGCGGCGAGAGAATGCATGGCGCTGAGACGTACCCAAGGAACCGGATCATGGAGAAGCCCCGAAATTGAATCCACAACTTCGGGTACCCCCGACACAGCGAGGGCACCGGCAGCCCCCGATCTCACGTCCGGGAGGGAGTCATGCAATGCCTCCAAAAGCAGGGGAACTGTTTCAGGCGTTGCGAAGCGGTGCATATGTCGAATGGCTTCATTGCGAATACCCGGGACGGGACTCTTCAGCAGGCGAATGAAGTACTCGAGCGAAGAGGGTCCGTAATCGGCGAGGCGGTCCGTGAGAAAATATCGCTGACGGCCGCTCTCGGTCTCGTTGATTTGCCTGACGATCTCCTGCATCTGTTCCTGACGGGTCTCGTTGGGGGTGAAGGATCTCTTCAGGACTTCGGACCCTTGCCCGTAGAAGGCATATGAGGCACCGATCAGCACGAACGTTGTCACTGTGATCAAGAGGATCACTTCGCGGGGCTTTTCCGGACGCTCTTTTCGAAAAAGAAGCTTGCTGGGAAGTGCTGAAATCTTGGAGATGAACGAGGGGACCGGGAACAGGAAGGGTGCTGACCGGCGATACTGTTCATAGGAGTCCCCGAAGCGCTTCTGCATGCTGATCTCTTCGATCATTGCCACGCCCACGATGACCATCGTAGAAAGAAGCCAGGACAAGCTTGCATCAATTCCCCACGATCGTTTAGGATAGCGTGCAAGGAGCAAGAGGAGGTACAGGCCATACGTCCAGAGGATCCACCCGAGATACTGGGGATGCCGCGAATACCTGTAGATCCAGCCGCGCGCCACGGGGTCCGGGCCCGTTCGAGCCCTCAGCCACGTATACGTGCCGACAAGGAAGATCAGAAGGCCACCACCAATGCACGCGTAGACGAGTGGCCAGTACACGCTGAGGCCGATCTGACGGAATGTCCACATGATGAGGTCGTACGGTGCCCGAATGATGAGGCCGAGGTTTTGGATGTCGAACGAAACGTCGAGCACCGGAAGCCACAGAAGGTTGAAGATGCCGAGACCGGAGAGGAAGAACATCACTCCCGCGAACTGGGCGAAGACAGGGAGCATCAACGCAACGGCCCCGAGAGCGGCCAGTCCACTCCTCTTCGCTGCATACCCGATGATGATAAGTGCAACAGTCAACGCGAAGCAGACATAGCCTATCAGCCGGAGGCTGTAATGATTGATGAAGAGCTCGGTCTTAAATTGGCTTACTTGATCGACTTCCGAGTCGAACCCCGGCGTGCGGATAACGCTCATTAAGCCCTCGTCGACAAGATAGGGAAGCTCAAGGCTGGCAAAGGTAAGGCCGGCCGTGAAGACGAGCGTGAGCGCCAAGAGAAAAACGGTGTGAGAGGGGCGGTGGCTCATGGGATCCTCCCGAGGCATAGAGACGATCTGGTGGGGTGTGTACGATGTATTTAGGGATTCTCCTCAGTTAATGCAATTGTGCGCCGTGAGGTAGACGAACAGTCTGCCCGAAGGGCCCATTCAGGAAGAGTCCTTAGGCTGCCGAGTTCTCTGGGGAAAATGTGGGTCCACGTGCTCATGAGGGCCGCAAAGACCTCTGCACACCTTGTCAACGGGGTGTGCAAAACAGCCAAATGGCGCAGAACGGTGGCATCCGACGGGTGGATTCCCCAAGGGAAAGAATTCCAGGGAAAGGGGTTGCTGATGCTAGGAATTGTTCCCAGAAAGTGTTATCTTGAAACAACTGCAAACCAGCGTTTTCCGTAACCGGTCACAACACATCGGAAGCGGACGTTCGAGACTCGCTCTCTGATGACGATGCGCAAGGTTCTGTTGGGACTGACTTCGTGACCGCCCCCGTCTCTCATGGCAGGGGATCGAATACACCGAGCATACTCTCCGCATCACCTTCCTCGATTTTCTAGCGTGTTTTTGGTTTTGTAGGCCGACCATTTCGTCACCTCTTGTGGCGATCGTCGGAACACGTACTTACTCTCATCTTTTTTACAGAAGGTTTTATTTATGGGTTTTACCACATTTGGTCTTTCCGACCATATCATGGATGGCGTACGCGCGGCTGGACACACCACCCCGACGCCCATTCAATCACTCGCCATTTTGCCGGCACTGGCCGGGAAGGATCTGCTGGCGAGCGCACAGACGGGCACCGGAAAGACCGCTGCATTCGTTCTGCCGATTCTCCAGCGGCTCGGCGCCACAAGCGTGGCGACGGCCAAAGCGAAGCGTCCCAGGGCGCTTATCCTGACCCCAACGCGTGAGCTGGCCAACCAGATCGCGGAGTCAGTTTCCACCTATGGCCGGTTCGTGCCGCTCAAGGTGGTGTCGATTTACGGGGGTGTTGGCATGGGCTCCCAATTGTCACATCTCAGGCGAGGTGTGGATATCGTTGTTGCGACGCCCGGCCGACTGCTCGATCACATGCAACAGAGATCCATCGATCTCTCGGCTGTGGAAGTCTTCGTCCTGGACGAGGCGGACAGAATGCTCGATATGGGATTCATCCGTGACGTGCGGAAAATTATCGCAGCAGTTCCCCGGGAACGTCAGACGATGCTCTTTTCGGCCACATTTTCGGATGAGGTTGCCCGCCTGGCGAACCAGATCCTGAAGGATCCGCAAACAGTGGAGGCCGGCGAGCGACGCAACCCGGTTGAGACCATCACACAGAAGTTCTATGTGACCGAACGGGAATCGAAGATGGACGTGCTCATGGACATCCTCCGCAAGGAGGCGTTGACGAGCGTCCTGATCTTTGTGCGCACAAAACACGGGGCAGACAAGGTTTCCAGGAAACTGGAACGCGTGGGGATATCCACCGTGGCGATTCATTCGAACCGCACCCAAGCCCAGCGTGAGCGGGCCCTTGCGGGGTTCCGCAAAGGCACGTTCAGGGTCCTGGTTGCGACCGATATCGCAGCCCGGGGGATTGACGTGACGGGTATCTCGCACGTCATCAACTACGACGTGCCGCAATATGCCGAGGACTACATCCATCGGATTGGGCGGACGGGAAGGGCTGGAGCGGCGGGGGATGCGATCACACTGGTTGCCCAGGACGAGCAGAAATACCTGCGGGGTATCGAACACTACACAGGGCGGCGGTTTTCGGTGGAACTCTACCAGGGAATTCCTAATCGTACGGCAAGCCAGCCAGGTGCGGTTGTCAGGATGGCGGAGCCCGAAAAACCGAGGCTGGGGCAGTCGCGCGTGAAGCGGAATGGTCTCCGCAGACGAGGCAAGCGGTTCGGGCGGACACTCCGCACTGCCGCTTCACCCGCCGGAGCGTAGGCTGAGGAGATACCCTGACCACCGTACGATGGTCGAGGAGCAGCAACACGCAGGGCTCAGCAGATGCTGAGCCCTGTGTCATTGCAAGGCGCTCTGTTGTCGGAGACTAGGTGCCGGCGTATTGTTCAACAATCTTGCGGAAGTGAAATCCGTAGATGGCCAGGCCCACGGCCGTTGGCAGAAGTCGAGGGCGCGTGAACAAGGACCAGAGGACGAGTTTCCAGTACTCCAGACGTTCTTTCCCGACCAACCCCAGCGCCACAACGGACTTTGCCAGGGCTTGGAGATCAACCAGTCTGATCGGTCCTGAAATGCCTTTTCGGTACTTGCAGGTGCGGAGGAATGTCTTCACCCGGGCATAGTATTGCTTGGGAGCGTAGATCGTCTCCAGGACGGTGCGGTATCCCTTCAGCAGTACATCGAGATCCATCTTCGGGTGGAAATTCAGCGTGAAGTCGGTATTGTTGCCCGACCATTTCTTCAACAGGCGTCCCTCCTCGTGTAGTCTCTTGAACAAGCGGGTTCCGACCGGTGCATTCAAGAGCCCTACCATCGCCGTGACAATACCGCTTTCCTGGATGAACTGAATCATCCTGTCAAAGATCGATTCGTGATCGCTGTCAAATCCCAAAATGAAACCACCCTGCACCTGAAACCCGTTCGTCTGCAACCGCCGAACGGAGGAAAGCAGGTCCCGGCGCACGTTCGGGATCTTCTTGCACTCGGTGAGACTTTCCTCGTTTGGGGATTCGATGCCGACGAAGAGCTCCGTAAACCCTGCCTGGAACATCAAATCCATCAGCTCCTGATCATCTGCCAGGTTCAGGGACACTTCGGTGTTGAGGGAGAAGGGATGCTTCTGCCCGCTCCGCCAGCGTATGATCGCAGGGAGAATGTCGCGTTTCAGGATCTTCTTGTTCCCAATAAAATTGTCGTCGACGAGAAAGACCTGCCGCGTCCAGCCCCGTTCGATCAGGCTGTTGAACTCGCGCAGGAGTTGATCCGCAGTCTTCGTCCGTGGGACCCGGCCATAGAGCACCGTGATATCGCAGAATTCACAGTCGTACGGACATCCTCGACTGTATTGAATGTTCATTGAGGAGTATTTATTGATCTTTACGAGATCCCAAAGCGGGACGGGGGTCGTAGTGATATCTGCCCATGCATCTGAAGTGTACCGCCTTTTGGGAGTTCCGTTGCGCAGATCTGCGAGGAAGGGGGGGAGTGTGAGCTCCGCTTCATTCAGGACCAAGTGGTCAACCTCCGGAAATTCTTCTCCATGGGCCGTGAAGAGCGGTCCACCGGCAACGACAGGCCGTCCAAACTGATGGGCTCTCGCGATGATCTCGTGCGCTGATTCATGTTGGACGGACATACCCCCGGTGAACACGTAGTCTGCCCACAGAAGGTCCTGATCGGTGAGATGTTCAACATTCGTGTCGACAAGCTTCTTCTTCCATTCCGCCGGAAGCATGGCAGCAACAGTCAGCAACCCGAGAGGAGGGAAGACGGCCTTGCGGGAAATGAATTTCAAGGCGTGCGTGAAGCTCCAAAACGTGTCGGGGACTTGGGGGTTGACGAGGAGAATATTCATGGGCCTACCTGTCTGAACAGGGATGGAATAGCTCTTGTCGTGTGCATGACGGTATCGGCAGAAGCTCCGTCAGGCGACACGAACCCAGGTCGAGAACATCTCCCTTGGAGCGGGGTGGGATCGGACGACAACTGGCGCTGGGGTGTAATTGTAATATACGCATTTGCGGCCAAGGGGCAATCCCGTCGACCAGCGCTCCAGAAGTGTGGGGCCCGGCAAGGACTCTGATGTGGGTCAGGACGTTGATTTTCGCTCGATAAATCGTAGATTGACCACGTGGCCCCATTTGTGTCTCTGGGGCATCCACCAGAAGTGTGCATGAAAATCCTCTTCCTCCATATCCTTCTCCTCCTCGCCTTCCAGCGAAGGCCATCCCTTGAATCAATCGATGCGTTTCACTCGACCCTTATCTATGAGCGGCCGGACAAGGTGACATGGCATACTTTTCAGAAACGCCACGACGACTCCCTCGGGGTTGGCACGGTCTCGTTCCGGAGCCTCCCTGTGATCGACGAGAGCGGGCGGGCATATCAACCGATCGTTGCGATCATTTACGAGCGACTCAGTGATTCCGTGAGCGTAGAAGCATATGCCGCCGGGAAACAAGAAAGCTCCCGCACAAAATGGACCGTGCTTCGAGCATACTCCCCCAGTGCAGGGGGATATTCCAACGCCAAGTTCTTCGACGGCGAATACGAATTTGGTGGTGAGCTGCATACGGTCATCGTCGGCTACATGGTCTATGGAAGGCTCGGGGTGCAGGTGATCGGGGATTCTCCCGCGTCCATTTTTCCCCAGGTCGAGAACGACATCCGTAAATGTGTTCAATCCATCCGATTTTCAGGCGGCGGCTGAAGCGCCTTCCCCGCAACAATTCTCCGACCACAGCGTACACTTCTCTTAGAGTCTCACCTACCCCGGAGATCCGCATGAAACGCATCCTCATGATCATCCTCGTGGCGGCCCTCGCGGTGCCCGCGGCGCTCGGCGCTGGCGCGAAATCAGAAGAAGTGCTCTGGATTGAAGTGCGCGAAGATGGCGCATTGAAGGCATCAATCGGTGTCTCGGTGGCCTTGGCCAAGCATCTCCTCGAAGACGACAAGAATGCAGACGATGACCCGATCGACCGCGATCTCATCACGCGAGAAATGATCGATGACGTCCTCTCGGGCAGGAAGAAATCGGTCGAATCAAAGGACCCCTCGACGGGCAAGTCCGCCCGATTGTGGGTCGGTACGCTGGAAGTTGAGGCCGCTGAAGGGGATGACGAGGGAGACCTCGTGATTGAAGTCTTCAAGAAAGGGAAACGATCATTCTCTCTGCGTCTGCCCGCAGGGCGGGAATCGGAAGAGCGCGAGGACGACGAATCCGATATCACACGGATGACGTTTGGCTGGGATTCTCTGGTCCCGTTCATGGCTGAAACCAAAGGAGTCGTCTATGTCAAGGACCATGACGACGACACGGAATTCTGGATGTACGTCGACTAGTGGTTCGGACTGCTGCAGCGTGGCCCCTGGGGCCAGGTGCATCTCGCACACCAATGAAGGATAGAGCCATGACGACCAAATATTTCCGAATGACATGGGGTATCCTTTTGATGTATGCCTCGGCCACGGCATGCCTTACGGCTCAGGAGCCCCAACTCACCGCAGAGCAGAGGGCATCGATCGTGGAAAAAGCGAGCCGTGCTCTCGGTGAGCGGTACGTCTTCCCTGATGTGGGGGAGCAGTGTGCCAGCCATCTCAAAGCCCGGATGGAATCAGGAGCGTTCGACTCCGCTACGGACCCCGAGGCATTCGCGCGCCTGCTCACAGAAGAACTCTATTCTGTTGCACACGACAAGCACCTGAGGGTACGATACGGAATACGCGGGGTACGGCCTTCGGACGATGAGGATCCGTATGCCCGCGCATACCGACAAAGGCGTTCGACAAAAGAGGAAAATTTTGGATTAGCGAGTGCGGAGATCCTGGAGGGCAACATTGGGTATCTCGACATCAGGTG
>Ga0209536_100011162_pt1 | contig 13181 bp, 5 predicted proteins | sample DeeMarSeWOR28_12_FD_187461 | JGI IMG/M metagenome (GOLD analysis project Ga0209536, IMG submission 187461) | Marine sediment microbial communities from White Oak River estuary, North Carolina - WOR-2-8_12 (SPAdes) (version 2) | ecosystem: Environmental > Aquatic > Marine > Intertidal zone >...
TATGGCGCTGCACCACCTGACCCACGCCGACGACGGCACCCGCGACCTCCCCGGCGCGGACTCGGACTGGTACGCGTGGGTGAGCGCCTCGAAGGGCCGGAACTTCGTCAAGCGGCAGCTGCTGCTGGACTGGCTGGACGCGCACGGGCGCCGCAAGGGGTTCGTCCGGGACGATCGTCTGCCGGGCTACGATCCGCGGCTCGACTTCCTCCAGGCGCTGTTCCGGAAGGGCAACGAGTTCGAGGCCGCCGTGCTGCGCTGGCTGGAGGCGCGCTTCGACCTGGTGCGGGTGAGCACGGGGTGGGAGGACACGCAGGACCGGGCCGCCGCCGAGCGCACCTTCCGGGAGCTGGCCGAGGGCCGCGAGATCGTCGCGCAGGGCGTCCTGTGGAATCCGCAGCGGCGCACGTATGGCGCGGCCGACCTGCTGGTGCGCAGCGACGTCCTCAACCGGATTGTGCCCGGCACGCTGTCCGACGAACAGGCGGCGATCGGGGCCCCGGGGCTCGGCGGCGTGTTCGGGCCCGGCGGCGTCCCGGAGCTCGGCGGCGTCCCGGAGCTCGGCGGCGTCCCGGAGCTCGGCGGCGCACCCTTCCACTACCGCGTGGTGGACGTGAAGTACTCCACCATCGACCTGTCGCCGGACGGACACCTGGTCGGAAAGCCGGAATACGCGACCCAGCTGTGGATCTACAACGAGGCGCTGGGGCGGCTGCAGGGCTACACGCCGCCGTCGGCCTATCTGCTGGCGCGGGTGACGCGGCCCGAGGGCGGCGAGCGCTCGGCGTCCTGCCTCGAGCGGCTCGGACGCGTGGACCGGGACTTCATCCTGCCGGACGGTGTTCCCCTCGCCGACCTCGTCGCGGAGTCCTGCGCCTGGATCCGGCGCGTCCGGGAGGAGGGCAGGGAGTGGGAGGTCCTGCCGGAGCCCAGCGTGGCCGAGCTGATGCCGGTCCCGGACATGGAAGCCGGCAGCTGGAGCGATGCCCTCGGCCGGATCACGACGGAGCTCGCACCCCGCGAACGGAAACCGGTCACGTCGCCCCTGGTGCAGCCGATGCGCGTGCGCGCGAACGAGGACTCGTGGCGGACTCCCGCGCCCGCCGAGTTCTACGTGGACTTCGAGACCACGCTCGACCTCAACGACGACTTCTCCGCCTTCCCCGCGAAGGGCGCCGCGCCGCTGATCTACATGGTCGGCTGCGGCTGGCTGGAGGACCCGCTCGACGCCGGTAGCTGGCAGTTCCGCAGCTTCACCACCGACCGCCTGACCGAGGACGAGGAGGCGCGCATCCTCGATACATGGATCGAGTTCATGCGCGGCTTCTGTGCGGCACGGGGCACGACGCTCGACGAGGCGCGCCTGTTCCACTGGTCGTCGGCGGAGCCCGTGTTCCTCGAGACCCAGTACAACTCCCCGGTGCGGCGGCACGGCCGCGCCGACTGGGGCGGGCTGCCCTGGGTGGACCTGCTTCGGCAGCTGTTCAAGGCCGAGCCGATCCTGGTCGGCGGCACCGCCGGCTACGGCCTCAAGGAGATCGCCGGGGCGCTGCACGCCGAGGGGATCATCGACACGCTGTGGGACGACGGTCCGGGCGGCGTCGACGGCGGGATGGCCGCGATGGCCGGTGCCTGGTGGGCCGACGCCGAGGCCGCGAAGACGGGCGGGTCGATGCGCGACTTCGACGTGATGGCGGCGATCGAGCGCTACAACGAGATCGACTGCCGGGTGATGGCGGAGATCCTGGCGTGGCTGCGGCGGGAGCGGTGACCGGGAGGCAGGTCCGATGCTCGGCCGGGGCGCTGTGCCGGGCCCGCCGAGCGGCGCGCGTCCGTGTTCCGGGACCCTCCATCGAAAATGCGAAAATGCGAAAATCAGTGGATGGTCGGAAAGGGAGGATGCGAGTTTCCGGACTCGACCCGCATTGACCTCGAATCCCCCCGCGCATCCACTTGACAGAAGCCCACGCTCCCGGCACTTTGTTCGGAGACCGAACAAAGACCTTGCGTCGAGGCGATGAGGTAGGTTCGGCAGGCAGACAGACCGATGCGCGCCAACTCCATCGAGGTGCGGACAACTGTCAGCGAACACCACTTCTCGGATCTGCTTCACGACCGTGTTCCGGCCGCCCGACGCCCGCACGTCCCCGCGCGGCACGCCGAAGTTCCGCTTGAGGAGGCTCTCATGAGCTCGAACCGACTCCACTCCCTCCTGACCCCGGGACGCCGTCTCGCCGCGATCGCGGCGGCGCTGCTGCTCATCGGGTCGGCGACGGCGCAGGCCCAGGCTCCGCAGGTGCGACTCGTCGAGGACGTGTCGGGCTGGACCCTGCAGGTCGACGGCGAACCGTTCATGGTCATGGGGATGAACTGGGACTACTTCCCGATCGGCCAGAACTACGCCTACAGCTTCTGGTCGGAGCCAGACGAGATGATCATGGCTGCCCTCGACCGGGAAATGAGCCTGCTGCAGAGCATGGGCGTCAACACGATCCGGCAGTACGTCGGAGTGCCGCCCCGCTGGGTCGAGTACATCTACGAGCGCTACGGCATCTTCACGGTCCTCAACCACGCGGTCGGCCGCTATGGGGTGACGGTGGACGGGGTGTGGGTCCCGAACACCGACTATTCGGATGCCCGCACCCGCGAGCTGCTGACGGCGGAAGTCCTGGCGATGGTGGACGAGTTCCGCGGGACGCCCGGGTTGCTGATGTGGCTGCTCGGAAACGAGAACAACTACGGCCTCGTCTGGAGCTCGGCGGAGACCGAGGACCTGCCGGAAGGAGAACGGGACGCCGCGAAGGCCCGCTACCTGTACTCGCTGTTCGGCGAGATCACCCGCGCGATCCAGGCGCGGAACACGGGCATTCCCGTCGCGATGGCCAATGGCGACCTCCAGTACATCGACATCATCGCCGAGGAGATGCAGAGCCTGGACGTGTTCGGGGCCAACGTGTACCGGGGCATCTCGTTCGTGGGCATGTTCGAGGAGGTCGAGGAGAAGCTCGGCATTCCGGTCATGCTCACCGAGTTCGGGGCCGACGCGTGGAATGCCCGGGAGATGCGGGAGGACCAGTACACGCAGGCCCGGTATCTGATCGGGCAGTGGAAAGAGATCTACGCGAACTCGAGCGGTAAGGGACTGGTCGGGAATTCCATTGGCGGGCTCACCTTCCAGTGGAGCGACGGCTGGTGGAAGTTCCGGCAGGACGAGTTCCTCGACGTGCACGACACCAACGCATCATGGGCGAACGACGCCTACCCGGAGGACTACGTCGAGGGCGGCAACAACATGAACGAGGAGTGGTGGGGCGTGACCGCCAAGGGCCCGACCGACGCCCGTGGTCTCTACAACCTCTACCCCCGGGCCGCCTTCTACGCCCTGCAGAGCGCGTACGAGCTCGATCCCTACGGCCCCGGAGTGGACCTGCCCACGATCTACGCCCACTTCGACGCCATTCAGCCCTCGGCCGCCCTGCTCCAGGCCCGCGGCGACGACGCAGCGCGAGTCACGGATATCCTGAAGCGGGTCCGTATTTCGAACCTCCGCATGGAGTTCGAGACCTACAATACCGGGGGCAACAGGATCAGCACTCCACCGGCCGAGACGCCGCAGACGGAGCTGCCGGCCTACCGCGGATTCGACCACCAGCAGTCCTTCTTCGTCGAGGCCGAGGTCCAGCCCGCGCAGAATTTGATCGGCAGGCTCTCGGTGAACGTGCTCGGCAACGTGGGCGTCAACCAGATCGACGAGATCTTCTACGAGAATCGGGGCCGACGTCAGACGATCGAGGTCGATGGCGAGCCGCTGGAGCTCCAGTCCCTCGAGCGGGTCAAGGTCTACCGCGGCAGCGTGACCTGGGACGAGGATTGGTTCTCGCTGCAGGGGTTCTACCGCGAGGGGCATACGCACTGGGGGTATGACGGCGACTTCTTCGGCGTGTACCGGAACGCGTATTACGGCGAGAACGTCGACATTTACAACGGCATCGCGCCGGTCGGGGCGGAGATGTACTTCAAGAAGAGCCTCGAGGGCCTGAGACTCGCCTTCGGGCCCCAGCTCTGGTGGGGCGCCAACCCGGCGGTCATGGGGATGTACACCCGCGAATTCGGGTCGATCGGCTTCAGCGCGCTGTACCAGGAAGAGTTCGCGCAGCAGCAGAACCTGGTCACCTCGATCGCGGTGCCGCTGCCGAAGACGCGCAGGGCGTCGATCGCGCTCGAGAAGGACTTCGGAGATTTCGGGCTCCAGGTCGGCGGTCTGTGGTCGGGTTCCACCAAGATCGATCAGACCTTCCAGGTGGTGGACGGGCCGGAGGACAACCTCACGGTGCTGCAGGACAGTGTCCGGCTCTCCGACACCTTCGGGGGCAAGGCGAAGCTGACCTGGCAGAAGGGTCGCTGGAACTGGTACGGGCAGTACTCCTACGCCGGCATCGTGGCGGACGGCGGCCCCGACGAGACGACGACGTTCACGGGCTGGGTGCTCAAGGACCACGGCGCCGGGAACGGGAACCAGATCACCACGGGGCTGGCGGTGAACCTGGGAACCTTCCAGATCGGGCCGAATTTCTTCTGGCAGAAGCCGCTGGTGGGCCCGATCCCCGGTGACGTCGGATCGCCCGGCCGGCCGCGGAACATCATCGACGATCCCTTCGCGGTCCGGATCAGTCGGGAGACGGTGGCCGGTGAGCTGCTGCTGACACACGACCCGACGCCCGCGACCTGGTTCTGGGCCTGGGACAACGACATTCGGGAGGACGCGAAGCTCGCCTGGAGCCTCGGCGTGATGCTGAAGCACTTCCCGACCACCATGGACGCGGCCATCGGCGTAACCTCCGCGGGCGACTTCTTCGCCTTCCCGGGCGCCACGCCGGCGCGTGACCTGTGGGAGGTACGGGCGCGGTTCGTCTCCCGCCTCGCACCTGACGTTCGGGCAGCCGCCACGATCTTCGCCGGTACCGGCGAGCCCAACGGCGATGACCAGCGGCTGATCCACCGGTACGGCATCGACGGTCGGATCACCTGGTCGCGCGCGGCGTTCGCGATGTTCGCGAAGTTCGGCGACTGGGGACCGTACGACTACCACCGCGACTTCAACCTCACGTTCCCCGCTCAGGTGATGGGCGACGTGTCCTACACCCTCGGAGCGCCGCGCTGGTTCGGCTGGCCGCAGACGCGTATCGGTCTGCGAGCGACCTGGCGCTCGCTGGACGAGTTCTCGAACCGCTACTGCCCGGTGACGGTGCCCGACGCCAGGGGCAACCCGGAGTGCGACCCCACGGCCGTGGGATTCGGGGACGGGAACGAGTGGGAGATCCGCACCTACCTGCACGTCGCGCTGTGATTCGCGCCTGACGCTGCCCGTGCCTGACACCTGCTCCGCTGGCCGAGTGCCGGCGGAGCAGGTGGCCGTGCGCTCGTGCCGCCGTGCGCCGTGATCATCCGGCAGCCGGCCGGGCCCGGCGCCGGGCCATTACCCGACAACTTCCGAAGACGCCCATGAGTCAGATATCTCGACGCGACAGCCAGATCGAGGAGCGTATCCTCGATCTTCTCGGCCGGATGACGCTCGAGGAGAAGATCGGACAGCTGACCCTGCTGAACGGTGCAGGGGGGCATGTTTCCGACGAGCTGCGACACGAGATCGCGGCCGGTCGGGTCGGGGCCGTGCTCAACGAGGTGAACGTCGAGACGGTCAATGAGCTGCAGCGCATCGCGGCCGAGGAGAGTCCTTCCGGGATTCCGCTATTGATCGGTCGTGATGTGATTCACGGTTTCCAGACCGTATTTCCACTTCCTCTGGGCCAGGCCGCGAGCTGGGACCCGGAGCTGATCGAGCGCTGTGCCCGGATCGCCGCGGCGGAAGCCGCTGCCACGGGCGTCAACTGGACCTTCGCGCCGATGGTCGATATCGGGCGCGATCCTCGCTGGGGACGGATCGCCGAGACCCTGGGCGAAGACCCCTGGCTGGCCTCCGCCCTCGCCGTCGCGATGGTGCGCGGCTTCGAGGGCGATCGCCTGGCGGATCCCGGCAGTATCGCCGCCTGCGCCAAGCACTTCGCCGGCTACGGGGCGAGCGAGAGCGGGCGCGACTACAACACGACCGACATCCCCGAAATCGAGCTGCGCAACGTTCACCTGCCACCGTTCCGGGCCGCGGTCGACGCGGGGGTCGCCTCCCTGATGACCTCGTTCAGCGATCTGAACGGAGTGCCGGCCACGGCGAACGACTTCCTGCTCAAGCAGGTCCTGCGCGACGAGTGGGGGTTCGACGGCTTCGTGGTCAGCGACTGGGACTCGGTGCCGCAGCTCGCGGTGCATGGCCTCACCGCGGACGACCGCGAATCGGCCCTGGCCGCCGCTTCGGCCGGGCTCGACATGGAGATGGCGAGCGTCACCTTCCGGGAGCACCTGGCCGGGCTCGTCGGGGAAGGGAAGATCACGGTCCGCGAAATCGACGCGATGGCGGCCAACGTTCTCCGGGTCAAGCTGCGTCTCGGCCTGTTCGAGGAGCCGTACACCGACCCCGGCTCCGTGCGGCTCGCAGCGGATCTCGAGCCCCTGGAAACGGCCCGGGATGCGGCGCTGAAGAGCCTGGTGCTCCTCATGAACCGGGATCACACGCTGCCCCTTTCGAAGCCGGGGATCGCATCGCTGGCCGTGATCGGACCGATGGCCGACGAGGCGGTGGAGCAGCTCGGCACCTGGATCTTCGACGGCGACCCGGCGCGCAGCGTCACCCCCCTCGAGGCGCTGCGCGGGTACCTGGGGCCCGATGTCGAAGTGCGCTACGAACGCGCTCTCGAGACCACGCGAAGCCGGAGCGATGAGGGATTCCAGGCAGCCCTGGACGCCGCCCGGTCCTCGGACGCCGTCCTCCTCTTCCTCGGGGAAGAGTCGATCCTGTCGGGCGAGGCCCACTCCCGCGCCGACATCCGCCTGCCCGGGATCCAGGAGCGGCTGATCGCCGAGCTGTCCGCGACGGGGAAGCCGATCGTCCTCGTCGTGCTGGCGGGCCGTCCACTCGCTCTCGAAGGCGTGGTGAACGAGGTGGCGGCGATCCTCTACGCCTGGCATCCGGGCAACATGGGCGGACCGGCGATCGTAGACGTCCTCTTCGGAGAGGCGTTACCATCGGGGAAGCTGCCGGTGACCTTCCCCCGCGTCACCGGGCAGATTCCGATCTACTATGCCCACAAGAACACGGGAAAGCCGCCCACACCGGAGACCGTCGTCCACATCGACGACATCCCTCGCGACGCCGAGCAGCTGTCGGCGGGCGGCAGCTCCTTTCATCTCGATGCCGGACACACGCCCCTGTGGCCCTTCGGCCACGGCCTATCCTACACGGAGTTCAGGTACGCGAACCTCCGCACGAACCGCGAGGTCCTGTCGCTGGGGGATTCGCTGACGATCGAGGTCGAGGTCTCGAACGTCGGCGAGCGCGAGGCCGAGGAGGTCGCGCAGCTCTACGTCCGGGATCCGGTGGCCAGTGTCACCCGACCCGTGCGGGAGCTCAAGGGGTTTCGTAGAGTCCGGCTCGCTCCGGGGGAGGCCCGGACGGTGAGCTTCGAGCTCCACACCGACGACCTTTCCTTCCACGGCCGCGACATGCGTCGCAGGACCGAGCCGGGCCGCTTCCACCTCTGGGTCGGAGGCAGCTCCGGGGCCCAATTGAGAGCCGAGTTCGAAATCACCAGCCACCGTTCTGAGGAATGACCGGGATCATGATGGCACCGCTGAGCTCACCCGAGATCCGCGATAAGGTCGAATCGCTGCTGACGCGAATGAGCCTGGATCAGAAGATCGGCCAGATGACGCAGGGCGAGCGGGCGTTCGTCACCCCCGAGGACGTCCGGGACTATCACCTGGGTTCGGTACTGAGCGGCGGTGGCTCGTGCCCGGGCGAGAATCATCCCGCGGACTGGGTGGCGATGAACGACGCCTACTGGGCCGCGTCGATGGAAGAGTACGAGGATCACCTCCCGATTCCGCTCCTGTACGGGGTCGACGCGATCCATGGAAACGCGAATCTCCGCGGGGCCACGGTGTTTCCCCACAATATCGGTCTCGGCGCTGCCGGAGATCCGGAGCTGCTCGAGCGGATCGCGCGCGTCACGGCCCGGGAGGTGCTCGCGACCGGCGTCGAGTGGACTTTCGCGCCCACGCTGGCGGTGGCCCGCAACGACCGCTGGGGCCGCACCTACGAGAGCTATTCCGAGGATCCCGAGCTGGTGGGCGCCTATGCGGGCCGGTTCGTAGTCGGGCTGCAGGGGGATCCGGGCACGGACGGGGTGGTGGCCTGCGCCAAGCACTGGGTCGGGGACGGAGGCACGACCGGTGGAGTGGATCAGGGCGATGCCCGGCTCTCGCGAGAGGAGCTGGAGCGGCTGCACATCGCTCCCTATCGGGAGGCGCTCGCTTCCGGGGTGATGACGGTGATGGCCTCCCTCAGCAGCTGGAACGGGGAGAAGTGTCACGGACACCGGGTCCTGCTCACGGACCTGCTGAAGGGCGAGCTCGGATTCCAGGGGTTCATCGTGTCTGACTGGGATGCCACGGACCAGCTCGACGAAGACTACGCCGTGGCCGTCGAACTCGCCGTGAACGCCGGCATCGACATGTTCATGGTGCCCGAGAAGTGGAAGGAGTTCATCGCGCACCTGAAGGGGCATGTGAACCGGGGCGCCGTTCCGATGGAGCGGATCGACGATGCCGTGCGCCGGATTCTGGGGGTGAAGTTCGCGTACGGGCTGTTCGATCGGCCGCGGCCGGCGGATCGGCGCTGGTCGGACGACCCTGGCTTCGGTTCACAGGAGCACCGCGAGGTGGCCCGGGAAGCGGTCCGGAAGTCTCTCGTGCTGCTCAAGAACGAGAACGGAGTGCTGCCGCTGAAGCGGACGGCGAAGATTCTGGTCGCGGGGAGGAACGCCGACAACCGAGGTCATCAGTGCGGTGGATTCACCGTCGCCTGGCAGGGCACCTCCGGCAACGCTTCCATCGAGGGCGGAACGTCGATCTGGGAAGGGATTCGCGAGGCGGCGCCCAGCGCGGTGCTGAGCGTCGACGGCTCCGCCGCCCGTTCCGGAGAGTTCGACGCCGCCGTGGTCGTGATCGGAGAGAGGCCCTACGCGGAGGGGCTGGGCGACATACGATCCGACGGCGGCCCGGTCGCGCCCGGATCGCAGATCGCGCTCGTGACGGCCGACCTGCAGCCCTACGGGCGCACGCTCGAGCTCGCCTCGCTGCATCCGGAGGATCTCGCGACGATCCGGACGATCGCGGCCGAGGGGATTCCGGTCGTGGCGGTGCTGGTCTCCGGCCGGCCGCTCGTCGTCACCCGGGAGCTGGAGCTCGCCTCGGCCTTCGTGGCCGCCTGGCTGCCCGGATCCGAGGGCGCGGGCGTCGCCGACGTCCTGTTCGGAGACCACGACTTCCAGGGCAGGCTGTCGTTCTCGTGGCCCCGGGGCCCGGACGACAACTTCAACCGGGGCGACGCGGAGTACGATCCGCTCTTCCCGTACGGGTACGGTCTGACGCTTTCCGGCTGAATCCGCCGGGTCGCGGCCGTCGAGGCGATCGCGCCGCGGCTAGGCGGGTTCGGGCTCCAGCTCTCCGGGCTTGCCCCGTCGGCGCTCGAGCTCCATCCGAACCTCGTGGGCCTTCTCCTCGGTGATCGGGAAGGTCGCGATCGCCCAGATCGCGATCGCCGATGTGACCATCGGGATTGCCGCGTCGCAGAGCCGCATGAGGAAGATCGTTCGCTCGGTCTGCGCTCCGCCCAGAGCCACATCGAAGCCGGTGGCGTTCAGGAGGTAGCCGCTCAAGCCGAGCGCCGCGGCCATGCCCAGCTTGACCACCCACCAGAAGATCGATCCGTACATGCCCTCCCGCCGCTCATGCGTGCTGAGCTCATCGACGTCCACCACGTCGGCGACCATCGACGGCATCAAGGTGAACAGGCCTCCGAGGCCGAAGGCGAGCAGCGGAGCGGGGAGCACCACCAGCCATGGGACGTCGGGATTGTAGCAGATCCACTTGAGCCCGTAGCCGACGATCGAGGCTCCGATCGCAACGAAGAAAGCCCCGCGCTTGCCGAGCCGGGTTCCCAGCCAGGTGACGAGTATGATCACCGCAAAGGTGGCGATGGCTTGTACCGTGCCGGCGTAACCCGCGTACTCCGCGCCCCGGGTCTGATCCCCTCCGAACACGTAGTAGATGATCACGTAGAACTGGAACGAAGAGATCAGCATGAAGCCGTTGAATACCAGGAAGGTGGCGATGCAGAGCTTCAGGAAGGGACGCGAAGAGAGAGCCGTCCCGAAGCCCTTGAAGAAGTCGATCATGTTGCGGCGGAGGGCGCCGAGAGCGCTTTCTCGGGCTACCGGCACCGCATCCTCCAGCTCGTGCCGGTGCTCCTCCACCTCGGCCTCGGCGATATCCTTGAAGCGCTCGCGGAGGAAGATGGCCGGCAGGATCCCGACCCCGATCACGAAGACACCGATGATGATCGCGAGCCCGGCCGCTCCGGCGACCTGGTCCTCGAAGAAGCCCTCGTAGGTCATGATCCACAGGAACCAGGGAGAGACGACGTAGGCCAGCTGCCCGATGAAGTTCTGCACGCCCATCAGGCGGGTGCGCTCGTGGTAGTCCGGGGTCAGCTCGTAGCCGAGCGCCACCCACGGCGTGGCGAACACCGTGTAGGCGAGATAGAAGATGATCGAGCCGACCAGGAACCAGACGAAGTAGAAGGTCTCGCTCTGGCCGCGCGGCAGCTGCCACAGGAGGGCGAAGATCAGGCCGGCGGCGATCGCCCCGGAGAAGATGTACGGCCTGCGCCGTCCCCACCGCGAGGTGGTGTTGTCGGAGATGTAGCCCATCAAGGGGTCGGTCAGCGCGTCGGTGAAGCGGGGAAGCGCTCCGAGCAGACCGACCAGGGCCGGGTTCATGCCCAACCCGAGATTGAGGACGATGATCATGCCGCCGCTTGCCGCGGCGAGCAGGTTGTTGACGAACGCACCCAGCCCGTAAACGACTTTGCGGCCGAACGAGATCCGGTCTTCGGGCGCGGTCTCGTAACGGGCGGCAGCGCTCAAGGGGTCTCCGCGTACACCCTCACCCAGTCCACGAGCATCGTCTGCGGAAACGCGGTGGTCGCGTCGGGCGGACCCACGAACGTTCCGCCGACCGCGACGTTGAGGATCATGTAGAACGGATGGTCGAACACCCATTCTCCGGCCACGTCGTTCGCGGTGACCGTCTGGAAGAACTGGTCATCGACGTACCAGTCGATCCTGTCGCCCCGCCATTCGACCGCGAACACGTGGAAGTCGGCATCGAAGGTGGAGTCGGCGAGATAGAAGCGCCGGGTGATCGCTCCGCCGGCCGAATAGCCCGGGCCGTGGAGGCTGCCGTGAACCACGCTCGGCTCCTGTCCGCGGTATTCCATCACGTCGATCTCTCCGCAAACGGGCCAGCCCACCTCGTCGAAGTCGGCCCCCAGCATCCAGAACGCCGGCCAGATCCCCTGGCCCCTCGGCAGCCGGATGCGGGCCTCGAACCGGCCGTTCTGCAGCTCGAACAGGTCCTTCGTGGTGATCCGACCGGAGGTGTAGTTCCGCCCCAGGTAGGGCTCCTCGCGGGCGGTGATCGCCAGGTTGCCGGCTCCGTCCAGGGAGACGTTCTCCGGGCGATCCGTATCGTACTCCAGCTGCGCGTTGCCCCAGTCGGTGCCGACATCGAAGCGCCAGTTGGCCGGATCGGGCAGCTGGCCGGCGGGGCCCTCGAAGTCGTCTTCCCAGACCAGGCGCCAGTCGCTGCCGTCCGGACCGGACGCCGTGTCGTCTCCGCAGCCCGCAGCGGAGAGGACCGCGGACGCGCACGCCACCGCGCAGAACAGCCGATAGGGAACTCGCATCATCGGGACCTCGCCAGCTGCGGTTGCGGGAAGAGTCGGGGGTCGTCGAGGGCCGCCTGCAGCACGAGGGTGGCGGCGCCGAGCGCCGTTCTCTGCTCGGCGAGGTCTCCGACACGGATCTCGGTGCCCGCGACCGACGTGATCATGCTGCGCCGGCCGATCATGTCGCGCAGCGGCTCGAGCAGCAGGTCGCCGACTCGCGCCAGGCCGCCGCCGACGATCACCATCGCCGGGTTCAGCATGCTCACGATCCCGGCAACCGCGATCCCCAGGTGCCCGGCCGCTTCGTGCACGACCTGGCGCGCGACCGGGTCGCCGACCAGCGCCGCATCCACGATCGCCTCGACGGTCAGCTCCTCCCCGGCCAGCGTGCTCTCCGGGGTCTCCCGGACCAGCGTGGCGGCCCGCCGGACGAGCGCCCGGCTTCCGACGAAGGTGGTGAGGCAGCCATCGAGGCCGCAGGGGCAGGGGGGACCGAGCGGGTCGATCACCAGGTGACCCACCTCGCCCGCGATGCCGCGGGCGCCGCGGTAAATCTCGCCGCGCACGATGTGTCCGGCGCCGACTCCGGTCGCGACTTTGAGGAAGACGAAGTCATCCACCTCGCGACCGGCGCCCCACCAGCGTTCGGCCAGCGCTCCCAGGTTGGCATCGTTGTCCACCCGCACGGGCACGCCGTAGCGGATCTCGAGGTCGCCGAGCCAGTCGCGCCCACGCCAGGCCGGAAGAGCGACTTCCGAAAGCATCCGCGGCCGCTCGGGATCCACCGGGCTGGGGACGGCGATGCCGACTCCGACCAGGCGCCCGGTGCCTCCTCCCCACTGGGCCAGGCAGGCGTCGCTCAGCTCGGAGATCAGCTGGCGCGTGCCGTCGGGATCGCTCTGGACCGGATGCCCGGCTTGCTTCCAGGCCAGCACGCGGCCGCGCAGGTCCGTCAGAGCGACGGCCACGTGCGCCGCCCCGATGTCCACGCCGAGAATTCCGAACGCCTCGTCCTGAAATTCGAGAACGATCGGCCGCCTTCCTCCGCGCGATGGACCGGCACCGACCTCGGCCACCAGCCCGGTGCCCAGGAGATCCTTGACGAGATCGGAGGCGGTGGAGCGGGAAATCTCGGCGTGGCGCGCGAGATCGGCCCTCGAGACTCTGCGCAGCTGCCAGATCATGCGGAGCAGCAGATCGGAGAGGGGGCTTCCCCCCTCCTCCGATGTCTGCCGCAACCTCGCCTTGCTCAGCGAGTCCGGCCTCATTCCCATGGGCG
>Ga0209536_100011163_pt1 | contig 13181 bp, 13 predicted proteins | sample DeeMarSeWOR28_12_FD_187461 | JGI IMG/M metagenome (GOLD analysis project Ga0209536, IMG submission 187461) | Marine sediment microbial communities from White Oak River estuary, North Carolina - WOR-2-8_12 (SPAdes) (version 2) | ecosystem: Environmental > Aquatic > Marine > Intertidal zone >...
GGTGAAAAAAAAGGTTATTCCGGTGTTGTGCAACCATTGCAAAGAGCCGCCCTGCGTGAAAGCCTGCCGCATTGGGGCGACCGGCATAAGATCAGACGGTATTGTGGAGATCGATCACGACCGTTGTGCCGGCTATCGGGATTGCGTGTCCGCCTGCCCCTATCACCAACGGACTTTTTATGCGGATGACTCAAAAGCATATTTTCCGGGCCAGGGATTGACCGAGCTGGAAGTCATCGGCAGAAAATTATACCCGCTCAAACCTGGAACGGTCGTCAAGTGTAATTTTTGTCGGGAAAAGATCGACGCGGGCCTTGAAAAGGGGCTGCGGCCCGGGCTGGATCGTGAGGCCACCCCGGGCTGTGTCAACAACTGTCCCACCAAAGCCAGGGTGTTTGGAGACCTGGATGATCCGGCCGGCAGGGTAGCCGTGCTGATAAAGCAGCGCAGGGGGGTTCCGCTTCATCCCGAGTATGGAACAAAGCCTTGCGTGTATTATATCGAATAGTGCGGTCGTGGGGCCCGCACCCGACGGCCGCACACCCGTTCAAGATTCAAGGCGGGGCTGCGCACCTTTCAACTGCTGCCGGAGAATGAAACCCCAGATGGTGCGCGGACGCTCCGTGCTTGGCCGGGCCCGTGCGGCCACGAAGGCCGCGGGGAATAATGTGCGCGGAAAGCAAAAAGAAGCCAATTGCCCCTTTTCGCTAAGCGGTTTTTTTATCGGCCATGATCCTGGAGGCAACGTCTTCGGCCAGCTGGAAAACTTCCCGACGCCCTTTGATTTCTCCCAAATCCCTGACTCCCCAGGCCCGGATCAGGTGACGCTTTTCGATCCCGTACCAATCAAAAAATTCTTCGTAGCGAGGGAATATATCCGCGAATTTGTTTTCGTCCGGGCGGCCCTGCACCTGGATGAAAACCAGGGTTTTACCCGGTGAGAAGCGGCTTTTTTCAGAACTTTCACGGTAATCGGGGGTGAGAAAAGAATACACCCGATCGATAAAACCTTTCATCTGACTGGTCACATCGCTGAAATAAACCGGCGTGGCCATGACGATCACATCGGCGTCGCGCAGTGCATCCAGCACCTCGGTCAGATCGTCTCGAAGCACGCACCTGTCCAGCTTTGTTTTACAGGTCATGCATGCCTGACACCCTTTGTAGGTCATTTTGTTCAGGGCGAAGGTCTGGACGCTGGCGCCGAGGGTTTCGATTTTGTCACAAAAGTGTTGAGCGATGGTGGTGCTGTTTCCGTTGGGTCTGGGGCTGCCCAGCACGCATACTGTTTTCATAGGTCACCTTGTTACCTGTTGTTGGTCAAGCCGACGGCCGTTGATGGTTCGATCAGTTTCCCGGGACACGATGCCTGTTTCCGGCGCTGCCTGCATCATGCCCCCATTGTCTGATAAATGTCAATACCAGATCTTTTCAGTGTTCCGGACGAGATGCTTTTTCAGCGGGATACGGACCACCGGTGGGCGGACGGTTGGAAACGCGGCTGGATGCTTACCGCGAAATAAAGTTCTGGAAGGGTATTTGGACAACCCGGGCGAAACCGGAAACCACTGGCGGGGGTAAAGCACGCCGTGGGCCCATGAGAGCCCCAAGGCAAAATCCGGTTTTCTCAGGCTTGGCCAAGGGTGAAATTTTTGATAAAATAGTCGAGCTTGGCCTCCTGCTCGGGGGATAAATTTTTAAATTCAAGCCCGTGCCGTCTTAACTTCAGGTGGCCGAATTTTAATTGATTGAGCATTTCAATATCGGAAACGGTTTTGAAGGATATCCTTTCGGTGGCCAGGTCAATGCTGGAAAGAATTCCCAACTCGTTATAATTTGTCGATCTGTCATCATTTAACGGGTAATTCAGCGAAAGGCCTCCCTTGCTGATATCGATAAGCTGGCCAATTTCTTCATCAAATTGAGATCTGATGTTCACGTACACATGGTCTTTGGCCCGATACCGGACATGCCTTCTGCGATCGATCATTTTCCTTCTGCCGGCAGTCCGTCTTTCAGGGCCCTTATAATTCGGATCGGACGCTTTACGGCGATCCGGCCCATTTCTTCGACCGGATGTTTTCTGATTTTCTTGATCAACGGGGATCATTTTTGCCTCCTTTTTAAGTCAGGCAAGAACGGTTATGATTTTCAAGATTTTTAACACTCTAAATTATGCATATTTCATGCCAAAATCATCATTCCGGGTGTCCAAAAGCATGCCCTTGGTTTTAAAAATTTTAACTATTTGAAAATTATTAATAAAATTAAACAAGTCCGGGAGCAGCATTGCCGAAAAAATAAAATGTCAAAAGAAAATATGCGCCCCAAAAAATGAAATAGACGGGGGAATAAATAGCATTTAATGTCGGCCGGACCTTCAAATTATGTAGCTTGAGGCAGAAGTTTTTGCGATTTAAAATATAACCATCTGTTTTTATTATTAATATTTAATTTAGCCCCCTCGAAGCCATAAAAGGCTCAACCAGGGCCGGATGATCGTATATCCGCGTTGTGCAAAATCAGACGCTTTGGGTCCAAAAGCGATTTTTGGGGCGCCTGGTTCTTTTCGCGGGTTGAAATATTTAGAAGCCGTCTCAAAAAAGTCTTTTTGCCCGAACTCGGCGTTACACCCGTTTGGGCACAAGTTTCAGACGCGTAGAAGCGGCTTATCTTTCAAGCCTGTCACGGTTAACTTGAGCATGGTAGATAACCGCGTTAGGCAATTTAGGCATTTTAGCTCATTTTAGGCATTCCTCCCGGCCAAGGGAATGACGGATTGCTGCACTCTCGGAACACCGGAATATGTATGGCAACAAAATTCCGGGACACAACACTAGTGCGTGTCTGTTTTGGTAAAGGCTGAATGAATCAGGAGAAAGATTGAAACCGCTTTTTAAGCACCCAAAAGAGGAGGTCGCCGTGACCCCAAAGAATGAGACCCGAACGGCAGCCCTGTGGTTCGAACAGGGACGGCAATGTTTCCATAAGCCGGATGGCGTGGGCGCCGTGAAAGCCATGGAGCGTGTAATCGAATTGAATCCGGCCTATCGCCATCCGGACGGCGATACCCCCCATTTTTATCTGGGGAAAATCAGCGAGGTCGAAGGCCGTCTCGATCAAGCAGTGGTGCACTACACCCGGGCCCTGGCCGTCAGCCCGCTGGACGAGGAGAGCCTGATCGGCAGGGGGAGTGTTTATACGGTCATGAAGAAGCATGGGCGGGCGATCAAAGATTTTAAAATGGTGCTGGGATTTCCGGACCACAGGCGTCGGGCGCCTTTAAAACATTTGTTTTACGCCGTTGCGGAGAACTACCGCCAACTCAAAGACTGGGAGCGTGCGCTCTACTGGGGTCGGCAGGCCCTGGACGCCGACCCGCTCAACGAACGTCACCGGCAATTGGTTCGGGAAGCTACCGAAAATTTAAAGCGCGAATCCTGAAATCGGCCGGCTGATTGGCCGGGCGGCCCCAAAAAAAGCGCGCCGGGCTTATCCGATGGTGAAGCCATGCCTGAGGGCGAGTCTGGTAAACATTTGAGCCAAGCCTGCTCCCAGAGTGAAAACCGAATCAATGCCGAGGTTGTCACCGGCGGTTTCGTCGAAAAAAACATTAAGGCTGGATTCCAGCCCTTCTTCGGCCTGCCAGTAACAAACCATGATGGGCACTTTAGGCAAGGGGTGCAGGACCACGGAGATGTCGGACTCGAATTGTTTGGCGACCTGTTGCCCGCCAAAAAGGTGGACCATATCGTCGAAAAGTTCGGTATAGGTATCGGCCACCCGCTTCAGGGGTTCTTCACAGCGTTTCCGAAAAAGGGGATATCGCTCCTTGCCATCTTTCAGCTCCCGGAAGGAGGACCAGTTTCCTGAAACCGGCAGCCCCTTGCCGTAAAGGATATGGCTTAAGAAGGGAATCGCCACCCAAGGGTTGATGTGGATGTCCGTAAAAAGATCGCCCTTTTCGTCGACGCCCAAGTTTTTGCCGAGCACCTTGAGCGTCAGCCTGTCTTTTGAAAAGCGCGCACCGACCCGTTGGGCAGCCGCGCGCAGGTCGATCCGGGCGATTTCCTTTTTCAGCGCGGCCAGATATTGCTCCCGGTCCCGGGCGGCGGCATTTCGACTTTCAGCACCTACTGAAAGTCGCTGAACGAGCTCAGGGTCCAGCCGGGGGCATTGATCGGGTGCTTTTTGACCCGTGAAAACGGCTCCGGCAAAGGCAAGACAGGTCTTTTCCCCGCATTCACGGCAGTTTGACTTGTCCAGCAGTTGAAATATTTCCATGGCATTTTTGGGATTCGGCATGCCTGCTTTCCTTTGAGTGTTTGAGGACTTGGGCGTAGGCTGATGAATGCATCATATGTGTATGTCAGTTCGTGGATCGAATCCGGGCGCAACGCGAAGCGCGGATACTTTTTCCAATCCACCGGGAATCATAGAAACAATTCAGTACAATCAATTGCTGAAATTTCAAATCGCAGCATTTAAGGTGAGGGCTTGGCGGTTTGTTTTTGGAATACTTCTGTCAGTTTTCGGATGACCTGCAGCGCCGACCGGTCAATGTCGACGAACTGGATTCCGGTTGTAAATGTTTTATCGTTTCCAGGCTCGCTGTGAATGGCGACACCGCTGATATGAATCAAGTCGTTTTCAATGGCGACGGCCAGTGTCACGGAACTTTTTAACGGGATCAAAAAATGGGTTTCCAGAAGGATTCCCGATTCAGATAAATTCAAGGTCCGGCCCATGCCCTGATTGACGCTGATTCTGTTCTCTGTGACTGTCAGGTCCAGCAGATTAAGAGAGCTGACCCGGATTTTTTTTCTTCTTTCAATTTCTTTCATGGTTTTACCCTGTAAATCGGCTGGATAGCTGAACACTGAAAACTCACCGAGCGCATCAGTTAAACCTATAGTGTAATTGGACCCATATTTCAAGAGTTATTCATTATAAAAAAGCGGAAATAAAAATACTCCGGGCCGCTTTTTGCCAAGGCCCGGTTCTACAGAAAAAACCCAAAAAAACCGCCTTACCCTGTTTTCAGGTTACAAAAAATATACCCTGACTATTGCAAAAATCTATGGTTCAAGTATAATAGGTAGAATAGTTTAAATACAGTACCGGAGTGCATTTGTCAGCCATTTGACCCTGGAGCCATTAAAAAAGCATTCGCCGTTAAACCATTTCGGAGTTGACCCGGAATAATGGAAAAAATTTTAATTGCTGAAGATGACTCTAAGCTTCAGAGCTTTTTCAGAATGTACTTCGAAAAATACAAAGACGAGTTCGAGGTCATCTATGCCGGCGACGGCGAAGAAGCCATAGAGATCTTAAAGCAAAAATACATCTCCCTGATGGTTACGGACATTTTAATGCCCAAGCTCGATGGCATGGCGCTTCTGGCTTACATAAACAATAAATATCCGCATATCCCCTGTATCGTAATAACCGCCCATCCGCCCAAGGGTCTGGAGAAAAAAACCTCAAATGATAACCTTATTTGCGTATTCCAAAAGCCGTTTAATTTGGCAAAATTAACGGAGGCCATCCGCAAGGCTTTGGACTCGGATGTGCCGGACGGCGTATTGAAGGGCATATCGGTCGCCAGTTTTTTACAAATGATTAAACTGGAAGAAAAAACGTGCCTGTTCGAAGTTTATTCCCCCGGCAAAGGCAAGGGGTTTTTTTACTTCAACAAGGGTGATTTGTATGACGCTGTCTACGGCGATCTCCGGGGAGACGATGCGGCATTTAAGTTGATCGTCATGGAAAAAGCCGAGATCCGGTTTAGAAATCTTCCCGGAAAAAAAATTGCCCGGCGGATCAGCAAAGACCTGACGGGGCTCCTTATGGAAGCGGCACGACGAAGGGATGAAGACAGTGGATAAGGTCCTGATCGTAGATGACGATCGGATATTCTTAAAAAGCCTCGAGCAAGGCTTGCAGAATTATATGGGCCAATTTGAGGTGAGGACGGTCTCCAACGGAGATGCGGCCCTTAACATCCTGGATACAGAACGGGTCTCGATGGTAGTCACCGATATGAATATACCGAAAATAAACGGGCTGAGACTGTTGTCGCACCTGGAAAAGAATCGCCCTCAGATTCCGTGTATTTTGATGGCGGCGCCGGGAAGCCCCGAAATCGAAAATGGAACCGATCGGAAAAATATTGTACGGACACTGACAAAACCGTTCGATGTCCATGAACTGTTCTCTGCCATCATGGAAGGATTGGAGCGGCTTGACGAGGGCCTTTTCTGGCGGGAGTATCGCCGACGGCAGGATTGATTTTAATCTGGCCGACCGTGTATGGGAGTCAGATGAATACAAGGGAAGACATAAAGACACTTTTCAGCGAAATAGAGGTTTATCGATCTCACAGCCTGTTCGAGGAAGCCAGGGAAAAGTGCCAGAAGCTGGAAAGGCTGATCGCTGAAAACGACCGGATTAAGAACAAACAAGAGCTGCTGAACGTAGTCGAGAAAAAGATCAGGGAACTGGAAGCGGATGCCCGCCGAGTTGTTAATGAAGCCGCATCAGCTCAAATGTCAAATAAAGAACAGGCCCTGGTCAAGAAGCTGTTCGCTGTTCCGAAGAAAGGGGGCGACGATGCAGCCGCTATGGAAGGGGCGGCGGCCTTGCTGGTATTTGGGCAGTTTCAAAAAGCTTTAAGCGAATTTAATCCGTTGATTAAAAAGGAGGCGCTGCGGGTCGCGGCCGCTAAAAATATTATTCGGTGCCATGTCGGCCTTTCTTCATTGGACGAGGCCGTTGAACAATACGAACGATGGCTGGCGGAGGGCCGGTTTCCTAAAGATGAAATTGAAACTATCCACTCTTTTTTGCAGGACATTCTCAAGAAAAAAGGGGTGGACAGGATTCTCTCAAAACCGAAACAGGCACCGGTGGTCAAAGAAAAAATCCTTTCAAAGCCAGAACAGGCACCGGCCTTTGAGAAAAAGATCTTCGCCGGGTCCAATCAGGCACCGGCCGTTGTGGTCAAAATCCGCCCAAAACCGCAAGTGGCTGCGGCTGCTGTCGCCACCCCCCCCCCGGAACCGGAAAAACCGGTGCCTGTATCAGGCCCAGCCCTTCCAAAACAAGAGAAGCTGCCGGATGGCGATTTTATCGATATCCTGAACATTCAATTACCCCTTAAAGATAAATCCGAGGATAGAAAGACGATTCAGTTGGATGTCGGCTATCAAAAGGGGAATTTGGTCAGTGTGATTATTCCCAGAGAGAGCCAGGTCCTGGTTGAGAAATTTAAAGCCGGGCTCAGAATTGATGGTGCTGAGCTCTATTCATCTTCTATCGTGTTCAGCTCCTCGTGCGTAATTTCCGATATAAAGCAGATCGACACCGGCCCCCGCAAAGGCGGGTACGCGCTGTTATTGAAGATTTTAAGTTCTTAAACATCATTGGGGTGGTATGCCGACCGCAGGTTGAAATTTGAAATCCGAGCAAGGGGGTATGATGGCAAAAAGATTGCTGACTGTTGACGATTCGCCCAGCGTGCGCAAATTGGTTGAATTTTCTCTTAAGGCGAAGGGGTTTCAGGTTCGTTCCGCCGGCAATGGGATGGAAGCGTTGAAGCTGATGTCCGGCGAGCAGTTTGATGCCATTGTCCTGGATATCAATATGCCTTTAATGAACGGGCTTGAATTTTTACGGAAAATCAGGTCGGAAGAAGCATACGCTTCCATCCCGGTCATCATGCTGACAACCGAAGGCCAGGACGAGGACAAGGACAAAGCCATATCGCTTGGGGCGACCGCCTACATCGTAAAGCCCTTTAAGCCGACCCAACTGCTGGGCCTTTTAGAAAAAATTTTGCCTCCTTCCTGATTCCGGGCGGTTAAATTAGAGCCCGGCCAAGACATGTTTTCACCCCCCCTACCCAACCGTGATTTAGGAGAGACTTTATGGTCGATGATAATAACGCCCCAAACCTGGATAATCAGATACTAAACCGGATGTTGCAGGATTTTATGGATGAGGCGCGGGAGCATCTGGATCAGTTAAATCTGAATTTAATTCAATTGGAATCAGCGCCGGAAGGGGAAGAAACCATCAATGTGATTTTTCAGACGGTACATGCCTTAAAGGGCTCTGCCGGATTCGCCGGGTTAAAAAGCATCAGTGAAATTGCGCGCGAGATGGAAACGGTATTTGGCGCCGTTCGAAGAGGGAGCTTCAAGGTTAACGCGACCGTTATCCGGGTGATGTACGAAGCACTGGATGTTCTGACGGCCCTGATAGACCGGACCGGGGCCCCGGATGCACCTGAGGTGGATATCTGCGTTATTATTGAAAAACTGGCGCAAATTTCGAGGGCCGAAACGGCCATGCCGGAAGCCGCGCCGGATGCGCTGGCAGGAGACCTTTCTGATTATCAAGAACTGTTGAATATTTACAAGGGCAGTTATGACCAGCTGGCGGCGCTGAAGCATATCGTATATTCCGCCACTCATCTGTCTGACCCGGAGTCTTTGGCGGCGATGTTTTCGAAAGAGATACATGAGCGGATGGAGCCGGAAAGGAATGCCGTTTGGCTTGTGGGCGATGGCGGGACGGTTGCCGAGGTTGCCCGTGATGGGAAAATAGTGGCCCCGGAAAACCGCCGGGTTTTGGAAATTGAATCATCTGAAATGCTTAAAGCGGTTATCCAGGAGCAGTGGACCGTCTGGTCGTCCACCCGTTTCAAAAACGAGAAGGTTGTCTGGCCGGAATACGAAGCGCCCGTTATTTTCCCCATCAAAGCCCAGCGGCAGGCTTTTGGTTTTCTGGTTTTAGACCCGGAAGGATCGGCCGAAGTGGAATTATACCAGTTTGTCGGCCAATTTGCCGCTATGATGCTCAACATTTCCAAGCTCCATCAGAAGGTGGAAACGCAAAAAATGGAATTGGATGAAATGACCGGGATCCTTTTAAAGCAGAACGCCCACCTGTCTTGTCTTTATCATATTGAGCTGGATATGATGAATGCCATGGAACCTGACGACCTGCTGCGAATCTTGGCCAAGGCCGCGGTCAATGACTTGGAAGCGGTTCAGGCGGCGGTCTTTTTGGTGGATAAACCGGCTCAGGAAATAACCGGCGTTTCGGCAAGCGGCGGCCTGAAAGGGGTAGATTCGGTGCGCCTATCCATCAGCAAACTGGACCCGATAAGGGAGTGTCTGGTATCGGGGAGAGTCATCACATATAAAGATTACGCCGGCATCCTTCACCTGGGACCGAATCCGCTTGAGAACTGGATTGTGGTACCCCTTAAAGGGCGAGAGGAAACCCGGGGCCTCCTGGTTGCGGTGATAGCGGATGAAGATATCATTGATCCGATATCCATTTTAGCCAACAATGCCGGTATATTGTTCGAAAATCTAAAATTGATGGAAAGTTGCCGGACCTGAAATTGTTCGGATAAAATTTCAGCGGGCGGACAGGCCTGATTTTCCGGCGTCATGCAAAAAACTTAAAAACCTTCGACACCTGAATATCTGACCGTGCCATGGGTGATCAAGGGGCGATGAATAAATGGAAAAGGTTCTGATTGTAGACGACGATGCGCAGCTCTTGTTAATTCTTGCGGAAGCGTTTCAAAGATACCGAAACAAATTCGAAACCTTTACGGCAAGAGACGGACTGGCTGCCATTAAAGCCCTGCAAAAAGAGCGGTTTTCGGTTGTGGTAACCGACATCCACATGCCCAAAGTCAACGGGATTGTGCTGTTGGCCTACATGTCCAGAAATTTTCCCAAAATGCCCTGCATCGTCATGACCGGGTTCGGTTCTCCGGACTTGGAAAAAAGGCTGGAGAGGGATTCCCTGTATTATATCACGAAGCCGTTTGAACTGTCCCAAATGGCTGAGACCATTATTTTGCTTCTGGACCAAAATGAAAAAGTTGGCGGGACCTTGACCGGCGTATCCGTTACCGGGTTTTTAAAATTGATTGAAATGGAGTGTATCACATGTCTGTGTGAACTTGAATCCAGGGGTGGAGAAAAAGGGTATTTGTTTTTTAACGGCGGTACCCTGTATAATGCTTTATACGGCCAATTAAGGGGAGAGGAAGCGGCGTTAGTATTGCTGCGGATGGACAGTGCGACCATCAGGTATAAGAATCCCCCTGAAAAAAAGGTCAAGCGGCGAATTTACAAAGGGTTGGCGGATTTGCTCAATCAAGCCAAAGGTTCAGATTTTCAGCGGGCGTAAAACCCGCAAGCCGGACACTTTCATGCGACAGGGCAATGGGTGGGGCGAAAAACGTGCGGTAGGCAACCCGAGGGTTTAAGGTTCAATTGCCCCCAGGGTGGTGTGAAGGGAAGACAAAAATAATGGATACGGTTTTAATCGTTGACGACAGCGTCATGCTGATTAATTATCTTAAAGACGCTTTTTTAAAATACAAAGAGACGTTCATCCCTTTGTTGGCCCAAGACGGTTTGGAAGCCATAGAAATTTTGAAGAATGAGCCGGTCGCGCTTTTGGTAACCGATCTTGAAATGCCCAAGATTGACGGTCTCGGCCTGCTCGCCTATACCAACAAATACCACCCCAATATTCCATGCATCGTCATGTCGGCGCATGGCACGCCTGCGGTCAGGCAATCCCTGGACAAAGATATTCTGCAGTTCATTGAAAAACCGTTCACGGCGGAAGCACTGGCCAAGGCGGTTATTTCGGCATTGAAAAAAGATCTTCCGAACGGAACCTTGTCCGGTATATCGATTATAAGTTTTTTGCAAATGGTTGAAATGGAACAGAAGACGTGTCTTTGTGAAATCGAATCTCCCGGCAACCCAAAGGGGTTTTTCTATTTCAAGGGCGGCGACCTGTTTCACGCGGTTTACGGTGATCTCAAAGGGGTGGATGCGGCGATAAAAATGGTTCAGATAAAACACCCGACCATCAATTTTAAAAAACCGCCAAACCGGAAAATTGCGCGAGGAATCCACATGAATCTGACATCATTGATCCTGGAGGCCACGCGGCGCATGGATGAAGATTGACTTGAAGCCGATCCCGCTTTTGACACGGGATTCAAGGTTTAACCGTCGGAGGCAGCCGTCTCCCCTTTCTCCTTCCCGCGTGGCGGGTCAAAATATAGTTGCCCGTTACGGGTAGTGGTTTGCCCGGAACTGCACGGAATTAAGCGGGGGCCGGATATGAGCGATGCTGAAAAGAAAATTGATGACCTGATATTGAGTGATCCCGAGCTGGTAGAGAATTTTATAGCGGAAGCAAAGGAGCATTTAGAATCTATTGAAGATGATTTTCTCAGTCTCGAAAAGCAGAAGGATAATCCGGATCGCGAACTGCTGAATAAAGTATTTCGTGCAATTCATTCGGTTAAGGGCGCAGCCGGTTTTCTTGGCCTCGCCAATTTAACCCGCCTGGCGCACGCTATGGAAACATTACTTACCGACATGCGTGCAGGAAAAATCTTGCCGGAATCTGAATATATTGACGTACTGCTGGAAGGCGTCGACCTTTTGGCGTTCATGCTTGACGACATTGAGAATAATCAAGACGCCGATATCACCCAGGTCGCCGACCGGTTGAGCCGGCTTATGGGCGCTGAGGTTTCCCATGGGCGCGCGGTTCAAAAACAGCCGCCAAAACCTTCCTCGGATAAAGAAGAGAAAGTCAGTTTCCCCGCCGCAGCGGGTGTCGGGCGGGGGAACACCGTACGTATTCCCGTCGATATTTTAGACAAACTGATGCTCCAGGCCGGTGAACTGGTGTTGGTTCGCAATCAGCAGCTGTTGTCCGCTGACCAGGCGGATGCGGCCTCCCGTTCCATTATCCATCGGCTGGATCTGGTAACCTCCGATCTACAGGAAACCATCATCAATACCCGGATGCAGCCGATCAACAGGATCATAGGGAAGCTTCCCCGTATTGTTCGCGAACTCGGCAAAACCTTGGACAAACAAATTCAGATTTCCATCAGCGGTGGTGAGGCCGAACTGGACAAATCGATTCTGGAAGCCCTGACAGATCCTCTGACCCATATCATTCGCAACTGTTGCGACCACGGTGTCGAAACTCCCGAAGTGCGGGCCCGCGCCCGAAAGCCGAAACACGGGCAGATAACCCTCCGCGCCTATCATGAAGCCGGACGGTTTAACATTGAAATCAGAGACGACGGCAAGGGGATCGACCTGGAGCTGATACGCAGCAAGGTGTTGGAAAAAGGCTTGAAAGGCGCACCCGAAATCGATTCGATGAATCCCCAAGAAATTCTGAAAATGATTTTTCTCCCCGGTTTCAGTACAACCGATGAAGCCAGCGACGTTTCCGGGCGGGGTGTGGGGATGGATGTGGTCAAGACCAGCATTGAAAAGCTGGGCGGGTCGATTGAAATCGAATCGGTTGTGGGTGAAGGCACCACGGTATATCTCAGGCTGCCACTGACCCTGGCCATCATGCCCGCCCTCATCGTTACCTCGCAAGATAGCCTGTATGCCCTACCGCAAGCCAGCCTGGTCGAATTGGTCGGCTTGTACGACGACGAAGCCAAGTCAAGGATAGAATATGCCGGCAACCTGGAAATTTATCGCCTCAGGGGCCGGCTTTTACCACTCGTACGATTGTCTGAGGTGCTGGCAAGTGCCCGACGATTTACCCGGGAGATTTGTGCCGAGATTACTGAAACGTATGAGAAGAAAAAGGAAAAGGGCGAGATAAGGCCTGTCGTTGCAGTGGATGGGCAAAATAGAGTTGAATCGACGCTATTCCTTAATTTTGTGGTCCTTAGGGCGGGCAGTAGTCGTTATGGATTGATTGTCGACCGAATTCTGGGTATTGAGGAGATTGTCCTAAAGCCGATGCACTGGGCCGTAAAATCACTGGAGATATTTTCGGGGGCCACCATTATGGGCAACGGCAGGGTCTTGTTGATACTGGATGTAGAGGGGGTTGCCAGGCACGCCGAAACGATGCTGGATCTTGCCGTGACGGCGGAAGACATTGACAAGGGCCTGGACAGTCAGGAATCGCAACACGTGCTTCTGTTCCGGTGCGCCCAAGACGGCCAGCATCACCATGTGCGAGTAGTATGTGTTCTCGTCCCGAACCACCACATGGCAGTTCGGACAGTGTATCTCCTGTGAGGAGAAGTACTGTGACCCATCCAGCGAGACCAATCGCGTCCCCTCTACCCCACGATACGG
>Ga0209536_100011164_pt1 | contig 13181 bp, 12 predicted proteins | sample DeeMarSeWOR28_12_FD_187461 | JGI IMG/M metagenome (GOLD analysis project Ga0209536, IMG submission 187461) | Marine sediment microbial communities from White Oak River estuary, North Carolina - WOR-2-8_12 (SPAdes) (version 2) | ecosystem: Environmental > Aquatic > Marine > Intertidal zone >...
TATCGCTGTCCTCATCAAGCTCGACAGCAAGGGGCCGGTCTTTTTCAGGCAGGAGCGGCTGGGAAAGGATGGAAGGAATTTCTACATCTTTAAATTCCGCACCATGTTTCACAATCCCGCATACAGGGGCCCTAATCTGACCAGGAAGAACGACCCCAGGATAACGAACCTGGGAGGCTTTTTAAGGCATACCAAACTGGATGAACTTCCCCAGCTCTTAAACGTGCTGAGAGGGGAAATGAGTGTGGTAGGCCCGCGACCTATTCGTAAGCATTTTGAAGATGTAGCCGTGAATCAGGTTAATTACTATAAGTTGCGCCATCTTGTAAAACCAGGTATTACCGGATTAGCGCAAGTTCGTGGCTACAGAGGTGAGATAGAAAAGGATAGTGATATTCAAAACAGAATTAAATTCGATATATTTTATATTGAAAACTGGTCTTTTTTCCTCGATATAAAAATCATCATTCAAACTATACTATTGGGAATTTCGGGAGATGAGAAGGCCTATTAAGCTGGAATAGATTGTTCAAAAAATAAAAAAATGAAAAAGGTATTAATTACAGGTGGGGCAGGGTTTTTAGGATCTCATTTGTGCGATCGTTTTATAAAAGAAGGTTTCCATGTCATTGCGATGGACAACCTCATTACAGGGGATTTAAAAAATATTGAACATTTGTTTCCACTAAAACAATTTGAATTTTACCATCACGACGTAACCACCTTTGTGCATATTCCGGGAAAACTGGATTATATCTTACATTTTGCTTCCCCCGCCAGCCCGATAGATTATCTTAAAATCCCCATAGAAACCCTAAAAGTAGGTTCATTGGGCACTCTTAATCTTCTGGGATTGGCCAAAGAGAAGGATGCTACTATACTCGTGGCTTCTACCTCAGAAGTATATGGCGACCCATTGGTACATCCCCAAAATGAGGATTATTACGGCAATGTTAGCCCCGTAGGCCCTAGAGGTGTCTATGATGAGGCAAAACGCTTTATGGAATCTATTACGATGGCGTACCATCGTTTTCATGGTGTTGATACGCGGATTGTTCGAATTTTTAATACTTACGGCTCAAGAATGCGACTTAATGACGGTCGAGTTGTTCCGGCATTTATGGGACAGGCACTCAGGGGAGAAGATCTTACGGTTTTTGGAGATGGAAAGCAAACCCGTTCCTTTTGCTATATAGATGATCAGGTTGAAGGCATATATAGGTTGCTTATGAGTAATTATACAGACCCTATCAATATTGGCAATCCGCATGAAACTACGATAAATGAATTTGCAGAAGAAATTATAAAACTTACCGGGTCAACTCAAAAAATAATCCATAAACCCTTACCCAAAGATGATCCTATGCAACGGCAACCGGATATTACAAGAGCCAAGGAAATTTTAAACTGGGAGCCAAAAGTAGAGCGATCTGTAGGCCTTAAAAAAGTCTATGAGTACTTTCGTTCCTTATCTCCGGAAGAATTAAAAATTAAGGAGCATCGCGAATTTTCATAAATGCCATGACCAATTATTTAGCACATCAATATTTTACCCACACCAGTAACCCATGAATATACTCATAATAGGCTCAGGAGGCCGGGAGCACACCCTTGCCTGGAAGATTAATCAGAGTCCCAAACTGGAAAAATTGTTTGTAGCCCCGGGAAATGCCGGAACAGCAGGCATTGCACAAAATATCGCCATAGAGGTGAATGATTTTGAAGCAATTAAACGAATAGTGATAAAGGAAAGTATAGATATGGTCGTTGTTGGACCTGAAGATCCTTTGGTAAACGGAATTCACGATTTCTTTCTTGACGATCCTGCATTATTGAATGTTTCAGTGATTGGACCGGTAAAAATGGCAGCTACCCTGGAAGGAAGTAAGGAATTTGCAAAGCAGTTCATGATAAGGCATAATATACCCACCGCCTCTTACAAGAGTTTTACCTCAGATGAAATCCAAGAAGGTCTACAATTTTTAAACACCATAAAACCACCTTATGTTCTCAAGGCAGATGGACTTGCCGCGGGTAAAGGTGTTTTAATACTTGATTCACTCGATGAGGCAAAGAAAGAACTGCAGGATATGCTTATAAATGCCAAGTTTGGGGATGCCAGCTCAGTTGTAGTAATAGAAGAGTTTTTATCCGGAATAGAACTTAGTTGTTTTGTCCTCACAGATGGCAAGGATTATAAGGTATTACCCATGGCAAAAGATTATAAGCGTATTGGAGAAGGTGATACAGGATTGAATACCGGAGGCATGGGTGCAATTTCACCAGTCCCTTTCGTAACCGAGGAATTCTTAGACAAAGTTCATAAACGTATAATAAAACCTACTATTGAAGGATTGCGGAAAGACCAATTGCCTTATAAAGGTTTTATTTTTATTGGGTTGATAAAAGTGGGAGATGATCCTTTTGTTATAGAGTACAATGTACGATTAGGTGATCCGGAAACAGAGGTTGTAATTCCAAGAATAAAAAATGATCTCATTGAACTTTTTGATGCAGTGTCCAATAGCAAACTAAATTCTATTGAGCTGGAAATTGATGAAAGAACTGCAACTACAGTTATGATGGTTTCCGGGGGCTATCCACAAGCTTATAAAAAAGGAAAAGAAATAACAGGAATCCAGGATGTGGAGGGTTCTATTGTTTATCATGCGGGCACACAATTAAAAGAAGGAAAAATACTTACCAACGGAGGCCGTGTTCTGGCTGTTACCTCTTTTGGAAGAGATTTCAGGGAGGGACTTAACAGATCCTATCAGAGTATCAAGAATATAAAATTTGACAATATGTACTACAGGAAAGACCTTGGTTTTGATCTTTAGGAACCCGGAGATAGAACTTATCCTCCTGGTAAGCCCTTTCTAAGCACGAGAAAACTAGTATTTATAAGTAAGAATGTGAAGTAATGCTCTTATCCTCTTCCCCTCTATCGTCAAACTTTTTAAGTTGTATTAGCCAGTAAACCATGGCGATGGCACCCAGAATTACAAAGATCCAGTTTACGACATTGGAGGCCCACCAGTTAGACATAAACCGAAAAAAATCATAAGGCCAGAAAAGTCCGTTAACGAATAAATCCTCTATGCCCTCAAAAAATGCTCTCATCTTGGTTATATTTACATTGCAAAAATATAAAAACCGGGATGATTTCAGGCATTTTTGGAAAAACAAAACCAATAAACTTTATTATTCTTCAAGGTTTTTTATTTGTGTTCTACTGGTTTGTCAATTTTGTGCTTTACAAAAACCATTATGGCCCGGAAAAGCTGGTTACTAAATTTGTAGTCCTGGGGGTTTTATTATTTAGTGTTTTTGCGGTTGATTTTATTGTGAAGCGAAATCAAATTACAGCGACCAATTCATTTGCCATTCTCTATTTTACATTGTTAATTGTTATTTTTCCTGAGGTTTTGCTGGATGATAATTCCGTGTTTTGTACTTTTTTCCTTTTGTTGGCATTGAGGAGGCTTATTAGCCTAAAATCTTTGAAGAATCTTAAACTTAAAATACTCGATGCCACAATTTGGACTCTGATTGCAAGCCTTTTTTATGATTGGGCCTTAGTATATCTTGTTTTGGTTGGGATCGCTATTTATTTCTATGAGCCTAAGAATATAAAAAATTGGTTGGTTCCTTTGACCGGTATTTTTACCGTGGGAATAATTGTATATAGTTTTCTGATAATTACAGACAATCTGGATTTTTTAAGCAGGCATTATCAATTGTCCTTGAAGTTTGATGTAATGAAGTACTGGAAGGATAGCACCAAACTTGCAGTTTACGCGATATTTACATTTATTGGCGCGACAATGGCATTTATTAAAATGAGCAAATTAGGTATTGGTAAAATAATTACCATGCGTCTTATTGCCATATCACTTGTCCTGGGCTTTACTATAACCTTTTTAAAGACCTCCAATGATATTTACCCTGTCCTGGTTACTTTTTGCCCGGGTGCAATTTTTCTGGCGAAATACGTAGAATTAATTAAAAAAAAGACTCTCAGGGAAATCATTTTAATAGTATCCGTAATAGCTCCATTGCTGGTTTTAATAACACAAATGATTGTGAAATAAAGGGTATATTTACATTAAAATTAAACCACTATGTTTAGTAATTTAGCCTTTGGGATATTTAAGGAAAGTATTGTTAACTATCATATAAAGGATGACGTTAACCAGCCATTCAATAATCCATATCCAAAAGACGAAATTAATCATCTTTTGTACAGAAAAAATTGGATTGATACGGTTCAATGGCATTATGAGGATATTATAAGGGATCCTGATATAGATCCGGTAAAGGCCCTGGAGTTAAAGCGAAAAATTGACGCCAGCAATCAGGATAGAACAGATTTGGTAGAATATATTGATAGTTATTTTCTAAATAAATACCGAAAGGTACAAATACAGCCAAATGCCAGACTCAATACTGAAAGCCCGGCCTGGGCAATTGATCGCCTTTCCATTCTGGCCTTAAAAATCTACCATATGCAAGAAGAAGCGGAGCGCCTGGATGCCTCGCCGGAACACATTAAAAAATGTAGTGATAAGTTAAAGGTACTTCTTGAGCAAAAAGAGGACTTATCTTCTGCAATAGATCAGCTACTGTCCGATATTGAGCAAGGAGCCATCTTTATGAAGACCTACAAGCAGATGAAGATGTACAACGACGAGGAGTTAAATCCGGTTTTGCGTGGGCAAAAATAATATCAAACACCTTTTAGTTATTCGTTTGTCGGCCATGGGCGATGTGGCCATGACGGTTCCTGTTTTAAAGGCACTTACAGAGCAACATCCCCATCTGCAAATTACGGTTCTTACCAGAGCCTTTTATAACCCTATGTTTACTGATCTGAGAAATGTTTCTGTTTATCAGGCAGACGTTAATGGAAAACACAAAGGGATTTTAGGTTTGTGGAGATTATTTACGGAATTGAAAACTCTGGGAATCGACGCCGTGGCGGATCTCCATAATGTGCTGCGAAGCTCTGTTTTAAAGAGGTTCTTTACATTAAATAATGTCCCTTTTATTCAGATAGATAAAGGGAGAAAAGAAAAAAAGGCGTTGACTGCTACCAAAAAAAAGGTCTTCAAACCATTGAAAACAACTTTTCAGCGCTATGCAGATGTTTTTTCCCAACTGGGATTCCCAATAGAGCTTAAAAATGTAAGCGTTCTGGCTAAAAGAGCATTGCCGCAAAAAGTACAGCAAGTAATCGGGCCTGATAACCTGAAGTGGATAGGAATAGCCCCGTTTGCTGCCTATGAGGGGAAAATGTATCCCTATGGGCTTATGGAAGAAATTATCAAAGCATTAAATAATACCAATAAGTATAAAATAATTCTTTTTGGCGGCGGAGACAGTCAAAAGAAACAGGCAGAAAAATGGTCTGCTCTTTATCAAAACTGCATAAATACAATCGGAAGAATGTCTTTCGAAGACGAATTGGCACTAATTTCCAACCTGGACCTTATGCTTTCGATGGATAGCGGGAATGGACATCTGGCTGCCATGTTTAACATACCTACTATTACCTTATGGGGTATTACACATCCTTATGCAGGTTTTTCACCATTCAATCAGGCTTCTGATAACAATTTGCTTTCGGACCGGAATAAATTTCCATTTATTCCAACTTCGATTTATGGAAATAAAGCTCCAAAAGGATATGAAAATGTAATGTCTACAATTTTACCCGAAACTGTTGTATCCAGGATTACTTCACTTCTTTAGATGAAGTAAAATAGTTTATGCAATTTCTTTTAAGGTTAAAGAACTGAAATAATGCCTTAGTTGCTGCATGTACTTATAACGCAGATTTCTACAGTTACCCTGCACCATTAAGGTTCTTACACCCATGTACGACGAAATTAAATAGGTAGCAACGCCTTCACTGTCAACATGTCTGTCCACATAGCCATCCGACTTTCCTTTTTGTAGGATTGAGACTAAATTCACCTCCCAAACCTTATAAATATCCATTAAGTAATTAGAGATGACAGTATTTCGGCGGTTAAACTCTGAAATAAAGTTACTAAGGATAAAGCCATAGTCCATTTCATTATGTTCTGCTGTTTCCAGGGCATCTTCAAAACATTTTTCAATTACCACAAAGGGGTTTTCCTTTCCTTCTATTGGCTCAATAAGCATACTGTATACTTTACGAACAATTAGGTTTTGAACAATACTGACGAAAAAATCCTCTTTTGACTGAAAATGATAGTAAAAAGCTCCTTTGGAAAGAGAAAGAGATTTTAATATATCATCTATACTGGTATTGTAGTAGCCATTCTGATAAAACAACTCCAGTCCGGTAACTTGCATCCGATGCATGGTGGCCATGCGTTTTAAATTCTTATCCATTAGATTTGGGTTTTAGGGTTAAACAGACCATCGGGTCTATAAACAAGAACCCTCGAAACCACAGGAAGGTGAATATTTAAGGATGTAAGCCTTTAAAAAATCGTTATAAGGACGAATTCCCGATGAACGGCATATCCAACCTGATTTTTTACCGACCACTTAGTCGGAAAAAAACATCGACGAATGGCATTTTACGGATCGTTTAAGGTTTATGAGCCCCAGATCCGGCTAAAAAATCAAAAATGAAAGTATCAATTATCATATGCTAATGATTCCTGAGATTTTTTTACATGCTTAGTTACTAATTCAATCCTTTTTGGATTTAAAATATCCTATTAGGATTGTTTTAAATAACCAGGCTACCCAAAATAAAGTGAACAAACTATTTGGTCTCTAATAGAACAGGAAAAATAACGGATAAAAACGGTTGCAAAGGTTTTTTAACCCAATCTTGCGGATTAAATGCATTATAGTTGAACAACTCTTTCATCTAATACACATTGACAAACCACCTGGTTTCTATAATGCAGGTTTAGCGGATCTAATTTTAAACTAAAAATACAATCCATTACAGCTATTAGACATCATCATAGTCTACTTTCAAGGTTGCCGTTACCGGATGGGCCTGACAAGTAAGAACAAGTCCTTCTGCAATTTCACTATCCGTAAGGATCTGGTTTTTATCCATTTTTGCTTCACCTTCGGTAATCCTTGCAATACACGTACTACAAACTCCTCCCTGACAAGAATATGGGGCATCTATATCTTCATCCAGGACAGCATCTAAAATTGTAGATTTTTTATCCATGCTAAAGGAGTAAACTTCATCCTCCAACAACACTTCTACTGTTGTTATACCTTCAGTCAATATGGATTCGGCAGCATCGCTCTCCGTTGTAGTAAAAAGTTCAAAATGGACAGAATCCTCAGCTATTCCATTCGCTTTTAGAGTGTTCCTCGTAAGAGTTATCATATCCTCAGGGCCACATAAGTAGAATGTATTGAACCTGGTGTCTTTAAATTTATTTTTAAGGACAAAATTTATTACAGAGGCATCTATTCTCCCAAACAAGGAGTCATCTTCCCTGGCCCTGCTATAAACAAACTGAACTGCAAAGCGGTCTTTATAATCATTTTGGAGTTCCAGTATTTCATCGAGGAACATAGTTTCAGATTTATTTTGATTTCCATAGACCAATAAAAATGTATTTTCCGGGTGGCTTTTCAAAACTGTTCTGGCTATGCTCATTATAGGTGTAATGCCACTACCTGCAGCAAAAGCACATATATTTTCCTGCTGAGGAGAATTTTTGTAAATAAATCGCCCTTCCGGAGGCATAACCAACAATTGGTCTCCTTCCTTGAGTGAGGTATTTGCATAGGATGAAAAGCGTCCTTCCGGCACTTTTTTGATACCTATTGTAATATGCTTGTCTTCCGGACTTGAGGAAATGGAATAAGCCCGCCTGACTTCCTCTCCATTTATTTCGTGTTTAATGGTTATATATTGCCCCGCCTCAAAAGCAAATACGTTTTCCAGTTCTTTAGGAATAGCGAAACTCACGGCGACTGAGTTAGGGGTTAATCTGGATATTTTGTTTATTGTCAGGGAATAAAAGTCACTCATAATAAAAAATTTGTGCAAAACTAAGGATTGCATTGGATTAATAATGAGAAATTAACTTCTCTTTGTAACAAAAAATAAATTTGAGGTACTAACTTTCTGAGCGAAAAATACCGGCCTGCATGTTCAAACACTTTTTTAAGCTGCAATGGAAGTCATTTTTTAGAGCAGCTTCTTTTAAAACAAACCTGGCATTTAAGATCCTGATGATTTTTGGGGCTTTGTATTTTATTGTCGTATTTCTGGCATTAGGGGTTGGGTCTTATTTTATTATTGAGAAAAATGGGTTGGGAGACCCATTAATGTTTGTCAATAAGTATATCATTTATTACCTGGTAATGGATATTTATATCCGGTATATGCTTCAAAAAATGCCTGTTCTAAACATCAAACCTTTACTTTATTTACCTTTTAAGAAAAGCCAGGTCGTTTACTACTCTCTTGGGAAAACAATCTTTTCATTCTTTAATTGGGCTCATGCTTTCTTCTTTGTGCCATTTTCCATAGTGCTCATAATTGAAGGATATAATCCATTAGGGGTAATAGGATGGCATTTGGGAATCATGGCCTTATTTTATTGTAATAATTTCATCAACATTATGATGAATAATAAAGACAGTATTTTTTATCCCTTAGTCGCAATACTGGCAATTTTCGGAATTTGCCAGTATTATGAATGGTTTGATATCACCGTCTACTCGTCACCCGTTTTCAATATGTTTTATGATATACCCTGGACTGCAATTATTCCCTGGGCTGCCTTAATCGGCCTTTACTTTGGAGCATTTAACTATTTTAAGAATAATATGTACCTGGATGCCGGTTTAGCCACAAAACATGCCATCGCAAAATCTGAAGATTATACCTGGCTCAATCGGTTTGGAAACTTGGGAACTTTTCTTAAAAACGACATTAAACTAATAAAGAGGAATAAAAGGTCTAAAACCACGGTAATCATGAGTTTTATATTTCTTTTTTATGGACTATTGTTTTTTACCAATAGTATTGAGGCTTATGACAACCCTGTGTGGAAAATTTTTGCCGGGATCTTCATTTCCGGAGGTTTCTTATTTAGTTTTGGTCAGTTTGTACCGAGCTGGGATAGTTCCTATTACCCTCTTATGATGAGTCAGAACATACAATACAAAGAATATCTTTCTTCCAAATGGTATTTGATTATAATAGCGACCATAATCAGTACAGTCCTATCTGTGTTTTATCTCTATTTTGGTTGGGATGCTTATTTGGCGATAATCGTGGGAGCAATCTACAATATTGGCGTAAACTCTTATCTGGTATTATGGGGAGGGGCGTATATAAAAACTCCTATTGATTTAACTTCTAACAAGAAAGCTTTCGGGGATAAGCAGGCATTCAATGTAAAAACACTTCTTCTGACATTGCCAAAATTAATATTACCCATTGTAATATATGGGTTGGGCCATTACCTTATTAATCCAACTGCGGGATACCTGTTTGTAGCGCTTACCGGAATATTGGGCTTTGCTTTCAAGAATTTGGTGTTCAGAAAGATTGAAGAAGTGTATAAAAAAGAAAAATATAAAACCCTTTTGGCTTATAAACAGAAAGCCTGAAAATTTATAAATAGAAATGATTTACGCACAAAATCTAACTAAAGTATACGGAGGTAAGACCGTTTTAAATATCGAAAGCTTAGAGATACCCAAAGGGCAGAGTTTTGGTCTGGTAGGGAATAATGGGGCAGGGAAGACTACTTTTTTCAGTTTGCTTTTAGACCTGATTCAACCAACAACAGGTAAAGTAATCAATAATGAAATACAGGTAAATATTAGTGAAGCATGGAAACCTTTTACCTCGGCATTTATAGACGAGACTTTTTTGATAGGATACCTAACCCCCGAAGAGTATTTCTATTTTATCGGGGAATTAAGAGGGCAATCTAAAAAAGATGTGGATGAACTTCTTACCAGCTTTGAGGATTTCTTTCATGGGGAGATTTTAGGGCAAAAAAAGTATTTGCGGGATTTATCAAAAGGGAATCAGAAAAAAGTGGGTATAGTAGCTTCTTTTATTGGAGAACCTCAGGTCATAATCCTGGACGAACCTTTTGCCAATTTAGACCCCACTACGCAAATAAGACTTAAAGCAATTATAAAAAAACTGGGACAAGACAGGGAAGTAACCGTATTAGTTTCGAGCCATGACCTCATACATGTAACGGAAGTTTGCGAGCGCATTGTGGTATTAAATAATGGGGGAATAGTTAAAGATATTCAGACCTCCACAGAAACATTAAAGGAACTTGAGTTGTTTTTTAGTGGCTAAGGGTATCAGATTTCTATCCTTGTGTTTTTTTTATTCTTTGCCGTTTATTTTTGGATAAATATTATTCTGCTATGGCTTTTTGTACTTAGATACCTATTTATCCTCCCTTTTCCTGTATTAAAAGATAATAATCTGAATGTTTTTAAGTTAAGATTACATAGAATACCAACAATTTTGAGGCTACGCATAAAATTTATCCTGGCTGGTGTTCTTGGGGGCATACTTTTTAACGCTTGTTCTACCAAGAAAGACACTTTTGTAAACCGCAATTGGCATGCGGTGAATACCAAGTACAATGTCTTGTACAATGGCAATATTGCATTTGAAGAAGGCAGAGAGGCACTCAATATATCATATCTGGATAACTATTGGGAAGTGCTACCCGTTGAGCGCTTACAGGTTAAGGATGAAATAAAACTCGATTCTGAAAACAACAATCCAAACTTTGTGATTGCTGAGGAAAAAGCTACAAAAGCTATTCAAAAACACAGTATGGATATAAAAGATGAAGAGCGCAATCCACAAACAGATGAAGCCTTCCTCCTTTTGGGTAAAGCAAGATACTTTGACCAACGCTACATACCCGCTATAGAAGCATTTAATTATATCTTAAGGAAATATACTCAAAGTGATAAATTAAACGAAGCGACAATATGGAGAGAAAAAACCAATATTAGGCTGAATAACGAGGAACTGGCGCTTAAAAATTTAAAAAACCTTCTAAAGTACGAACAGCTTAGCGATCAGGAATATGCAGACACTCATGCAATGATGGCGCAGGCGTATATCAACCTGAAGGTTCCGGATACGGCTATTCAGGAATTAAAAATAGCTTCGGCCTATACTAAGAAGATTCCTGAGAAAGGCAGGTATTATTTTATTATAGGGCAACTATTCAATGAGTTGGGATATAGGGATAGTGCAAATTACGCCTTTGAAAAAATTATTGACTTAAAAAGGAAATCTCCAAGAGTGTATATGATTAATGCCCATTTACATCAAATTCAAAATACTGATATAACTGAGGCAAATAAGGAAGAACTTCTTGAAGAACTGGTTGATCTTGAGGAGAACAGGGAGAACAGGCCATTTTTGGATAAGATATACAATCAGAAGGCTGAATATTATATGGCCATTGGGTCAGACAGTCTGGGCATAGCATATTTTAATAAGTCTTTAAGGGCAACTCAAAATTCACCCCAGTTAAATGCTCTCAACTATGAAAATCTTGCAGAATATAACTTTGATCAGAATGAATACCAAAATGCAGGGAATTATTATGATAGTGTATTAACGAACTTACCAGAGAATACTAAAAAATTCAGGACTATTAAGAAAAAACTGGATAATCTGGAAGATGTTATTAAATATGAGAATGTTGTTCAATACGCAGATAGCGTAATAACACTGTTTAATCTTCCAAAAACTGATCAATTGGCATTTTTTGAAGACTATATTGCCAAATTGAAGTTAGCCGAGGAAGAAGAAGCACAAAAAAAGGAAAACCGGGCTAATGCGGGTTTTGCCGCTTTCGCTGAAACAAAGGGAGGAAAACAAAATAAGGGTAAATTTTACTTTTATAATATTACAAGCCTTGGTTATGGCAAAAACGACTTTAAAACCAACTGGGGTGAGCGGGTTTTGGAGGATGACTGGCGCTGGAGTGATAAAAATACATCCAGGTTAGTAGAGGGTGTCGGAGATCCTCTCATTGCTGATGGGGCTAATGGCCTGGGAGGAGAAATTACAGAAGAGCAGAAATATTCAGTAGAATATTATTTAGATCAGATACCAACAGATAGTTCAATTATTGACAGCCTTAAAATTGAAAGAAATTTTGCAAACTACCAGCTTGGACTAATTTATAAAGAGAAATTTAAGGAAAACCTTTTGGCAGCTGGAAAATTGGAAAGGGTATTGAAATCAGACCCGGAGGAAAGGTTGGTACTTCCATCCATGTATAATTTGTATAAGATATATGAGGAGTCCGGCAGTCCGCTTGCCGAAAGCATGAAACAAGATATTATACGGAGCTATCCCGATTCCAGATATGCTGAAATATTGGTAAATCCCCAGGCAATTTTGGCAGGCTCAGCAGATAGCCCTGATGCCAGATATGCCCAACTCTATAAACTTTATGAAAATCAGGAGTATTTAAAGGTTATTACAGGGGCTGAAGCCAATATAAATTTGTATACCGGAGACCCTATTGTGCCCAAATTTGAAATGCTAAAGGCCAATGCCATAGGCAGGCTCCAGGGCTTCAACGACTTCAGGGAAGCACTTAATTATGTAGCTCTGAACTATCCGAATAATCCTGAAGGTAAAAAGGCCCAACAAATAATTGCCGAGCAATTACCCAAATTAGAACCCAAGGACTTTTCATTAGAAATCGATTCGAAGGGAACAGCTAATTGGAAGGTTATCTTTCCGTTTAAAAGGCAGAATGATGAGAAGGCAATGGAACTAAAAAATTTATTGGAGAAATCCATTGCAGATTTAGAATATAAAAATCTGGTTTCAAAAGATATTTATGACCTGGAGACGGAATTTATAGTTGTTCATGGATTCAGATCTAAGGATTACGCATTAGGATATGTTGAACTACTAAATAAAAACAGGGATTACCGGATTGCTAATGAGAATTTCGTAATTTTATCTTCTAACTATAAAATCATACAAGTACATAAAAACTTACAAGATTATTTAAATCAAGTTTTAACCCCAAAACCATAAACAAGATGTTTACATTAAAGAAAATTGTAATTGCAAATCTTCACAATCTAATTGTTGGGCAAAAGCAGTTTATTATACAAGTAGACCTGATAAACCTCCTTTTGATGAGATGTAAGAAGTTATTTAGTAA
>Ga0209536_100011165_pt1 | contig 13181 bp, 10 predicted proteins | sample DeeMarSeWOR28_12_FD_187461 | JGI IMG/M metagenome (GOLD analysis project Ga0209536, IMG submission 187461) | Marine sediment microbial communities from White Oak River estuary, North Carolina - WOR-2-8_12 (SPAdes) (version 2) | ecosystem: Environmental > Aquatic > Marine > Intertidal zone >...
TAAAAATACTTGGACTTGTTATGAACCTATCAAATATGGCATCCAAAGGGTGATCTGTCATTTGTTTTCTTGTTATCTCCTATCCGTTTGTTTTAACTCATTTGTGCGTTTACTAAGGTGTTTACTTATACAATTCATTAAATAGTGGAAAGACCACTATTTCTAGTGGAACTTTTGTAAGCTTTTTATGAAACTTATCATATATAAAATTTCCTAACCTCCTTTTCTAGTGGAACTTTTTGAAAAGATAAAAAGAGGATTTGATTAGTAAGAAATTTTATTGTTTTTCTTGACGGATATTAGAATAAATCTCAAGTAAAGAAACCCATGTTTTAATGTAATATTTAGAAAGATCTATTTGTGTATGATCGCGAACAAGGATTTCAGAACTCTTTTTCTTCATATCTAGATAGGATTTTTTCACAAGTTCATCATCCAAACCATTCAAAAGCTGGAAAATTAACGCACTTGATTCTTCTCTCTCAAGAGCTCGCTTCCATCCTTCCCAAACAAGTTGGTGATAATAATCTTTAAACTCCCTATTAAGTCGTGAACGAATTATTGATAAAGCACCTTTTTTATTACCATTAACAAGATTTTCTGCTAATTGAACTATACTCGGACTAACTGCTTTTTTTTCTGACACAGTGTTTTTCTCCTGGGAATTTTGAAAGAATCACTTATCTACAGAACTTAATTATCAAAACATAGTAAAAAGTTATTCGCTCATCCCTAATAACATATAGAGGACATCTTAATATTAGGCAGTATTTTAGGATAAAATCACATACTCTTTCTTGAAGCCCATGGTGGTTTATCAGGTCGACTGCAATGACAATTTCAGATTATGAAGATGAACTACAAAAACGCAAGAAAGAGCAAAAGGAGATTGAAAACGGGATCCTAAAAGCGATAGCTGACTTTACCGATGAATATGATTGGCCCGAAGGGTCAGATGCTTCGGAAATGCAATTATTAATTACCCAACTTGCTCGTAGTGCTGCTCATTTGCGGGAGAGCAACGCATCAGATGATGAAAAGTATAACCCTGTAAAAAAAATTAATGCTAAATAAAAGTCGGAGAATTAAACTAAAACCCGAACCCCATGGGCTTCTCAATTTCTTTTCGCATCGCATCGTAGAACAAAGTTTTTTATAGGATAGAATTTCGCTTCTATATGTTGATATGCAAAACCTCTTTTTCTTGAGAGAAAAAGGTGATAATTCATCTGACCAACTCTCTGGGATTAATAGTAAAGGTTTTAAAGTCAACTAAAGTGCGAGAAGATAGAAAATAAAGAATTATTAGTGGTTGTTGAAATAATGGCACGTTGGCAAGGACTTAGCCGTAGAACAAAATCTGGTGCACGACTTAAGAAGCACCACGAGAAAAGAAAAGCTGAACTAGGCAGGCCAGAAGCTCAAACTATCATAGGTGAACCGAGGGTCAAGAAAATTAGAACCCGTGGTGGAAATCACAAGCATCGAGCTTATCGTACAGATTATTGTAATTTATCAGATCCAAATACTGGAAAAGCAGAGAAAGTACGCATTCTTGATGTAGAATCAAATCCTGCAAACAAAGAATACACTCGAAGAAAAGTAATGACTAAAGGAGCTTTGATTCGAACCGAGAAGGGTTACGCTATTGTAACCAATCGTCCGGGTCAAGAAGGATTTATCTCAGCTATTCCCACTCAAATCGATGTTGATGCTACTCAACAAAGAACAATTTCTGCTAAGAAGAAGAAACGACAAACCTTACAGAAGAAGAAAGTTGGAAGCGCTGCAGGTACACAAAAGAAGACAACCACAAAGAAACCTGTTGCAAAACCAAAACCAGCTGCACCAAAGAAAGAAGAACCGGCTAAGAAACCCGCAGCTACTAAACCAAAAGCAGAAGCTGATGAGGTTCCAAAGATTGCTATTGCAGATGAAATTGTCGTCGCTTACAAAGGGAGAAACTACAAATTCGACAAGAAAATTACTATGAAGGATTTGAAGGAAAAGAAAGCTCCTAAAGCTGTTAAAGACAAAGTAGCAGAAGCACGAGACTTCAAAACTTGGAAATAATCTCAATTATTTTTCAGAAAGGAAATTTTTCCTTTCTATTTAATATTCATTTTCAAGATCGACTACGTTAAGGAAGTTCGTTTCTCCTCGAGTAAATCGAGTAATATTCTCAATAACTTCATTCCATCGTCGCAGATCACTCATAGGTGAAGCTCCTCGGTGAGGACTCATAATAACATTATCTAGTTCGTAAAATGGATATTTAGATGGAAATTTTCTTCCTTTCTCATCTGGATTTGGTTGATAATTATACCATACATCAATCGCTGCTCCTGCAATTGTTTTATTTTTTAGAGCAAGATAAAAACTCTCTTCCTCAATAACTTCGCCACGAGCAACTGTGACAAGTAATCCATCTAGTCCGAGTAGTTCTAATTCTTCTTTACCAATCAAATCTTTTGTTTTAGATGTCAATGGCACTGCTACAATTAATGTATCAACAGCTTCTAGGAATTTATGTAATTCATCATTTGTGTATTTAGTGATTGGAGTAGGAAATGCTTCTGTTCTTTTACGATTCCAATCTCGTTTTAGAACATGAAAATTTACATCAAAACCAGCTAGAAATTTGTGTACTTTTGTATTAATTGCCCCATACCCTAATAATCCAATTTCCCTCTCTCTCATCGGGGATGATTTAGCATCTGCATCTCCTTTCCTCCATTGTCCTTCCTTCATCCAAGAATGATGAGGGATAATTTTGTTTGTAAGAGAGAGTAATAAAGCCACAACGTGCTGTGCTGTAAAATAGGTATTGCCATGACCATTAACAAGTGTAATCTCTCTGTTTTGAGTAATTTTTGTAAAAAGATCTGTTAAATGCTGTACACCAACACCAGGATTAATGAAAAGTTTTAGTTTTTGCGCGGCATTCAATAATTCCTCTGTAGGACGCCAACCAACGATAATTTCAGCTTCAGGAGCATAGTTCATGAAAGTTTCTTGCTCTATGTTTTCAGGGAAAATTAGTTTTACTTGAGGATAATTCTCTAATCCTCTCAGAAGATAATCTTGTAACTCTTGTCGAACATCGAAAATACATAAAACAGTAACTGTTTGCTTTTCACTCATTACTAATCAAATCTATCCATCTAATTCAGACATAAAAATCTTCGGTAGCTGAAAGAATTAACCATTCTTTCTGCACAATCCTTTTAGTTTTAGAAGTAAGAATTCTTTGCATGTCAATTGAAGATTTTGAGATACGTCAAAAAGAAGTATGGCGTGAATGGTATTTAGCTATTCAAGGTTTCTTCTATTTTGCTCAAGGAGTTGCCTTTGCTGCCCTTCTATTACTACCTGTAATAATGACAACCTATGTATCAAATCCAATTTCATTCGATGATGCAATTACTTATCAGTTCGTAATCATGATTCCATGGTACATCAAACTCTTGTACGGTCTATTATCTGATAATGTTTCCATCAGTAAATTTGGAAGAAGAAAACCCTATATTGTAATAGCTAGTCTTTTAGGCGTTGTGGGTTGGTTTGTATTGCCATCTATAACAAAATTCGGTGCTGGTTTTGTTATTTTGGGCATTATACTTTCTCTTAGTATAGCTTTAAGTGATGCTATTATTGATAGTCTTGCAGTAGATATTACACCCGAAAAAAGACGTGGATGGATGCAAGGTGTAGGATGGGGGGGTCGAGGTGCGGGAACTGCCTCAGCTGGTATTCTCTTTTATTTTATTCTTGGTAAAGTTCCTTGGTCTGTAGCTTTCTATATTGCTGGCGGTTTAATTATAATTGCTGGTTTTGTAGCCTTGTTTTATAGAGAACCAAGTATTTTAGCTAAAGAGGAAATAAGTAGAGTTAATTGGAATGACTACAAAGTCGAATTTAAGAAGAAAGAAACTTGGATTGTTACACTCTTTATGCTTCTTTCTGGAGCTGGGATTGCTTTGATATCAACGTTTACTACTTTCATGAATGAAACACCATCTATTCCGATTAATTTAGAAGAAATTGGTTTAGGAATTACTTTTTTTGCTCTCGGACAATTTGTTGGCGCATCTCTTATGGGCATTCTGGGTGATTTGATTCCATTTTTCATTGTGTTGTTAACAAGCACTGGTTTGTACATAGCTGGGATTGTTGCATTGATTTTCATACCATACACAAATCTGACAATACTTTATGTGATGATTGGAATACTTGGTGCACTAAATGGAGGATTCGAAGCTTCTCAAATGAGAATAGGGATGGATTACTCACAAGGTCCGATTGCAGGTTCATTATATAACTGGTATATGTCTGTCTCTAATATTGGACAAATTGGCTTAGGTTCCATTATAATTACACAATTAGCTATTGCTTTTGGAGAAACTACTGCGGGATGGACTTATGCTATGCAAACCGCTGGAGTATTTCTCTTACTATCAATTATCCCTGCAATCTTCTTAATACAGTGGTTGCGGAAGAGAAAAATGGAACCAGCGAATGTGCTAGAGCATAAAGTCATCGAAGAAAATGAAAAAGAAACGGTGTAATCTCACCGTTATTTCTTTTTATTATTGGATTTACTAACTACTAAACCATCTCTATTGATTTTTCCATCTACTAGTTCTATAGCTCTAATACCATCTCGAATTAAATTTATGTCATGTGTTGCTATGAGGAAAGTAATACCTGTCTTCCTATATAACTTATAGATTTGTTCCATTGCTTGTCCTGCTAGTTCTGAATCCAAGTTTGCTGTCGGTTCATCAAGAATTACTATTGGTGGAAAATCATTATTTGCAATAGCTAATGAAGCTCTTTGTAATTCTCCGCCAGATATTTCCAAGGGGTAGGCTTGTATTCTATGATCAATATTGAATCTCTTCAATTGCGCATAGACCTTTTCATCTAAAGCTCCAGCTCGAAATCTGTGACCAGAGAATATTTCTTTTAAGTAAAAGTTTTCATCAATTGTAAGAAATGGGTGCAAATTACCTTGTTGCGAAACTAATCCCATTTGATCTCGACGGAAATCTGCTTTTTCAGAATCGGTAAGATTACTGAAAAATTTTTTGATGATTTTTATCTCTCCATCTGTAGAACTTTCAAGGCCAGTTATGAGTTTCACTAAAGTAGTTTTTCCAGAACCAGATGGTCCTAAAATGAAGAGAATTTCTCCTTTCTTTACTTTAAGGTTAATATCAGTCAATGCAGGAACTTCTGTTCCATCACTTCGGTAAATCTTTGAGACATCTATAAGCTCAACAATAATTTCCTTTCTAGAGAAATATTGCTTTGGTAGTGGATCCATTGTAAGTACTTTTCGTCGTTCTTCAATATCCTCGAGTACAATTTTTTCAGGGGAAACACCAAGTGGATGAGTAAGCTTTACTTCACCATCTTCTGATAATTCAAAAACGATATCTTTGTCAATCTGCAAGGATTTGATAACGAGATCTGGAACTCGAATGCTGTTGCTTGAATCAAGTTGACTCTTGAATTTTATAGGAAATGAAGTTCTTCCACTGTATGCCAATTGTTCTTCAACACCAAGAATCGTGGAAACTCTCCCATCTAAGATTTCGCATGTTTTATCAACTCCCTCTTGAAATCTTGGATCGTGAGTGACAACAACAACGGTTACTTTGTAATCTCTAGTAATTTGCTTAAGTAAACTTTTAACTTTTTCAGTATTAACACTGTCGAGTTGTCCGGTAGGTTCATCACACAAAAGCAATGGACAGTTCTTCGCTAATGCACTGGCAATCGCTGTTCTTATCATTTCTCCACCTGAGAGGTGTCTCACCAATCGATCTTCTAGGTGAAGAATTCCTAATCTCTCGAGTATCATTTTATTATTGTCAAGGTATTGTTTTCTATCCTTCGTAATTAAGCCCGAAGTAAAATTCAGATTATCCATTACAGTACCATCAAGAAATAATGTTCTTTCAGGAAACTGATCTACAATCCCAATCATTTTCAAACGGTATTCATTGAATTCGTTTTCAGTCATGTTCTCGATTAAGTAGTTACCAACTCTAACACTTCCACTAGAAATGGATTCAAGCCCGGAGAGAGTATTGATTAATGTTGTTTTTCCTGAACCGCTTGGTCCAACAATAGTAATTATTTCTCCAGGATAAACTCTCAAATCACAACCACGCAAAGCAGGAATGCGAAAGTTTGTTTCTTCATCATGATAAATTTTGATTAAGTCTTTACATTCTATCATCTTCTTTTTCACTCCTGTTTTATAGGTCGATACTTACTCACTAATGGAATCATTTCTAGAAGCCATCCGCCCGTTAACGTCACGTAGCATAGTAAGATTATAATGATCATTAGCCACCATGGTAACCATGGAATAAAATTAGCATAGAATTCTTGAATATTCAGAAGTGGTCCACTGACACTCTTCAGAATCGGAATAGTTGCTGCAAAAGACAAAGCAAGTGGTAATATAATAATCAGAAGCAATTCAATAGTAAAACCTACCCATATTTGCGTTTTCTTAGCTCCTATCTGGTACTCTGATTCAATAATTCTTAATCTCTCATTGTAAATATTCCGTGCTGTGATAAATCCATAAAATACAGCAATAATAACTGTGATTATAGTTGCCACTGTGAAATAGTTTAAACCAAACGTGCCAATATTTGCGACAATTTGCTCTTTATAATCCTCACATGTAAAAGTCGGTAAACCATAGTTATCCATAATTTCATACCTAATTTGAGTTACATTAGCCCCTGATTCGAGCTTCATTAACAAGAAACTATTATAACTTATGTAGGAGTCAGAACTACTGCGATCAAGAAGTTGTTGAGCAGTTACTTCACAAGTTACAAGCGAAAAAACTTCAAACCATCTACTGTAACCATACAAATCAGGTAATGGAACTAATGGAAAGACATCGAAACTGTTAATATAAGTCATATTATAGGGAATCTCTCCATCTTTTGTGAAAAGACCAGTTGAGAAGTTTACTCCTTTATCGAACTTGTTTTTCTTAGCATATTTTGCATTCATCATATATGTCATATTTGTTTCAAGTTCTAAGACATCTTCCTTAGTATACCTTGTATAATTGAATAGTTCTGAATCGATTACTTCCAGAAACTCTGTTGTATTATGTATACTAGCTATTGAGATAATGTAGTTTCTACCGGTTCCCCAATCATCAAAATCTTGCATGTGATAAACTGTGAATTTTGTTACCTTTTCTATTCCATCTATTTTGGTTATGTTGTCGTAAATCGGTTCATAATACGGGTGCCAATTTTCTAGAAGCAAATCTGAATAACCTGCTGATAAATTTGATTCTAAAGTAGTATGATCACTCACTGACTTCTTTAGTACTAATCCTGGTGTTATTCCTAGCCCTATCATGAAGACAACTAAAATGATTCGTTGATAATTCTTACTATAAATTGATAGGTGTTTCAGCGTGAGAGTAAAGAAACTCTTTGTTGAGTTCCAAGCTCTTTTTCCAAGGAATGTCCAAAACATAGTGATAAATCTCGCAAGTAATAAGAACACTGAAGAGAGAATGAATAATCCCCCAATAGCCATTAGAAACATGAACGCAAGTTCAAATTGGAATAAGAGTTCGCTTAAGTAGTCTATGGGGAATAATGGAAGTATAAATTGTCCAGTTAAACCAACAGCTATGAAACCAATTCCTGGGAGAAACATCAAAGTCTCTTGAGCAGTGAAGATTCTTCGAACCCACTTCTTCTTCCTTTCTTCTTGGTATCGAGCTGCTGTTAGTTTTTCTGTTTTTCTCGCTAGAGAATTCTCTATTAGAAATCCTGCGATAAATAACGTAAGGAATAATGCTATTAAAACAATAAAGATTACTGGTTCAATTATTGAAAGAGTATAATCAACGAATGATGTATTGCCCATACCAAGGAAAACAAAATATCCAATAAAATATCCTAAGATTGATCCTCCAAGAAAACTCACTGAGGAAATCGTAAGATTTTCTAAGGAAATCATTCTTCGAATGGATTTCGTAACAACTCCTTGTATTTTCATTAATCTGAACTTTGAAACTAATTCATGACTACCAATTTTTAGAGATTCAAGGCAAACAAGTCCAAATAGAAATACAATAGGAATACTTGATGAGAAAACCCTGGCAGTCTCAAATGACCAATCATAATAAAATCCCATGAGGGCATAGTGTAAATCATCACAATAGTCATAATAAAGGTAGTAACTGGTAAAATCTCTAAAGTTACGTAAATATTGATTAATATCTCTAACGTGAGCAGCAGTTAGTTGATAATTAAAATCGATCATAAAAGTAAACATACCATCATAGTTTGAATAATTACTTAAATCACTTAGAAAGAGATCATTCGTTGTGAAAAATCGTTCAGCAAAAAATCGATTGTAATAATCACCCCAATAGTAACTAAACCGTTCAACAACATCAGATGAAAAACCATCAAAGAGGAAATGGTTTCCAACATTTTCAGCGATACCTACAACGGTGAAATTCAAATGATCCATCATTAAATCCTCTTCCCCCCATAAAGGAATAGTGTCATTAATTTCAACGGGACTAGAAGCGTTTTGCCTAAAATAAATCACTTCTAATGAATTTTCTGGCATTCTACCTTCTACTAATGATCGTTCTAAACTTTTTTGTGACTCGTTATCAAAAGTCATTAATTCTATATCTATCCATTCAAACTCTGGTATGGCTATATAGGTATTAAGCTCTGCACTCATAGCTGCAGTATAATTTGAGCTCACATTTGGAATAATTGAATCTAAGTCGTTTTGGGTGTTACTAATCTGCAAGTTAAAGTAGAAGCTAGGTAGGTTAAATGGTGTTGTTTTGTCCTCAGTATCAATGTAACTTATACGATTATCATTTTGCCAATGAAAATTAGCGTTGACATAATTGAAGAAAAAATTGTATCGATACGAGAACCAAGTCGTAAACAAAATAGTAAGTGATAAGAAAATTAGCGTTCCAGTTATAATAGTAACTAATAATCGCTTCCTTCCAGTTTTCAAAAATATCCCAAAGATATTCCTAAAAGCATACGTGGTTGTTGATTTTTCCTTCTTTTTGTTAATGGTTATCCCAACCCTCAATCCTCATATAACACAGTTATAAGGACTGCTTTCTCTTAAAAATAAATCTATTCTTAACGAAAATTTAAAATTATAGTGCGATAAATTTCAATTTGTGGATTAATTGATTATCTTCACCCGTACTCACTGACTAAGTGCGAGGGGATCTCGCTCGCAACCATAGGTAGAATGTGGTTAGCGCAGCTTATAATAGGTCCACTATTTTTTCTGGGATTTTTTTTTGGGTCAGTAGATCCTAGGAAATAGTAGATTCTAAATCTGCATTTGGATGAACCATTTTCTACTTGAAAAGTTAGTTTTGACCCTTCGATAACAAAATCAAATAAATAACAAGAAAACAAAAGGTGAAGTAGAAAAATGAGTCGACATACAAAGTATAGGTTCTTCCTGTACAAAGTAGCAAATAAATTGCGATATCTTGAAGGTGAAGATTTCATAGCAGAAGTAGATGCCATAATTGAGGAGATTCAAAGGAAGAAAATGGATAGTTGGGGGCCATATGAGCAATTAATCAAATGGCTTGAAGGAAAGAAAGCAGAAGTCTTAGCAAAACCAAAAGCGAAAGCAAGGCAATATGATCCATTCGAAATCCCAATGTCCGGGGTAGGCAGGATAGCCTTATTCGGGCTATCCAATGTAGGTAAGAGCACTATCATGAATGCAATCACAAATACAGAAGTTGAAGTTGGTAACTTCTTACACACCACAACCATTGGGCAAGCTGGAGCATGTACTTATCATGGAGTAACATTTCAAATCGTGGATCTTCCAGGATTTTTGGACTTCAAGGAAGATTGGACCATTAGTAAGCAAATAAACAGAGTTGCGCGAACTTCTGATGCCATCATGATGGTTGTTGATTTATCCATGTCCATTGATAGACAACTTGATTTCCTAACAGAACAATTAGTGGAAGCAAAGATACTCATTGACGGTGAAAGTGACTACAAAATAGCAATTATCGCTACAAAAGGAGATCTACCAGGCTCTAAAGAAGCTTTTCAAGAGTTACTCAAGAAAGCCAAGTGGTCAGTTTTTCCAACTGCTTATAACAATGAGGAATCTCTTGAGAAACTGAAGAAATCTCTCTTTGAATTCTTGAAGATTATTCGTGTTTACACAAAACCTCCTGGAGAAAAACCCAAAATGGATGTTCCTTTCGTCATTCGTAAAGGAGCAACTGTTGCTGATGTTGCAGAAAAAATCCACTCCAGTTTCTTGAAAAGATTCAGATATGCTAAAATTTGGGGTACATCCACCGTTCATGATGGGCAACAGGTCGGTTTAGATCATGTTCTACATGATAAAGACGTTATAGAATTAACTTTGAGTAGATAGAATAGAGAAACAAATCCTCTATTCTTTTTTCTAATATTTGGAAATTTTTTTAGATATGAATGATACAATATATTTAGAGAGGATTATTATGAGAAAAGGAATTAAGAAATATATTTTTTTGAATTTACTTCTTGCTAGCTCGCTTTTTGTTTTAATATTAATTAATCAGAATGTTACAGGACAAATCGATTCGCAAGAGCTAGATGTCTCGAAAGAAAATCCAATTCCAATTTATCTTGCATCTAATGTTTTCTCTGTGGATAATTTGTTGATTGTGGATACTTTTTCAGAACTTCAGTTCTTTAATAACACAAACAAAGAAGACCCCCAGTATCTTTGGGAATACAAACTCCTTTACTACATGAATGATTACATCAATGTAGATGATCTACTATATTCAACTGGTAGGATACGCAATGATTCTACAACTCAAAACTATTATTTTGTTGTTCATTCTATCAATCAGAACGCTAGTTTAGAATTAATCCGGGAATATTATTTGCCATATGGTTATTCAGATTTCATTATTCTCAAGAATGATTCCTCTATGGTTTTAACAATCAATAGTGATCGGCAATCCTTATCATTGTTTAATTGTACTGGAAATTTAGTCGAATTACCAATTGAATATACTCATGAGTCATTTTTTGTTAATGACGTAAAAATCACAGGATCATTTTACGAAGAAGGCTACTTGATTCTTGAAACACGTGATTATGATTTAGATAATAAGACTGTAGCAATATTTGATATGTCAAATTATACACAGCCAAAGTTACTTCTAAGTTGGCATTCGATAATTGCTACTCCTAATTTCTACAATGGTCTGTCTGTCGAAGGAAATCGATTATACCTAACAACAAATTATGGTTATGCTAAGGTGTTGAACATAACCGATGATAAAACTCTTGAGGATTTGGGTTTCTTCAATACTGGGCATTCACATGGTTTTATGAAAATTGTAGAATATTATGCATTCATTTCTACTGGTAATTCGATAAATATTTTTAATTTAGCGGATTGGGAAAATATCTCACAAATGGGGTCTTATAATAGAACCGAGAATCAGGGAACATTTGACGTTTTCTTTGTAATAGATGATTTAATCTATCTATCACATTATACATCGAGGACTGATAATCTATTGATTCTATTAGATTGGTCTGATCCTTCCAACCCATTTTTCATAAGGACTTTTGGTTATCCATATACAGAGAATATCAATGCATTCATTCTAGCCGTTCCAATAGTTTTCCTAGTATTTACAGTAGGATTTAGCAAACGTAAAAGAGAAGAAAATAAAAAAATAATTGAAAGGTAACAAATTCATAATTATCTTTCAGTACTTTGAATTTCAGATGGCACTAAATCACAAAAACAAGTAGGACATTTCATACGTATTTCTACCATGTTTTCAAATGCTCAAAATGACAAAGTGTTTCACACTTTGGACATTGACCCATTTCTTCCTGTTGCTTAATGGATAATTTGCATATAGAACAATGTGGGATTTTTTTCGTACAACTGGAACATACTTTCTCCTCTAACATTATCGGAGATCCACAATAGTAACTTGATGATTTATGAGTAGCTTTAACTAATGTTGTTGGATCAACTATTTTTGATAGTGTTTCTTTTAGAAAGAGAACATCGGAACCAACAATTGAAAATTGTAATTCCTTAGGCAGTAGTTTTCGTAGTGTTTCTAAATCCTCTTCTGAATTTAGCTTTAGTAATCTTTGAAGCATGTGCAAAGGCATAGTATCATATGATTCATGTATTAACGCAAGGCTTCTTCTTGCTTCTGCTAGTTCATCCAATCGTTTTCTTGATTCATCTTCCACAGCTACTTTCTTAGGTGGTTTAATGAATCTAACTAAACCCCAAATAGAATATGCTAGAAAAATACCTCCTATTGCAAAAACTCCTCCAAAAAACCAGTCATAATTAGTACTAAAAGTGGCATGACTGCGTATGCTTAACCCAAAAGGAGCAAAAAGACCCGTTCCAACTAAGCCAGTAACTCCTCCAACGAATGCAATAATGTAAGCCATAAAATCTGTCAAATCACGTTTTATTAAATAAACCAAACCAGCTGCTGTTACACAGCAAATTCCTACAATTGGTAGGAATTTTAAAGCTTCAGAAAAATGAATTCCTTGGGTTGACCAATAACTCTCATCGTAAGTTATAATATCGGAATAACTTCCACCCCAAAAATTGTGATAATAACGACCATTGAAAAAGACTATATCAAAATGATTTTCAGTAGTTTCACTTTTAATATCAATCATGTATGGAATATAGTAAATAAGTAAAATACAGAGACCACTGGTAACTACTAACCACAATCTGTTCTGTATATTTTTCAAGAACATACCCCTAAACTTAAGCTCTAAGTAAAATAAGGTGAATGCTTTCTTAAAGCTTTACAATTCTTAAAAACAAAAATAATTCAGAAAAAATAGAAAGAAATAGATCTAAAAACTTAGAGCAAGTAGTTTTAAATTATATAAGAGAGTAAAAGGAATAGTAGTAAATTTTGGGGAATTAAAAATGTATTATAAAAAAATATTGCCCATTTTATTTGTTGTAATAGTTGCCTCTCCTCTAGTGGTTCCAAACACCAATCCAAATGGAAAAACATCGGAGAGAATTACTTACAAATTAGAACCAGAAGTAATCAAAAAATGGACGTATATGTTGTATTT
>Ga0209536_100011166_pt1 | contig 13180 bp, 11 predicted proteins | sample DeeMarSeWOR28_12_FD_187461 | JGI IMG/M metagenome (GOLD analysis project Ga0209536, IMG submission 187461) | Marine sediment microbial communities from White Oak River estuary, North Carolina - WOR-2-8_12 (SPAdes) (version 2) | ecosystem: Environmental > Aquatic > Marine > Intertidal zone >...
GATCCTGCTCTCTATCTGATCCCATGAAAATGACCGCTGTTGACCGCATCCTGCTGCTCATCACCGGTCTGCTGGCCGCCTACCAGGTGGCGGTCGGTATCAACGACCTCGAAACCATGCCCATCATTGCCTATACCATCGCGTTCGGGGCACTGCTGGTCGCTATGTTGCTGCTCATCATTCTGGGATTCGAAGTATTGGACAGCCCGATCGTGGTCATCGTTTCGACCATCATTCCACTCACCCTGGCGCTTGGTCTCGTTTGGGAGCATCTCGCCTCTTACCGGACCCCGTACCTGCTCTTTGCCATCATCGGATTCCTGGCGATTGTCTTCACCCGCTCCCTGCCCGTGCAGGGGAAATTCCCGGTCTTCGTCATCGCCCTCGTGCATGGCATCGCCGGGCTGACGATCTTTCTACTACCAAGCATCCTGGCCGCCAACGGGACGATGCGTCCCGGCTTTGCTCTGGTTGGTTTGGGCGGGGCAATGATTGGTCTTGGCGGTTTACTACTCTCATTTCTGAAAACGGGGAAGCCTATTTTCCCAAAAGAGACCATACTCAAAGTTTTGCCAGGATTATTCACACTGATGACTGCTTGTTTTGTGGCAGGCTTCAAACTTGGTTGAAACCCAGACCCTAACGGTTTGACAAACCTTTAGGGTCTTATTTTTGAAAAAGGAGTAAACAATGTCAAGAAATACCTGGTGGGGAAAGACCCTACGCTTCATCGGTATCCTGCTGATGGGCATTACCGCGCTGTTCACTATCGCTGGCGGATTGGGAACAACCTGCGTTGCCATTAATCCGACCGGCTACGGCGAAAGTATGGCACCGTTGGCCAAGTTCCAGTGGCTGTACATCATCTTTGTGATTGTAACCACCGCTATCGGAATTATGGCTGCGCGGGCAGTATTTCTGCTTGCCAAGAGTAAGCCGAACTCCTATCGCTATTCAATTATTGCGTTGGTTTTGGGCATTGTGGTGGGCACCATCCATATGATGGTCTCCCGCAGCTTGCGTGGCAAATCCATGCCTGTGGACGGGGTGGTTTACACAACTGTGTTGACTTTGATCGTCTTCTTGATCTTCCGCATCCCGAAGATTTGGCAGGGCGTGGACTATACCGGCGGTGACCCGAATGACAACACTGGCCCAATGGCGGCAGCCATTACCCTGCTGGTCACCGGTATCCTGACACTGACGGTGCAGTACTGGGCTGGCCCCACCCACACCTGGGGTGGGACAAACTGGGCGGCGGCTTTTGAATTCACCCGCATCTTGCTGGGGCTGAGTCAGCTACTGGGGGCGGTGGCGCTGTTCGTCTTGACGGAAAAAGCTGAGATAACGGTCGGCAAGCCCATCGTCCAGGATTGACGCGCTGAACCTGTCTAACACTAAGACGCCGGAAGTTCCCGGCGTCTTGTGATTTAAATCACTTAATTGTGATAAATAACACAAAATATCAATTTAATATGATATTTGTCATATTTAAAAAAGTGTCATTCATCATTACATTCGTTTATGCGAATTTTATGGTTTCGCTGTAGACTGGTTACAAGCTGTCGTGCGGACAGCCCTTTCCTATTTTGGAAACCTCAGACCGTTTTTGGGCGGGAAGGAGGTATCATGCTCAATTTGAAACCCAGTGTGCAAGAATCAGCACGGGATCGTGGCGTAACAAGGCGCGACTTCTTGAAATTCAGCTCGTTGATGACAGGAATCCTTGCGCTGCCGCGGTCCTACTCAAAGCGCATCGAGAAAGCGCTCCAGGCGCCTGCGCGCACCCCGGTCATCTGGCTGGAATTCCAGGACTGCGCAGGCTGCACCGAATCTCTGTTGCGCGCCTCCCGGCCTTCGGTGGCAGAGATCGTTCTGGATGTCCTATCGGTGGACTACCATGAAACGATCATGGCTGCTGCCGGTTATCAGGCCGAGGATGCCAAGAAAGCAACCATCGATGCCGGTGGATATTTGCTGGTCGTGGAGGGAGCCATTCCATTGGCCGAGAATGGTATCTATTGCACGATCGGTGGCAGAACCGCAATAGACTTGCTAGAAGAAGCTGCCTCTAATGCAATTGCCGTGGTTGCCGTTGGGAACTGCGCTACTTTCGGAGGCCTTCCTGCGGCTCAACCCAATCCCACCGGGGCGGTTTCGGTGATGGATCTGGTGAAGGACAAGCCAGTTCTTAATTTGTCGGGCTGCCCGATGAACGTGGTCAACCTGACGGCTACCGTGGTGCATTTCCTGACCTTCGGAGAACTGCCAGCTATGGACGAACTTGGTCGCCCACTGTTCGCTTATGGAGCCCGCATCCATGACAATTGCGAACGCCGCGGCCACTTCGACGCTGGCGAGTTCGTACGCGCCTGGGGCGATGAAGGCCATCGCAAGGGTTGGTGCCTGTATCAAATGGGCTGCAAGGGACCGGTCAGTTTCCACAACTGCCCTGCTGTGCGTTGGAACGACGGCACCAGTTGGCCGGTCAAATCCGGGCATGGTTGTATCGCCTGCTCCGAGCCGGGCTTCTGGGACCTGGGAGTTTACAACCAGGCTGACCTGCAACAGTACGCGCCGCCTGCCACTTATGCTCCTGTACAACTTCCAAGCGCCAATGTTGACCCGGCTGCTGCAGGTATCATCGGCGCAGTAGCAGGTGCCGCAGTTGGCGCCGCGGGCGTGGCAGCCTACAACGCCCTCTCCAAGTCAGACGAGGCTGAAGAAGATAGCGCTCCTGAGAAGAAAGAATAGGAGGCGTTATGACTATCAGTCGCAGAGATTTCCTAAAAGTTGCCGGGCTGGCAGCAGGAAGTGCTCTGGCATTCCCCCAGGGTGCTTCTGCATCCAGCGGAACTGACGCAGACGATCACATAGCGATGCTGTACGACACAACCATTTGTGTCGGCTGCAACGCCTGCACCAACGCCTGCCGTCAATGGAATGAGACCGCGCCGGAGATCGATGAACGCGGCACTTTCGATGCACCGCGCGAACTCTCCGCAGACACTTACACGCTCATTCAACTTTACAAAGGTGAAGATGAGTTTGGTTTCGTAAAACGCCAGTGCATGCACTGCGTGGACCCGGCTTGCGTCAGTGGTTGTCCGGTCACGGCTTTGCAAAAGATGCCTGATGGGCCTGTCACCTACGACAAAGACCGCTGCATCGGGTGTCGCTACTGCATGTATGCCTGCCCATTCCATGTGCCACGCTTTGAATGGGATGTTTCGCGCTTTCCGGTCATTGCCAAATGCCACTTCTGTTATGAAAACCGCATCAAACCCGGCCTTGGCGGGCCAGCCTGCGCAGACCGTTGTCCCACCGGCGCGTTGATCTGGGGCAAGCGAGGCGATTTACTGAACGAAGCGCAGCGCCGCCTAGACCAAAACCCGAGCCGTTATGTGAACTATATTTACGGCAAGGAGGATGTCGGCGGAACCTCGGTGCTCTATCTTTCTCACATCCCCTTTGAAAACCTGGGGTTGGAAGACCTGGGCACGGAACCAGTTCCAGAAATAAGTGAACAGACATCTGATGTGGTGCTGCCCACTATCTTCGTTGCCGGGCCGCTGCTCCTGGCCGCTGTCCGATACATTCACAAGCGCGGCGGATGGGAGGAAACATGGCCAATCTGACCATATCCAAACGGCAGACCACACCCGTATTCTGGGTATTGCTGGCCCTGACCGCCCTGGGCGTCGGCCTGTCGATCTACCGATTGGTTGTAGGGCTTGGTCCCACCACCAACATGAGCGATCACTATCCCTGGGGTATCTGGATCACCGTTGACCTGTTCCTGATCCCGGTTGCAGGCGCTGCTTTCACCATATCGCTGCTTTCCTATTTCTTCGGGCGCGACCATTACCATGCCATCGTTCGCCCGGCTGTGCTGGCCGGATTGATCGGTTATGGTATCGTGGCTGTGCTGCTCTTCCTGGACATCGGGCGCTGGAACCAGTTCTACAACATCCTTGTACCAGGCTACATCAACCTGCACTCCTTCCTGGAAGAGATCAGTTTGAGCGTTACTTTCTACTCGATCATCCTGGTGCTGGAGGCCGCTCCTATCTTCTTGGAGAAGTGGAACATCACCGCACCCATCAAGTGGATCGACAGGGGTATCTTCTTCATCGCCGGTGCGGGTATCGTCTTTTCGGTACTGCACCAATCATCACTTGGATCCCTCTTCCTGATCATGAAGCACAAACTGCACCCCCTTTGGTGGACCGGGGCGCTACCCCTGCTGGCTTACCTGCAAGCGATTTACACCGGCCTCGGTATGACCGCTATTGCCATTACACTGGTTTGGCGCGCGTTGAAACTACCGATGGATCGCGAGCTCTTCCGCCGCCTGGGGCAGGTGATGTCCCTTAATCTCCTTCTGTATGCTTCGGTGAGATTGGGTGATTGGATGGGCGCAGGTGAACTTCCTCTGCTCTTATCTGGCGATGCATTCAGCTTGCTGGCCTGGCTTGAATTTGGTCTCGGTATTATCGTGCCGCTGGCCATCTTGCTGTCCAAGCTGGTCGGGCATTCAGCCGGGCCGTTCTGGGCCGGGGTGTTCTCCCTGATCGGGACCTTCATCAACCGTTTGATGATCACCTGGATAGGATTAGCTGAACCAAACCCGGTCGGATACATTCCTTCCTGGATCGAGTGGATGATCACCATCGGACTGATTGCCGGTGGCTTCCTGCTCTACAGTGTGATTGTTCAGCAGTTCCGCCTCTTCCCGGACGCGGAAGCTGCTCGCTAACCATTGACATGTTCCAACTCCCAAACAAGGAGGTTTATCTATGGCACGAATAGCAATTGACCCCATCACGCGCATCGAAGGGCACCTGCGCATTGAAGTGCAGGTGGACGATGGCGCAGTGTCGGAAGCATGGGCTTCCAGCACCATGTTCCGCGGGATTGAGCTCATTCTCAAAGGACGTGATCCCCGCGAAGCATGGGCCATGACCCAGCGCATCTGCGGTGTCTGAACGACTGTACACGCACTCAGCTCCGTGCGAGCTGTCGAAGACGCCCTGCAAGTCAAAATCCCGAACAATGCGCGGATTTTGCGCAATATCCTCGAAGGCATCCAGTACGTACAGGACCATGTAATTCACTTCTACCACCTGCACGCCCTGGACTGGGTGGATGTTGTCAGCGCTCTCGATGCTGACCCCGCCGCGACCTCCGAATTGGCACAATCCATTTCCGATTGGCCAAAGTCCAGCACGAATTATTTCCAGGGAGTGGCAGACAGGTTGGCCGCTTATGTGAACAGCGGTCAACTCGGTCCGTTCGGCAACGCCTACTGGGGACACCCGGCTTACAAGCTCCCGCCGGAAGCCAACCTGATGGCTGTCGCCCACTACCTGGAAGCCCTGGATTGGCAGCGTGACGTGATACGCGCCCATGCCCTGCTCGGCAGCAAGAATCCACACTTACAGACCTATCTTGCGGGCGGCATGGCTACCCCCATCGACCCGACCAGTCAGGCTGCGATCAATGCAGATACCATCGCGATGCTCAAAGACCTGTTCGGCAGGGCCAAAGCCTTCGTGGACAAAGTCTACCTGCCCGATGTTCTTGCCGTAGCCCCGTTCTACCTTGAATGGGCCGGCATCGGCGGCGGTGACGGCAACTTCATGTCCTATGGTGACTTCCCCGAAGAAGATGGCACGCAGTGGCTGCCCTCCGGTTATATCCTCGGCAAAGACCTGTCCAAGGTCTACCCGGTCGACCAGAACGAGATCACCGAACACGTCGCCCACTCGTGGTACGAGTATGATGACGAATCAAAGGGATTGCATCCCTACGATGGTGAGACCCGCCCGAACTACACTGGCCCTAACCCACCATACAATTATCTGAATGTTGAAGATAAATACACCTGGATGAAGGCACCACGCGTTGGGAAGGACCCGATGGAAGTCGGCCCACTGGCACGTATGCTGGTCGCCTACGCCAGTGGACACGAAAGTGTTGTCGCAACCGTCAACGCCGTGCTCGATGCACTGGGCACAGGCCCAGAAGCACTGTTCTCCACCCTGGGACGCACCGCCGCGCGCTGTATCGAAACGGTCGTCACTGCCGAGAAGTTGGACGGCTGGGTAAATGAACTGGCCACCAGCATTGCTGCCGGCGATTATGAAGTCCACGCCAACGAGATGTGGGATCCGGCCAACTGGCCTGCCGAAGCAAAGGGTTGGGGTTTCACTGAAGCGCCGCGTGGCTCGCTCGGTCACTGGATTCACATCAAGGACGGCAAGATAGAAAACTACCAGGCCATCGTGCCCAGCACATGGAACTGCTCGCCGCGTGATGCATTGGGCCAGCCCGGCCCCTATGAGGCTGCGCTGGTTGGCACGCCCATCGAGAACGAAGAGATGCCGCTGGAAGTTCTGCGCACCATCCATTCGTTTGATCCGTGTATGGCCTGCGGTGTACACCTGCTGGATGTGGACGGCAATGAGATCAACCAGATCAGCCTGGACGCAGCTGATCACTTCTCCAACCCGCTGGTACGTATGCGGAGGAAGCCGAAGGCTGAAGAAAGCGGACCGGTCTGCGGATGCAGCTAGACGGCAGCCCTGTCCAAACGCTTATTCTGGGCGTTGGCAATCTATTGATGTCCGATGAGGGGGTGGGGGTGCATGTTATCCAACGTCTGGTGGCAGAGTATCAACTTCCCGAGGAGGTCCAGGTTCTGGATGGGGGCACCCTGGGCATGGACCTCCTGTACTATCTCGAGGGAGTCGAAAACCTGCTTTTAGTGGATGCAGTTCAGGCCAGGAAAGAGCCGGGTACGTTAATCCGCCTCGCAGGGGACGATGTGCCTGCGTTCATGTCCATCAAGATTTCACCGCACCAATTGGGAGTCCCCGATATGCTGGCCGCTGCCAAGCTCAAAGGTTACTATCCCCAGCGCATCGTGCTGTGGGGCGTGCAGCCCGAACTGATGCAGATTGGCCTAGACCTTTCGCCAACGGTGGAGTCACAAGTGGATACGATTATCGAGAATGTTCTCGACCAACTCCAGGCCTGGGGGCATACATTGAAGCCGAGACAGGTGCCTGTATAACAGACTCCACTAATTGATATCTTAAAACCCAAAAAGCCAGTCATCATAAACTGGCTTTTTGCGATTTTTATGCTGGATCAACCATCCATATCACAGATACAACCATTTTTCACTTTACATGAGTTCCCATAGATGAATTCTATAGGACACTATACTTAGTTCGTTTCTTATTAGTAACTGAGCACTAAGGCTACCCGTACAGATAACCAAAAAACTCCTCAGAAAATTGATAGCACAAACATCATAGTTCTTGAACCATTGAATAGGTTTTTTCGACGCTTGCAGGCAAAGGACTTATATGGCTTCCATAGCTTTCTGTTATCACTTTTGGGCGGTTGCATTCACAAAAAGGAGAAACACAAACCTTAAGCAAATTACAGTAACATTTACTCCTAGTGCAAACATTGGGGCGAGTGCAAAGACAATAGATATTCGTGCATACTTTAGGTAATGAGCACTCACAATCGGTTATGGCGCAATAGGACCAACCTGCATTTGCCCCCTGTGGAGATGGGTGAGTCATAACGTAAAATGTCGACATTTGCACCTCCTGAATAACTAAAGTCTTTATTTTACGTTTTAGTTCTTATAATCAAGACGCGGCAAAATTATTTTAGTTACACACAGTAACAGAAAATACTGGAAAATCCAGTATTGATATAACGCACAAATATTCAAATCTTGACCTAGGTCTTGGGATAACCAAAAGCGATTTTATTCTCTCTTTTCCTGTTTATTTTAACATCTAGAAAAGGCAAACCGTTATAATAAATTTATCAAAAGTCTGTGATAAAACCAATGGCCTATTCGCAATCCAGCGAACAGGCCACAAGAAAACCGTCATTTCAACGGTAGAAGAGTTGTAGTGGCAAGGGTGGGGATTGAACCCACGACCAAGAGCTTATGAGTCTCCTGCTCTACCACTGAGCTACCTTGCCGGGCGGAAAAAATATTAACATGGACTAGGTCTTTTGTCAACGCCGCAGTAAAGAAACTACCAACCGATCATAATCCCTTTCGGTAAACCGCATACCGTGAAATCAAATGGAACCAGGGCGGTGACCAGCGCACTTCAGGGATTCCCCTGCGGATGACCGCCCGCAACTCTTCCGGACCTTGAAACTGCTCCAGCAACAAAACAGCGCGGCCCAACTCGAGCGGGGCATGCGCGTCCGAACCGACCGTGCCAGCGATATTGTACTTATCCGCAAACTGCTGCGCCTGACGATTAAAGTCAGGCAACCAGCAACGCGAGTTGAACGTTTCGATTGCGTCCACACTCGGTAGAATCTCCAGCAAATCCCCCTCATCCCAATGCCCACTACGATAGATGTCAAACGGATGCGAAACGCTGATGAACGCTCCCTGATCTTTCAAACGATGGATGGTTTCCTGTGGCGATAAAGCGGCAGGAAGTTCTTCTATAACGAAAGCCGCTAATATCTCTCCTTTGGTGGTCTTGATCTCCTCGCCAACAATGACCAACTCCGGTGCCAGAGCTTGAGCCGCCTGCGCGCCTGCAATCGTATTATGGTCTGTTACAACAACACGATCAATACCTTTGCGGCGGCAGGCTTTTACCAATTGCTCTGGAGTGGTGAGGGAATCTTTTGAATAGATAGTATGGCAGTGAAATTCTACACGCATCAGGTTTAATCTATCGCCTTCCGACAAAAATGTTACCATACCCTGTAGGCAAAATGGTTAACGGACAACTATTATTACATTTACTTTACAATCGCTGTTCCATCATCGTGAGCCATTGCCGCCATACCTCCCCGCCAGTATAATTGCGCGCATGAGCGTTTTCGTTGCTGTGGACATCGGCGGCACACATATTCGTGTTGCTGCATATGAATCAAACAATCTCACCCCCCTCGCCCACAAACGCACCCGCAGCTACGCAAAAAAGCCCGGTACTTTTGATAGACTGGTAAAAGCCATTGAATCGGCCTGGCCCGACAATCACACCGTCAAGGCCATCGGTATGGCATCACCTGGTCCGCTTGACCCAAGTACCGGTATTGTACTGGATACCCCCAACATCCCCGAATGGCAAGACTATCCCCTGACAGATAAGCTCAGCCAGCATTTTGGTGTACCCGCCTACCTGGATAACGACGCCAACCTGGCTGCACTGGGAGAGTGGAAATTCGGAGCCGGACGTGGACATCATAATCTACTCTACCTGACCATCAGCACTGGCATTGGTGGCGGCGTGATTATCAACGATCGCCTCCTGCACGGATATCACGGCCTGGCTGCCGAACTGGGGCATGTGGTAGTGCTGGCAGGTGGTCCTGTTTGCTCCTGCGGGTTCAAAGGTCACCTAGAGGCGCTGGCAGCGGGTCCGGCCATCGTGCAGTATGTCCGTGACGAACTGGAAGCAGGCACAAAGTCCGCGTTGCGAAGCGATGGGAATCTGAATGCCTATGAAGTGGCCCAGGCAGCCCGTAATGGCGATGCGCTGGCTAAGTCTGCATATGCGCGTGCGGGGGAATATCTGGGTATTGGCGTGGCCAGTTTCCTGCATGCCTTTGATCCCTCTATTGTCATCTTTGGCGGAGGAGTCTCACAAAGCGGCCCGCTGCTGTTCGATCCCTTCGAAATCAGTCTGCAAAAGAACGTGTTCAACCCTCGCTATCTCGAAAATTTAGTCATCACGACTGCCGCCCTGGGCGATGACGCCGGTCTACTCGGCGCACTAGCCCTGGCACAGATGAAACAGTCAAACAAATAAGGAGTATCTTTTTATATGCAAATCATGAATTTACCCGGGCCAAAAGCCCAAGAGATGATCGAGCGCGACAAGGCCGTAATCTCGTCATCTTACCCGCGCGACTATCCCTTTGTGATGGACCATGGCAAAGGCACAGAAGTATGGGATGTGGACGGCAACCGCTTCCTGGATTTCATGGGCGGTATCGCTGTGGTTGCAACTGGTCACTCCAACCCCAAAGTGGTGAAGGCCATACAGGAACAAGCTGAAAAATTCATTCACATTTCATCAGATTTCTATCACGAAAATTGGGTTGCGCTGGGGGAAAAACTGGATGAAATTGCTCCCTTCCAGGAACAAGCCACATCGTTCATGACCAACTCAGGCACTGAATCTGTGGAGGCAGCTATCAAGCTAGCGCGCTACCACACCGGCCGCATGAATTTTATCGGCTTTACAGGCGCATTCCACGGCCGCACAATGGGCGCAGTGACCTTCACGGCCAGCAAGCCAGCCTACCATGGCGGTTTCTACCCGCTGATGAACGGGGTGGTGCATGCTCCTTTTCCAAATATATACCGGCCTATATTGGAAACCAGACCGGGTGAAGATTATGGTGAAGCTGTCGTGCGCTACATTGACGCGCAAATACTGGAACACATCATCCCACCTGACGAGATCGCCGGCATCCTTGTAGAAACCATCCAGGGTGAAGGCGGATATCTCATCCCGCCAGATGGCTTCTATCCTGCGCTGCGTGAATTATGCGATAAGTACGGCATTCTGTTAATCGTTGACGAAGTGCAATCTGGCATGGGGCGCACTGGCAAGTGGTGGGCGATCGAGCATTTTGGCGTAGAACCAGATATGCTCACATCGGCCAAGGGCCTGGCTTCTGGCGTACCGCTGGGCGCCTGTATTGCCCGCAAATCTGTAATGGACTGGGAAAAAGGCTCGCACGGAAACACCTACGGCGGCAACCCGATCGCGTGCGCGGCTTCCCTGGCAACGATTGATCTGATCGAAAAAGAATACATGGAAAACGCTACCACAACCGGTCAATACGCTATCGACGCCTTGCACGAGATCATGCAACGCCATCCCAGCATCGGCGATGTTCGCGGCAAAGGTCTTATGATCGGTGTGGAATTCGTAAAGGATCGTGAATCCAAAGAACCCGCAAAAGAATTGACCGATCGCGTTATTCACCTGGCTTTTGAACGCGGCTTGCTCATGCTGAGCTGTGGACAATCCGTCATCCGTGTTGCGCCACCTCTTAGTATCTCCAAGTCAGAAGTGGACGAAGGTCTGCACATCCTCGAAGAAGCCATCACCCTGGCTGAAAAAGAAATGGGGATGTGATAAAGAAATTGAATTGACAGCCCTCCGCTATTCGAGTATGCTTGCGCCTGTCCGGGCAGGCCCGGCGCGGCGGAGCCTGCCAAACCCCGCCAGGGCCGAGAGGCAGCAACGGTAAGGGAGCGTATCCGGGTGCCGTCGGTCACCTGCCTGGATATTTGAACAACAAAAAATGGCTCACTTCATGAGTGAGCCATTTTTTGTTTAGCGTTCCGCTTCAACTTTCATTAGAACAGCGCGAGTCACCACGCGGTATCGATAACTATCTTCTACCTCATTGTATCCTTTGCAGGTAACCAGGGTTATCCAAGCCTGATCCTCATGCTTCAGAATGGAGACATTCCCCGGCAAGGCTACCTGGTTCGTCTGCACCTCGTAGATATAGCGCTGGCCAAAGGCATGTACAATCACCTGGTTCCCCCATCGCAGCCTACTCAAGCCCACAAACGGTCCAGGCTTGCCATTTGGTAGATATACATGACCAGTCAATACGCTATTCCCTTGCCAAGTTGGAAATGCAGATCCTTGCAACCATCCGGCATCTTCCCACAACCAATCAACATTCCATGTTTCACCCAGTCGAGGCACACCTACAATTGGTGTCTCAACACCAAGGCTGGGAATCTCCAACCACAATTCACCCAGCTCAGTATAGGCTTGTTCCTCAGTTTGCTCGGGTAAAGCGGTAATTCTATCTGGTGCAAAGCCCGTTGCGGGAAGTGATTGCGCACTGCTTATATCATCACCGGGATCATCAGGAGGTGTTCCAATCTGAATACCAATTGCAGATATGTTATTTGCTATTGGGTCAGGGGCAACCCCTACAGGTGGAGGATCTGAAATCACTTGGACTTCATTTTGAATCGGTGGCTGTCCAAGAGAGTTAACTTGTGTCACAATAGTGATATCGATTACTTCGGTCGGAGCAAGAGCGCCGATGTTAACCTGTACCGTTCTAGGCTGGATAATCGTAACCGTACCTCGTGGTGAAGAAGTCGCGCTGACGTAGTCTAGGTTATCTGGTAACGTATCTGTGACAACCACGCCCGTAGCTCCTACATTCCCATTATTGAAAACCGTGATGGTGAACGTAACCACATCGCCCACTGCTGCTTGCGAGGGATTCACTGCCTTGGTCACAGCCGGGTCAATGAAGTTCGGGCCAGGAATAGAGTCGCTGTCCACAACATCAGGGCCAGTGGGTGGCGTACCCCGGGCGACAGCGATGTTGGTATAAACATCCCCTCGCCCGTCTGTATCCACAAGGACCACCAGAGTGATCGTCCCATTCGCGCCTACCGCTAACGAATCAGTACCTGCTAGCAGGTTGATGTGCGTTGGATTCGCGCCGCCATCCGTATCACCGTCGAAGGACGGATTAGTAGTAAAAGTACCCGGCAATACAGATACGATGCTGAACGAGTCTGCCAGAGCAAACGTTGTCGCCAGATCATCCGTCACCTGGACATTATTGAGGGTAACGTTGCCAGTATTTTGCACCAGGATCGAATAAGTCATCCGGATTACCTGCGGCGTATCGAACGTGACCGTTGTGATGCCCTTAGTCACCCGGATGTCCGGATTTTGCGGCTGATAGCCGAAGTCCACGTCCGTGCGTACTTGTCCGGCTGCCAATGGCACGCTGGCTTCATGCGGGGTTCCTATCCCGTCCAGATCGTAGGTCGGTATATAGCCACCTGCAGGCAAGCTCGAGGTCAACACAAGCACGCTGTATGTGCCTGCGGGCAAGTTCCCAATTGAATATAGCCCATTGGCATCCGTGACATCCGTCGGTTCGCTCCCATCATAGATATTATTGTTATTCTGGTCGATGAAAACACGCACCCCACTGATGCCATTCTCGGTTACATCTTGTACGCCATCGCCGTTGGTATCGTTCCAAATATAGTCGGAAATTATGGCGTTCGTCAGCGTGTCCAGGAAATCATTATCCGTGCTGTTGGCGTTGGTCAGCGTCACCGTCACCCGGTCGTTGTTCGGACTGGTCACATCCGCCGTGCTGC
>Ga0209536_100011167_pt1 | contig 13179 bp, 10 predicted proteins | sample DeeMarSeWOR28_12_FD_187461 | JGI IMG/M metagenome (GOLD analysis project Ga0209536, IMG submission 187461) | Marine sediment microbial communities from White Oak River estuary, North Carolina - WOR-2-8_12 (SPAdes) (version 2) | ecosystem: Environmental > Aquatic > Marine > Intertidal zone >...
CTGATCATGAATATCCAGAGCTTTGCCATGATCCAGGCAGCCTACTTCAACCCGACAGCCTACGGGGATCTCTCGGGGATCAATCGCTGGGTCTGGATCGTGAGTCATGTTCTTGGCGAACAGAAGTTTCTCTCCATTTTTTCGATACTCTTCGGAGCGGGCATCCTCCTGATGACCGGACGCCTCGAGATGCAGGGGCAAAGGCCCGCGGGATCCCACTACCGTCGGATGGCCTGGCTCCTGGTGATCGGTCTCTGCCACGGGTACCTCCTCTGGTACGGGGACATTCTCGTTTCCTACGCCATGCTCGGGTCGGTGGCCTATCTCTTTCGCAGGCTCCGCCCCCGGACACTCCTGATCACCGGGCTGGCTATCATCGCCGTCTCATCGGCGCTCTCGCTGCTCGGGGGCTGGTCAATCCAGTTCTGGGACGCCAAAGCGCTGGAACAGAACCGCCAGTGGTGGGCACCCGGGGCGGAGGCGGTTGCACGGGAGCTGGCCGCCTTTCGTGGAGGGTGGCTTGAGCAGATGTCCGAGCGCGTCCGGGCTACGGTGTTTTTCCAGACCGTTGGGTTCTTCTTCTTCACCTCCTGGCGGGCGGGGGGGCTGATGCTTGTTGGCATTGCGCTCATGAAATGGGGAGTGCTCAGCGGCGAACGATCCGCACGGTGGTATCGATGGCTGCTCGTGATAGGGTTCGGTCTCGGCATCCCAGTCGTTTCCTACGGCGTGGTGGCGAACTTTGAGGTAGGATGGACGCTGGAGTACTCCTGGATGCTCGGGTCGCAGTACAACTACTGGGGGAGCCTAGCCATCGCCGGCGGGATTATCGGCGCGGTCATGCTCCTGCACCGGAGCGGGGTTCTCACGCCCCTCCGGGAAGCGCTGAGCGCTACCGGGCGAATGGCGTTTTCGAACTACCTCCTCCAGACGCTGATCTGCACAACACTCTTCTACGGACACGGACTCGGGCTCTTCGGAAGCGTGGAGCGCTGGGGTCAGCTCCTCATGGTAGTCGGCCTCTGGATCGTCGCACTCATCGTCTCGCCCCTCTGGCTTGGGAGGTTTCGCTACGGACCGGTCGAGTGGCTCTGGCGGTCGCTCACCTACTGGAGCCTCCAGCCGATGAGGCGAGGGGAAGACGCCCGCGAAGGGTTGCACCGGTGAGAGCGGGAATCAGTTGTGTCTATGACCGATGCTCCTCTCTCGAGATTGCGCCCTCCTCGGCTCTGGAGACTCAGTTTCGCCATGATCCCGCGACGAGGGTGAGGCGGAGCGTGACTTTTCAAGCCCTCGGCCGCTGCCTGCTTTTTGCATGCCTCACCGCACTCCTCTTCCCGGTACCTTACGGTCGTGCAGCGGAGGATCCGGTGCTCCGCTGGATTGAAGACGTGATTCTCGGTCCGGAGTATGGCGGTACCGGGGCAATCTGCGCTCGCTGGGTGCGTGCCCCGTTGCTCTCGGTGGTGGAGGGAACTGAGGAGGAGCGTCGGGTGATCGCCGCATGCCTGGCGGAGATCAACCGGGCGCTCGCCAGGACACCGGTCCGGGAGATCCGCATCGATCGGCCTGGCAATCCCCGGGCGGACATCGTGGTCTACTGCGTTTCGCAACAGCAGTTCCCCGAGCTGGCCCGCAGGCACGGCTTCCCCTATGTGGAGGGGAACCTTGGCTACTTCTGGACATTCTGGAACGAGCGCTACGAGATCCAGTCCGGCATCGTCCTGCTGGCATCGGACATGCTAGCCGGTCAGAGCTTCCGTCACTTCGCGCTTGAGGAAATCACGCAGGTGTTGGGACTCTCGGGAGATTCGCCGGTCTTTGCCGAGAGCATCTTCTATGGACGGGGGGACGACGGCGGAACGGCTGAACTCCTGAGCACACTGGACGAGAAGCTCATCGAGTTCTACTACCAACGCATCACCCCGGGATCCAGGACGGCGGAGGTCCGTATCGCTTACTGGCGCCACTGGGTGCGCGACTGAATTCCCGCGGGCCCGTGTACCGAAGAGAACCGACTCGATGAACGATCCTGTCGTGATTGACGAAGCTATCGGCGAGGATGATCTCGAGATCGTCCGTGAGCTGTTCCGTGAGTATGAGCGGTGGCTCGGCGTTGACCTCTGCTTCCAGGGGTTTGAAAACGAGCTTGCCCGACTTCCAGGCGTCTATGCGCCGCCTGAGGGCATCCTCCTGCTTGCCCGTAGCCAGGGGCGGCCAACGGGCTGCGTTGCCCTCAAGCCGCTCGAAGCCGGCATCTGCGAGATGAAACGCCTCTATGTCCGCCCGAGCGAGCGCGGACGGGGCACCGGACGCCGCCTGGTCAATCATGTTATTGGCTTGGCGCGCGCTCGGGGCTACCAACGAATGCGTCTTGACACACTCGAGAAGCTTAAGGCGGCTATTGAGCTCTACCGCTCGGTGGGCTTCAGACCGACTCCACCGTACTATCATAATCCGCTTCCAGGGGTGCTCTACTGGGAGTTGGAGCTCGTCCGGGCGCAGATTCGCCCGTAGCACCGGCCTCACGCGTTGATTCTGAGAGCGTGCAGTTGTACAATGCTTCCTGACTGGATCCATCGTTGGAGCTCTGCCACCTGTCGAACAACGAAGGAACTCCCCCCGTGAATCAGACTCACGCGACGGCACGCGCTGCCGGTGGTTTAGCGCTGGCCCTCCTCTTGGTGCTAACGAGTTTTGTAGCATCCGGACAAACCGTTTCCTCGGTTGTCTTCAAGCACTCCGGCCGTTCAGTGCTATCCTCGCCCGCGCAGATCTCCGACGGGCGCCGCCACGTCTCCACCGCACTGACTCTGGCAGGCCGCTCCTCCTCTAACGTGGTGCTCGCTCTGCCGCCGGGCGAGGAGGACTATGTTCCTTGGGAGGCTCAAAAGCACTTCTGGGTTGGTGCAGGGGAGATTGCAATCCTGGAATTCATCCCGTGGGCCATGGCCCGATGGATCCGCCACTGGGAGGATCCGGCGGATAACTGGGCCAAGGTATCCTCCTCAACGTGGTGGCGCAATATCAGCATGGGGTGGGAGTACGACGGCGACAACTTTGTGACGAACAACTTCTCTCATCCCTATCACGGGGCGCTCTTCTTCAACGCCGGCCGCGCCAACGGGTATGACTTCTGGGAATCCACCGCCTGGTCACTCACCGGTAGCGCCTTGTGGGAGTATTTTGGTGAAACCTTCCGGCCGGCCTTCAATGACTGGATCTATACGGGCGTCGGCGGTGCTAACCTCGGAGAGATGATCTACCGCCTCTCAACGTTGGTCACGGACAACCGGGCGAGTGGTTCGGAGCGCGTCTGGTCGGAGATCTTCGGGACCCTGATCAACCCGGTTCGTGGCTTTACCCGGCTGGTCTCAGGAGAAATGGGCAGGAACTTCGAGAACCCGGCTTGGAGGACCCCTGAGGACTTCCTGATCACCTTCGATGCCGGGACGCGCGTCATGGACAAGAACGGCGACAAGGAGTTCCGCGATAAGGAGCTCGAGGGTCTCTTCGCCTTCGACCTCTATTATGGGAACGCCTTTAAGGCCCGGGAGCCCTTCTCCTCGTTCTCGCTCGGCATGGGGATCGCCTCGAACGAGCCGCACCTGACCCGCCTGATCAGCTCCGGACATCTCCTTGGCTGGGATCTGGAGCGGAACAAGCATCGCCTCGCCGTGAACCTGGACTTCAACTACCACAACCTCATCAAGGATTTCCGGCAGGGCATTGACAGCACCTACCGCGGATATCTCTTCGGTGAGGCATCGATTCATCCCCACCTGCTCTCGCGATTTCGTATCGGGGAGCAGACAAGCATCGTGACAAGCCTGGGCTTCTCGTTGGCCATGATGGCGGCAACGCCCAATGACTACTACATCGATGTTGAGGGACGCCTCTATGACTTCGGACCCGGAATCGGCTCCAACCTGTTCGTTGCACTCCGCGGAGAGAAGTGGGACTATGTGGCACTCCGCTACCGTGGCGGCTGGCTCTGGACACAGACTGAACCCAGCGACTCGAAGCATCATATCCATGTGCTCGGCCTCCTGCTGCAGTATCCGCTTACCTCGTTTTTCGTCTTTGGCGTCGACGCAGGTGTGTACTGGCGCGAGAGCTCCTACGAGAACTTCCCCGACGTCTACCGGGATCATCCCTTTGTCCGGGTCTTCTTCAAGACCGCCGTCATCGATCTTTAGACATCAGTGGCTTACTGAGAAGGAGTGTCATGATGAAACGATCGTTCGGACTCGCAGCGGTCGCTGTCCTGTGCGGATGCCTGGTGAGTGCCTCCGCCCAGGAGGAAAGTTTTCTGAACAACCGCATCATGGTGGACGTGCTCTACAAGCGCAACCTGGGGAACTTCTCCTCGGTCTGGTCCAACGCCCTGGGTGCCTACGTGGGCTATGGTATCGCCTTTCCGGAGCACAACCTCCTGGTCGTTCGTACCGGTGTGGTGAGCAATAGCCTCCGGGACGGGGTGTCCTACGAGGGGGCCTCGAGTACGCTCATCCCGGTCCATATCGGGGGACGCTACTACTTCGCCAATGCGACCTGGATGCCGTATGTCTCGTTCATGAACGGCCTCAACCTTGTGTTCGAGAACACGAACCTTGAGGGAGACCAGAAGTCACGCACGCTCGTCAAATATGCCTGGGAGGTCGGCGTCGGCCTCACCGTCAATCTTAGCCGGGTGATTGCCCTGGATGCGCGGGCCAACTACCAGTCCTACTTCTATCAGACCGATGCGATGATGACCGGATTCGAGTACACGCTCGGCCTGGCCTGGATCTTCCCGGTCTGATCCCTCGATGGCGGCACGACCGGTGAAGCAGAGCGCGGCGACGGGTCCCGTGATGACTGTCGGCGAGGTGGTCGACAACCTCCGCTCACGTGCCCGCCCAGAGAACCTCCCCGGGATGGCCCGCTATGGATTGACCCCGGCCGGGCGCCTTGGTGTGTCGGTACCAGAGATGCGGGATCTGGCCCGGCGCATTGGCCGAAACCACCGCCTGGCCCTCCAGCTGTGGAGGACGGAGTGGCAGGAGGCGCGCATGCTTGCTTCCATGATCGCCGACCCGCACACACTGACCGTGCAACAGATGAATGCCTGGGTTCGGGACCTGGACTCGTGGGACGTATGCGACCAGGTGTGCATGAACCTCTTCGGCCGGACGCCGCTTGCCTGGGGACGAGCCCGACTCTGGACACGCCGCAAGGCGGAGTTCGTCAGGCGGGCAGGCTATGTGCTTTGTGCCTGCCTTGCCGTGAGCGACAAGGCTGCTCCGGATGAGCGCTTCCATTCGCTGCTGCCGGTGATCGTTCAGGGCGCCACAGACCAGCGGAACTATGTGAAGAAGGCTGTGAGCTGGGCGCTCCGGCAGATCGGCAAACGGAATGCGCCGCTCCAGGCGGCCGCAGTGAAGACGGCGCGGAAGATCCGTTCGCTTGACTCCGCCCCGGCACGCTGGATCGCCTCCGATGTGCTCCGGGACCTGCAGCGGCAGAGGCTGAGACGGCGCCGGAGGCCAGCGTGAAGATCCTTGCGCTGGAAGAGGACCTCCCGGGCGTCGGCCGCAATCGCTTCGGACCGTTGGCGAAGGCCGAAGCCTCTCGCCTCTGGGAACTCTATCTAGAGGGGTTGGTACGGGAGGCGTTCTTCCGGGCGGACAGGAAGTCAGCGGTCCTGGTGATCGAAGCGCCAACGATCGATGATGCGCGCGCTGCGCTCGATACGCTCCCTTTTGTCCGAGAAGAGCTTATCCGCTTCAGGCTCATTCCCCTGGTTCCCTATACGGGCTTTGCGCGCCTCTTTGCATCCCAGGAGCCGTCCCCGCGGGGCCAGCGAGGATAGCGGGTTTTCTTTTTGAGCTCTTCTTTGTATGTTGCGTTGTTCCACTCCACCTTCACCGGTTGCCTCCCAACAGTGCCCTTGACCCTGGAGCAGGTATGAGGACAATCCACCTCCTCATCATCACTATGTGCCTGACGCACCTCGGCGTCGCTGCCGATGAGCCCGAGCCCATGGAGGCAGCCGTTGAGGGCATGAAATTCCGCCTCGTCGGACCTGCCACCTATTCGGGGCGGATCGCCGATATCGCCGTTCGGCCCGACCAACACAGCACATGGTATGTGGCGGCAGCCTCGGGTGGGCTCTGGAAGACCACCAACGCTGGCACCACCTGGGACCCTGTCTTTGACAAGGAGTCGTCGTTTTCGCTCGGCTGCGTCACGCTGGATCCGGCAAACCCCTTCGTCGTCTGGGTCGGCAGCGGGGAGAACAACAGCCAACGAAGCGTCTCATGGGGAGACGGCGTCTATCGGTCGACCGACGGCGGATCGAGCTGGACGAACGTGGGACTCCGACGGTCCGAACACATTGGCAAGATCCTGATCGATCCCCGGGATTCGCGTGTCGTCTATGTTGCAGCCCAGGGTCCACTCTGGGCCTCCGGGGGCGATCGAGGCCTGTTCAAAACCACCGACGCCGGGAGCACCTGGCAGGCCGTGCTCACCGTGAGCGAACACACGGGGGTCACCGACGTCGCATTTGACCCGCGGGATCCGGACGTCCTCTATGCCGCCTCCTACCAGCGTCGCCGTCACGTCTGGACACTGATCAACGGGGGGCCGGAATCCGCACTGTACAAATCGACCGATGCCGGTGTGAGCTGGACGCGGCTCCGCGCCGGGCTGCCAACGGTGGACCTCGGCCGTATCGGCCTGGCTGTCTCTGAGGCGGACCCGGATATCGTCTATGCAACGATCGAAGCTGCCGAGGGGAAGGGAGGATTCTTCCGTTCGACCGACCGTGGTGCCACCTGGGATCGCCGGAGTGCGTACCTGAGCGGCAGCCCCCAGTACTACCAGGAGATCTTCTCTGACCCTGCCGATCCCGAGCGCGTCTATGCGATGGACGTCTTCCTTCATCTCACCGAGGACGGAGGACAGACCTTCCGCAAGCTCCAGGAGCGCTCCAAGCATGTCGACAACCACGCGATGTGGATCGATCCGCGCGATACCCGGCACGTGCTGGTGGGCACCGACGGGGGTCTCTATGAGAGCTTCGACCGGGCCGTTACCTGGAAGCACTTCGGCAATCTTCCCCTGACACAGTTCTATCGTGTCTCGGTGGATAACTCCCAACCCTTCTACTATGTCTACGGCGGGACACAAGACAATATGTCGGTGGGCGGGCCCTCGCGGACCATCAACGAAGCCGGCATCGCCAGCAGCGACTGGTTCGTGACAGTCACCGGGGACGGGTACGAGAGCCAGGTGGATCCCGAAGATCCGGCCATCGTCTATGCCCAGTGGCAGTACGGGGGGCTGGTGCGGTTCGATCGGCGCAGCGGGGAGATCAGCGGTATCAAACCCCGAGAGGATTCCGGAGCCGATGCCCTGCGCTGGAACTGGGACTCTCCGCTTCTGTTGAGCCCGCACTCTGCGAGGCGTCTCTACTTCGCCTCCAACAGGCTCTTCCGGAGTGATGACCGAGGGCAGAGCTGGAGGTCGATCAGCGGCGACCTCACCCGCCAGATCGATCGCAATGCACTTCCGGTGATGGGAAAGATCTGGGGCCCCGATGCAGTCTCGAAGAATGCGTCGACCTCGTTGTACGGGAACTGCACGGCACTCTCGGAATCCCCGCTCCAGGAAGGGCTGCTGTACGTTGGGACCGATGACGGTCTGCTACAGGTCACCGAAGACGGGGGTACGTCGTGGCGCACGATCGACCGCTTCCCGGGCGTTCCCGAGATGACTTACGTCAGCCGGGTGGAGGCGTCGCAGCACCAGCTCACGCGCGTCTATGCGGCGTTCGACAACCACAAGCAGGGCGACTTCCGTCCCTACCTGCTGCGCAGCGACGACGCCGGTCGGACCTGGAGCACAATCGCGGGCAACCTGCCGGCCGGGGGTCCCGTCTATGCCGTGGCCGAAGATCATAAGGATTCAAACCTCCTATTCGTGGGGACTGAGTACGGTGTCTTCTTCACCAACGATGGGGGCGGGCGATGGACCAGGCTCCGGGGCGGGCTCCCAACGATCGCCGTCCGCGACCTTGCTATCCAGAAACGAGAAAACGACCTCGTGCTCGGGACCTTCGGCAGAGGCTTCTACATTCTGGACGATTACACCCCCTTGCGCTCGATGAACGCGGCGTTGCTCGAGCAGGAGGCCCACCTGTTTGCGGTGCGGGAGGCTCCCGTCTACCACCAGGCACGACCCTACGGGTACCGGGGAAAAAGCTTCCTGGGCGAGGACTTCTTCGTGGCCGAGAACCCACCCTTCGGGGCGACCTTCACCTACTATCTGAACGAGCCGCTCTCAACGCGCAAAGAACGTCGACAGCGGGCCGAGCAGGAAGCAGAGAAGCAGGGAAAGCCGATCCGCTATCCCTCTATCGAGGAGCTTGCCCGTGAAGACCGCGAACACCCCCCGATGATTCTCCTGACCGTGTCCGATGAATCGGGAGCGGTTGTCCGTCGGATCCCGGGGACGAACACGCGCGGGGTGAACCGTGTCAGCTGGGATCTCCGGTATGCCCAGACCAAACCCGTCGAACTCAAGCCCCGGGAGGAGAACCCCTTCGCCGAGGGCAACCTCGGCTTTCCAGCATTGCCCGGGCGCTACACCGTGAGGCTCTTGAGCGTGGTCGAGGGGGCAGAGCGAACACTTGCCGGCCCCCTTCCCTTCACAACCGCCGCACTGGGCATGGCCACCCTGGGCGCCCAGGACCGGGCGGCCCTGGCACGGTTCCAGCAGAAGGTTGCCGAGCTGCAGCGGGCAGCCTTTGGCGCAGCCCGTTCGCTCGAAGAGCTCGGCCGACGTGTTGAGGCGATGCGCAAGGCGTTTCTGGATGCGCCCGGTGCTCCCGATCAGGTGCGCCAGGCAATCGATTCCCTGGACCGTGCATCCGTCCGGCTCCTGGTTGCGCTGAAAGAAGACCGGACGCGCAAGAAGCGGAACGAACCCGCCCCACCCACGGTCCTCAACCGCGTGGAGGCGATCGTGGATGAGCAGTGGCTCTCCTCCTCGGCGCCGACGCTCACCCAGGAGCGCTCCTATGATATCGCTGCCGGGGAGTTTGCCCTCATCCTCGACGAGCTTCGTGCACTGGACCGGTACGAGCGCCAGGAGGTGTCCCCCGCTCTGGAGCGTGCCGGAGCGCCCTGGACGCCGGGGCGCATTCCGGAGTGGCGACGACCGTGAAACGAATTCAAACCCCGGGGGCACGATCCCGCGCCCGCACGGCCCTTCTTGCCGGGCTTGTCCTTGTATCGGCAGGTGTGGCCGCCTGTCGGGAGGAGCACCGCATGGACCCAGAGGAACCACCACCGGAGACCGTCTCGCGCGTCGAGCCCTCGTTTCGAAAGCACGGCGAGCTGGTCGTTCTGTCCGGCGACAACCGGGTGAAGGCCAAGCTCGATATCGAGATTGCCGAGTCTCCCGATGAGCTGGAGATCGGCTTGATGGGACGGTCGACGATGAACGAGAACCAGGGGATGCTCTTTCTCTTTCCGCGCGAAGAGTATCGCTCCTTCTGGATGAAGAACACGATTCTCCCGCTGGACATGATCTTCATCAATGCGGAGATGGAGATTGTCACGATCCATGTCGACACCACGCCGTTCTCCGAGCAATCGTACCCCTCTTCCCGGCCTGCCCGCTACGTGCTCGAGGTGAACGCTGGGTTCGCACGCGACCATGGCCTCCGCACCGGCGACCGCGTCTTCTGGCAGAGAATGTAGGATGCCTGACACCCACCATACCGGCGGAGAGCCGACACCCCCGCGACTGGCCGAGGCGATCTTCGAGAACCTCAACGAAGGGGTGACCGTTGCCGATTGCTCCCTGCCGGATATGCCCCTGATCTATGTGAACCGCGCCTTCGAGACCCTCACAGGCTATCCTGCCGAGGAAGTGATCGGGAGGAACTGCCGTTTCCTCCATGGCCAGGAGAGGGACCAGCCCGGGCTGGTGCAGATCCGCCGGTGCCTCCAGCAGGGGCGTACCTGCACGGCGGTGCTGAAGAACTACCGGAAGGACGGAACGCTTTTCTACAACGAACTGCACCTCTCCCCCATCCACGATGCCGCCGGCACGCTCGTCTACTATATTGGGATTCAGCGCAACGTGTCCGAGCGGATCTACGCCGAGGAGTCCCTCTGGCGTCTGAACGACGACCTTGTCCGGGCCAACAAAGAATTGAACGAGGCCAACCAGCGGTTGAACGAGCTCCTCTATGTCGCCGCGCACGATCTGAAGAGCCCACTGACGAGCATGATCTTTTCCCTGGAGATCCTCCAGGAGAAGTCGAGCCGGTTGTCTGGCGTGGCGCGGAAGCGCTTCATCAAACAGCTCTCCACTATGGCGCGCCACATGCGCGAGATCGTCGTCGATGTCCTGGAAGCCCGCCGGGGGGAGTCCGACGGTCTCAAGCTCCAGCGCGAGCCCATCAACCTCGGCATGAAGGCCCGGATCGTCCTCCGCTTCCACAAGGAGCAGGCTCGGGCAAAGGACATTGCCCTGAAGCTCACGGCCCCGCCCTCGGTCCCAAAGGCCCTTGCCGACAGGAACTCGGTGCTGGTCGTGCTGGACAATCTTGTCTCCAATGCCATCAAGTATTCGCCGCGAGGCTCGACCGTTCGCCTCCGCGTCCGGAAGAGCGCCGCGAAGGTGCGCATCGAGGTGGAGGACGAGGGTCCCGGCATCGGTCCGGAGGAGATGCCGAAGCTCTTTGGCCGGTTCAGTCGCCTCAGTGCCGAGCCCACGGCCGGGGAGCACTCCACGGGCCTGGGGCTTTATATTGTCAAGAATCTTGTCACGCTCATGCGCGGCAAAGTCTGGGCCGAAAGCGAGCCCGGGACCGGCGCGCGGTTCATCGTCGAGCTTCCGTCGGTCCGATGAGGTATCACCATCGAAGGAGTGTCCATGAAAGATCATCGGCGGGGGATGACCCCAGACTGGATCATCACAATCGTGGCGGCGGGCGCCTTGTGCGCCTGTGCAGGATGTGAGCGACCGGTGGAGAAGGAATCAACGCTCAACTGGATGGCCTCGGCAAGAGCCTCCATGGAGGAGGAGCTGGTGGGGGTGCACGGAGCGGCCGTGCGCGAAGCCGCGCGCCGGGGGCTCTCCCAGGTCGCCGCGTTCTGGAGGATGGAGGACGGGGATGAACAGACGTTTCGGGAATTCGTCGCCACGCACTTCGCCGGCACCGGCGACGTCCGCGATGAGCTCTTTGCGCGCTCCCAGAGTCTCCTGGAGCAGCTGGACGGACACATGCTGGAGATCAGCCGGGAACTCCGCATGCAGACGGACCTCGACCGGGGCCCGATCCACCCGTTCGACGAGATCATGGCAGCCTACGATCCCTCGGCACATCTCAACGAGGACCTCTTTGCCAACAAGTTCGCCTTCGCGGTGCTGCTGAATTTCCCGCTCACAACACTCGACCAGCGCCTCGAGCAGGGAGCACAGTGGACGAGGAGGGAGTGGGCCGAGGTGCGCCTTGCACAGCGCTTCTCGCGTCGTCTGCCCGCGGAGGTGAACCGGGCGATCGCCGAGGCGGCATCAGCAGCCGACCAGTACATCGCAGAGTATAACATCTGGATGCACCACCTCGTCGATGGGCAGGGACGGCGGCTGTTCCCGGCCGGCCTTCGGTTGCTCTCCCACTGGAATCTCCGGGACGAGATCAAGGCGAGCTACAACGACACCACGCACGGACCCGAGAAGCAACAGATGATCCGGACGGTTATGGAACGGATCATTCGGCAGGAAATCCCCGCGGTGGTGGTGAACAACCCCTACGTTGACTGGAACCCCGTGACGAACACCGTCACGGCGGCGGCGGTGAGCGATGTCCCAACGCCGCCGCCGCCCTCGCTCGCCGTCAGTGACCGGCCGGAGCCGGATACCCGCTATGCGATGCTGTTGAAGACATTCGAGGCCTCGCGCCAGGCAGACCCCTACTCGCCCACGGCGCCCACGCTGATCGCGCGCCGGTTCAACGAGGATCGCGAGATTCCTGAACAGCGCGTCCGGGCAATGCTTGAAGAGGTCGTCTCCTCTCCGATGGTCGGCCGCGTGGCCGCGCTGATCGAAGAGCGCCTCGGGCGCCCGCTCGAGCCCTACGACATCTGGTACAGCGGATTCCGGGATGGTGGCGCCACGCTCGGCTCGGAGCTCGATGCCCGCGTCGGCAGCCGCTACCCGGATGCGGGTGCGTTTCAGCGCGAGATTCCCTCGATGCTGCTGACGCTGGGCTTCCCGGCCGGGCGTACCCGTGCCATCGCAGCGCACATCATGGTGGATCCGGCACGCGGCTCGGGACATGCCTGGGGCTCGGCCATGCGCAGCGCCCCGGCACGGCTTCGCACCCGGGTCGGCCCTGGAGGGATGGACTACAAAGGGTTCAATATCGCCGTCCACGAGCTGGGACACAACGTCGAGCAGGTGATCTCTCTCCACGATGTCGACTACACACTGCTTCAGGGCGTTCCCAACACGGCTTTCACCGAGGCTCTTGCATTCGTCTTTCAGGCCGAAGATCTGCGCCTGCTGGGCCTGGAATCACCGGATGCCAGGGCGGGTGCACTGAAGACACTCAACGATTTCTGGCAGACCTATGAGATCGCAGGCGTGGCACTGCTGGATATGGCGGTCTGGCACTGGATGTACGATCACCCCGGCGCCACGCCTGCCGAGTTGAAGGAGGCGACCATCGCTATGGCGCGCGATCTCTGGAACCGCTACTACGCGCCGGTGATGAAGCACGAGGATGTGATCCTGCTGGCGATCTACTCCCACATGATCCACTCGTTTCTCTACCTCCCGGACTATCCCATCGGGCACCTGATCGCGCACCAGGTGAAGCAGCGGATGCGGGCCGCAGGGGCCATCGGACCGGAGTTCGACCGCATGGCCCGGATCGGAAGGGTCGCGCCGGATCTCTGGATGAGCGAAGCCACCGGACAGCCGGTGGGAGCTGGCGCGCTGCTTGCGGCAACAGAGGAGGCACTGCATCAGCTTGGACGCTGAGAACAGAGCAACAGGCAGCTCGGGGCCAAGGCCCAGAGCCCTGACCAGAGTGCTGGGGACCGCACTGATCGTTGCCGGGATCCCTCTGCTTGTGCTCCCGGGTCCTGGTCTGCTGCTGATCGGTACCGGGCT
>Ga0209536_100011168_pt1 | contig 13179 bp, 8 predicted proteins | sample DeeMarSeWOR28_12_FD_187461 | JGI IMG/M metagenome (GOLD analysis project Ga0209536, IMG submission 187461) | Marine sediment microbial communities from White Oak River estuary, North Carolina - WOR-2-8_12 (SPAdes) (version 2) | ecosystem: Environmental > Aquatic > Marine > Intertidal zone >...
GGACCAAAATAGTAGCGGACGGTTCGGGTTGGAGTGAATATGGCCGGGACGCCTAAAGACAAATATTCCAATAGCTTAGTGGGTAACATGAAATCAGTGCTGACCTCTTGTCGAGTCGGCAGCACGGCCAGATGAGCCTGTTTGATGGCGGGGATGATCTCTTCGATCGGTTGGAATTTGTCCGAGAATCCAACCAACGAAGACAGATCGAGCTGTTCCACTTGCTGGTGGAGTTCCGGCAATTGGTCTCCTTCTCCGAATATATTGAATTTCAAGAGGTGGTTTTCAGCCTTCAGGAGCGCAAGAGCAGCCAAGGCCTGATCGAGGCCCAATCGGTGGGCGATGGTGCCGTGGTAGATGAGACGAAATTCTTTTTCTTCGCCACTCGTCTCGTCGGTAGAGAGTAGAAACTGAAGAGGAAAAAGCGCGTCATCTGGGAGATTCAGTAGAACATCTATTTTATCCGACGGGATTCCATGCTCGGCAAGCAACTCTGCCTTGGGATGTTCTGCGGTTAAAACCTGGTGCGCGAGACGAGCGGCCATGACCTCCACCGTTCGGATAGTCCGGATTTTCCAATGTCGAGCTGGCAGCTCGAATTTGGTCATGTATATCTCCGGCATGACATCGTGGATGTCGAGAATCACTTTCGCACCGAACAAGCGGGGTAACAAACTTGTCATAACCATGAAGTCGGGCATGGTGTTGACGTGAATCACATCAAAACGGTGGCGCAAATGTTCCCGGAATAGCGCGGCAGATGCCAGGCACAGAAAGCGGAAGTAGCTGAACAGGTAAGCCGTGGTGTTGTCGCCCCGGTAGCGGGACAAGGGGAGTTCATGGAGCGTGATACCCTCGCATGGGAAAGTACGTCGGTGGCGCCGGCTCGCAAGGGCGTAGAAGTGAACCTCCCAGCCGGATGAACTCGCTACGGTAGCCTCACGTCGGCAACGTGGATCGGTGAGGTAATGCGTGTAAGCCACCATGGCCACACGGCCATTACCAGAGGATGCGGCAGGCGCAGCTGGCGCGTGACTCACGTTCGACCCTTTCCTGTCACAAAGAACAGTGAAAAGCAAAGGGAGGGCGTACAGCTCGCCAAGCTCACTCCAATTTCATCCAATCGGCCCCGTAGATCGACCGGGGAAAGATTTTTGGTACCAATCCGTGCAGAAATTGTCGGAGCTTCAGGGCCAAGTGACTGGCGTCGTGTTGGTTACAGACAGTACGGAGATATCCCTCCAAAGGGTAAATTTGAATTTCGACCTGGAAACGGTATGGCTCTTGGTTACTGTGAGCGCCGGGCACCAAGATGTCAACGTCACCCTTGAAAACCTTGTAACCCCGGCCCGAATGACGGCTCAGAGTCGTTCGGTCTTGTTCGTTCGCGAGGGTGTCGGTCAGATTGCGCCAACCGAATGGGGTGCCGATGACATCATCTAAAAGAATGAGTAAATCGTCCAGGGCATCTTGATCGTGAACGATGAACATGGCGCCCACCAGGTCTGCGATCTCGTCTGGATTGTTGATCCCCTTGCGGATCATCTTAGACAGGATCGATCCGCTGCTCTGCTGGCGCATCGCACCCCAGCGCAGGCGCTCGAGTACCCGGTGACGGCCGTCGACGATCTCAAAGGTTACTGGTGCGACGGTTCGCTTGAAACGGCAATTGTAATAAAGGATATCGAGAGAGATTGTGCGGTCTCCGTGTGATTTTTCCAGAAAAATCGAATGGAAAGTCCAGCGTTGATCATCTTCACCAGGGCGTGAAGTGTAGATGATGGATTCACCATCATCACTCATGCGGAAACCGATTTCGATTTCATGCACTTGCCGAGTGTGACGCCAAAGGAATTCAGTTAGCAAGTCCTCGAAATAGGCTTTATGACGCTGTCCGTCTTGGATATGGCGGGAGTGTTCGATATCCAACAAAAGTTGGGCAAGGGTCAACTTGCGCTGAGCCTCGAACCGGACCCTGGGCGAATCGGATTTGAAAAATATATGCAACAGGTCCCGTAAATCGACGCACTCGGAGACCTCACGTGCGGGTCGGATGTATTCCTGAGCGTCTTTGGGCAGCAGATTGATAGCAGAACATAGATAGACATCGGCCTCGCGCAAGTATTCGTTGAATTGTTGAATATCCTGGGTACAGCTTTGGTCGCCAGTGATTGGATTACTGACCGGCCTCAAGAGACGCGCGGTCTCGTAGCAATAGGCCTTGTCGCCGGACCGGATCCGATCATAACTGCTTTGGATCAAGTGGAGGAGGCGAGAGGGTCTTTCAGGAAAGGTGGGGTCCAACAAAGGGAAGGCGGTATAGTCCACCGCCCAAATGTCTTCCCCGTAATGGTTCTGCAAATGGCTGGTCTCAACCCATTGGCGTCGCATGGTTATTAGTTAGCCTGTTCTCCCTAGCCGTGAGAAGTCTTTCGATAATGTTGGTGATCGCCTCACTACTCAGAGCGGTGACAATAACCGCTTGCCCACGAACTTGTTCAAGGGAGCGAGTCGAGAGCCTGAGCCAAGTCTTTCTCCAAGTCCTCGTAATCTTCGCAACCGACCGCGATCCTCACGAGATCGTCACTGATTTCGGCTTTCAGTCGCTCTTCCTTGGGAATCCCCGCGTGGGTCATGGAAGCCGGGTGTTCGATCAGAGTTTCGATTCCACCGAGGCTGACAGCCAACGTCGACAGCTCGACACTGTTGATCAAATCTCTACCCGCTTCCAAACCACCTTTTACCCCGAACGAGCAAACGCCTCCGGGGCCTCGCATTTGTTCCCGCATCAAGTCGTGCTGAGGATGGCTTTTCAAGCCGGGGAAACGTACCCAGGCAACCTTGGGATGTTTTTCCAGAAACTTTGCTATCGCCAGAGCGTTGGTTTGCGCTTTCTCCATACGGAGGCCGAGAGTCTTGGCACCACGTAAAACCAACCACGCCTGATGGGGGTCCATCGTTCCCCCCATATTGTAGTGGACCTTGCGCAGTTTGGCGAGAGTCTCTTCCTCCTTGGCCACGATGATCCCCGCCACAACGTCGGTATGTCCGTTAATGAACTTCGTCATACTGTGTAAGACGATGTCAGCTCCCAGCTGCAGGGGGTTTTGGAGGTAGGGTGATGCGAACGTATTGTCCACCACCAGTAATGCCCCGCCAGCGTGGGCGATTTCAGCGCAGCGCGCAATATCCGTCAACTTGAGGGTGGGATTAGCCGGCGTCTCGATATAGACCAGCTTGGTGTTGGTTCGCATGGCTTTGGCCACGTTTTCGACCGCGGCGGAGTCCACGAATGTGGCTTCCACTCCAAATCGGGGGTACTCCGTTTCCAAAACTGTTCGTGAAGGGCCGTATAAGGATTCGGTGGCCACGATGTGCAGGCCTTGACCCAAGAAAGTCAGATAGACACAATTGACCGCCGCCATACCGGATGCCGCACCCAATGCGCCGCAACCGTATTCGAGAGCTGCAATGTTGGCTTCGAGCGCGGCGGTGGTTGGGTTCCCCAGTCGTGTGTATTTGTAGCCGGGAGCGCCGCTGAATCGGTCGGCACCTTCCTCCGCATTCCGGAACGCGAAGGTGGATGTCTGGTAGACAGGAGTGCTGACGGCGCCCGTAGCTGGGTCGTGCTCCTGACCGGCGTGAATAATCCTGGTCTGTAATCCCAACTTACTGGTGTCTTTCATGGCCATATCCTTCCCGTGACTCGATAGGTGGATAAATCCGAAGCAGTAATTGTTGCTCCGACAGGATTATCTGCTCAATCCAACTTGTTATTGGCTCAAGTCACCCCTATAATAGTTTCTCCGACCCCGACACGCCAAATCACAAAACCCGGTAACCCCGTTGTTTTTGGAGGTCCTACATGAACGCCATGACTTCGCGTCGCGTGCGTGAGATGGGTGTGCCCATTTTTCTAGTGGTTTGTACGTTGACTGCCTGGGCGGCCGCTCCCCAGGACGATCCCTGGCCTTACTTGCCCAACGATGACATCGGTGCACGCGATTTCAAAGCTGCCCACCCCACCTACGACGGCCGTGGCGTCGTGATCGCCATCTTGGACACGGGAGTGGACGCCTTCGCACCCGGATTGATCAACACTTCCACCGGGGAAGTGAAAATGATCGATGTCCGAGACTTTTCCACCGAAGGTGACTGGGAGGTGGAGGCCGCAGAACTCGAAGAAGAATCCGATGTCGCAACTCCCCTGTTACGTCACTCGGAAGGCATGTTGTTGCGTGGGGCTGAGAAATTAGCCGTTCCACCAGATGTCAGCGACTTGATCCGCCAGCCCCTGTACCTGGGTATGATTCCCGAGAAGAAGTTTGTCAACGGCCGTAGGTTGGCTGACCTGAACGACGACGGCGACCAAACGGATAGCTTCGGCTTCATAGTGTATTTAGCCGACCGCGCAACAGTGGAGTCGACTCTCGGCGTCGGGCGCGGTTCCGAGATGCTCTTGGAGTTGAACGAAAAAGCCGCGGGGACCATCGCCCGTTCTCGGCAAAGCAAACGAGTTTGGCTGGTAGTCGTCGATACGGATGGCGATGGGGATTTGGCCGGTGAGAACATCTTGCGAGATTACCGGGTGAACTACGATACTTTCCGGCTCGTGAACGCGAACGCACCAGAATCGCGCACCCTCATGGCTTGGAGTCTCAACGTCCTGGAGAACGAGAACCAACACGGTGAACCATTATCGCCTACCGTGGAATTTCACTTCGACGATGGTGCCCATGGTTCCCACTGTGCCGGCATCGCCGCTGGTTTCGAAGTCAGTGGTCAGAAAGGTCTGGATGGTGTGGCACCCGGGGCCTGGTTGATGTCTCTGAAGATCGGAGACAACCGTCTTTCCGGCGGTGCCACCCGGACTGAATCCATGAAAAAGGCCTACCAGTACGCGGCCGATTTCGAGGAGAAGTACGGTATTCCGGTGGTCGTCAACATGAGCTACGGCATCGCTTCGGTGGAGGAGGGCGACGACAGTATGGGTGGGTGGCTTGACGACTTGCTGGCCGACCATCCCACCTTCTACGTTTGCACCAGTGCCGGTAACGAGGGCCCCGGATTGTCCACGGTGGGCTTGCCCGCAACCTCTCGCAGTGTCATATCCTCCGGCGCCTTTCTCTCGGTGGCGACGGGTCACGCGCTCTACAATACGCCGCTAGCCCGGCCCACCCTGTTCACCTTCAGCAGCCGCGGCGGCGAGGTCGCCAAACCAGATGTGGTCGCCCCTGGTTCGGCCCTCTCATCCGTTCCGGGTTACGTCGACGGCAGCGCGCGCTTCAATGGGACGTCCATGGCTTCACCCCAAACAGCTGGGGCGGTTGCTTGCTTCGTGAGTGGCGCTCTGCAGGAGAACCGGACCTTGCATTGGGGGATGGTCAAACGCGCCTTGATCGCCGGCGGGACACCCATCGACGGCTTGGCTCTGTATGATCAAGGTGGTGGCCTGGTTAACATGGCGAGTAGCTGGGATCTCTTGCAAAAGCTAAGTGACAGTGAGAGCGCCCACCGGCTGCTTTGGTACCGTATTGAAACTTTCTGCCCGTTCCAGAATGACGGCAATTCGGAAGCTGCTTACTGGCGCACTCCCGGTGGCGTGCCTCTGAAACCTGAATCGATCACGTTCACTGTTCATCCCATATTTCATCCCGACCTGACTCCCGACGAGAAGGATACCTTCTTCCGCTCATTTACCTTCAAGAGTGAGGCAGATTGGTTGGAAGTTGTTCCCAACAAGAGTTACATCCGGGGCGATATGGGCATGACAGTCACTGCGAAGTACGTCGGGAAGAAATTACAACAACCCGGGGCTTACTCGGCGCGGGTGGTGGCCAGTCTGGATGGGGGCGATCTCAAAGGCCTGGTTGCTCGTGAGTTCTACCTCTGGAATACGGTGGTTTTGGGTGAACCGTTTGGCCCAGAGAGTGGATACAGCCGGACCTGGGAAGGTAAAGACCTGTCCCAGGCCTGGATCAACCGCTACTTCGTCAATGTCCCCCCCTCGGCTTCGGCTATGCGCGTTCGTCTCGAGGTCAGCAAAGATACTGGCGCCAGCAAAGGCGCGCGAGTGCGGACCGAGATTTGCGATCCCGAGGGGCATGTTCATGGCGGCTTCGTCGGTTACGCCACCCTCGACGGTGAGAACATCAAGGACATGACAGTCCTGGCCCCTGAGCTGCAGTCCGGGATCTGGGGGATCAATGTCGCCACAAGCCGTTCCGCCCAAGATCTGTCCAATTATCGCCTGACTGTCGCCTTTGACGGGTACCATTGCGAGCCCGAGGTCATCACGGAGCTGAAACGGAAAGAGCCCGGCGAATCTGCAAAGGGCTCACTCGTGGTGAGCCGGGTCTTCCCCGGGAAGTTCCAGGGTACGGTCCAAGCGACCATGGACGGTTTTCGCAAAGCACACGAGGTGACGATCGAGGATACGGACGAGTGGACCTACGATTTCACTCTCGACCGTGCCACACCCCGCGCCGAGTTCGAACTCGTGATGGACGAAAAGACCGGTAATCTATTCACCGATTGTGCCGTGAATATTCTGGATGCCTCTGGAGACGTCGTACGAGCCACCGGATTCAGTGGTTTGGAAGTGAACCTTGGTGTGAGTTTACCAGGCGGTGAGGAATCGGCGGACTTCACCCTGGAGGTCGTGGGTGGTTTCGCCCTGAAGGAAGAGATGGCCGAATGGGGCTTCGACCTTGAGGAAAAATATTACTTCGCAAGTCCGGTAACCGGGACGGTCGAGCGCGCCGGTGGTGGTGGCTTGAACCTCTATGGCGGTGTGCAGACAAAGGTGAAGATATCCTTCGCCGATACTTGGCCGGCACCCCCTGAGTCCATGCATGCCTTCGGAAGTGTCCGTTTCCGGGACACCAATCTGGACGACAAGGCGCCTGGTGACAAGGGTGGTCGTCTCGTGTTGGAAGTGCCGATCCAGCTGGAGTAACGCTGCAGGCAGAGTTGGAGGGCGCGTCGAGATCAGGTTCTCGCCAGGCTCTTGGTTTGCTCGAGAATCTCGTTCAACCGCTGCATGTGGGCCGAGCGCGAGGCGATCCTCTCGGCCTTGGCTCGGGCTCGTTCTCTCGCCTCCGGGCCCAGTGCAGCGGCGCGTTGCAATCCTGCCAAAATCGCCTCCGGATCCCCCGGAGGGAAGAGGACACCGTCCTGACCGTCCTCGATCAACTCCGGGATGCCGCCGATCCGAGCCCCGGCGACGGGCCGCCCGGTGGCCAGAGATTCCAAAATTGCCATGGGGGCATTCTCGTACCATTCCGAGGGGATGACAGTGAAGCGGACGCGGGCCAGGACTTCCTGCAAGACCTCAACAGGTAACGGGCCGAGAATTTTTATCTTCTTGAGTTCCAGTTCGGCCGTCAATTTCTGCAGTTGGTCATCCCAAGGACCGCTACCGGCCACGAGCAATGTCTGAGCTGGCTCACCTTTCGTTTCTCTGTGTTCCCAAAGACTCTGAGCTTGCAGCAGGTTCGCCAGTCCCTTCTCCCGCGAGATGCGGCCGAAGTAGAGATAGGTATCTTCCGGCTCGGTCTCGACCGGGTGCCACTGCCCGGTGTCCACGAAGTTGGGCAAGTGGATCAGTTTTTCCCGTGGATAGCCCCATTCCACGAATTTTTCCAGATAGAAACGGCTTGGGCAGATGAACCGTGTCACTGTGTGTTGATAGAGGCGGCGGTGAGTTTGGAGCCAGGTTTCCAGGGCAGCCAAAGCGGATGCGGACCGTGACTCTTTGACACATCGCCCCAGGACAGCCTCGTGAAAATGCCCGCCCTTGCAACGTTCACAAACTTTGCCTTGTCGAAGCATGTGGATCGCGGGGCAGAGCAAACGCAAGTCATGCAAAGTCAAAACGACTGGCACCCGATGCCGCGCCAAAACCGGCAAGATGGAAGGGCTGAGATGGTGGTAGATGTTGTGCAAATGAGCCACATCGGGTTGAACCCGCTGCAGGAGGGTATCGAGCTTCCTCGCAGCTTCCCGGTTCCAGAGCAAGGAGAGTGCGTCGCTGAGGGCCGTGGCTGACCAGCGGGGTGAGCTGTAATCCCTGGCTTTCACGAAATAGGACTGCCAGGGCGAAGGTTGGGCGGCGGAATCAGCGATGGCAAAGGGGACGATCTGCCAGCCGGACCGGGTGAGGTCTTCCTCCTCTTGGAGGATGTAGCGACCCACCCCGCCAGCCGGCCCCACATCGTGGTAAAATTTATTCACCAACAGTAAAGTGAGCCCTGCCAACCGATCCCCTTTCCTGGCCATTGGATTTCACCGAGCCATCATAACCGACGTCCACGATTCCACGGAAGCGGTTTCAAGGGAGAAACTGCTTAAATTCCTGTAAAAAACAACGATAGAGTGGAAAGCGGGAGATAAGATCTCTCGCCTGAGCACCATGCTATGCAAGGAATGAATGGCATGATTCCTTGGTGGAAACACCTCAATTTTCTAATCAAACATCAACTCTATGTACGGATCCTACCCGTCGTGGTGATCGCCGTCATGGGTGTCGGCTTCTTCAGTGGCCGCCTCCTGACCAGCCGAGCCGTGAACACCTACCTGGAGCAGAGAGAAGAGAAACAGGCTGCGGCCTTGACTGAACTATTGGGCACGATTGGCATGCGTGCCCTGGCTGCCGAGGCTCATAAAGACGAGAGCATAGCCGGTTGGGATTGGTCCTACGGCCACGCCTCTCTGGTCGAACAAAACCTCGAACAGGACCTCTTGGAAGGCTTTCTGGACTTCGAAGGTGTCCAAGGAGTGAGTGTGGTCCCCATTTCACCCTGGGTTCAGAGGGATTCCCCGCGGGTCACCCTTGCAGCGGATCTGAGGAGTGAAACGAATAGCAACATCATGCAGGCGTGGATTCAGCAGGCATGGCGGAATTATCTGGGCTATGAATGGTTGGCTTTGGGTTCAGGCATGAGGTGGACTGGCGGTCCTCGTCAAACGATCGTGGACGATTTCCATTCCCTGATGGTCTTCGATCCTGTGAACCTGGCGCGGGCGAAGGTGATGCCAGAGGAGGCCTGGGCGGCAGAGGTGGCTCCCGAATTCGTGCCGGTTTTACCAGTTGTCGTTCGGGAAAAGCCTTCCTTTTCCGACTTGACCTCACCGGAGTGGCAGAGGCCCCAAATCCTTTTACTCTTGGACATCCCGTTCTTGTTGGCCGGATCTACACTTGCAGGGGAAGATCCAGACAATGTGGGATTGTTATTGGATACGGGTGGACAACTTCTGTATGCCAGCGTGGATTCTCTCACCGCGGGGTATGAACTCACCGGAGACGACCGCGAGGTATTCCCTGGCGTATCCGGGGCGGAGCTTGGTTCCTTCTTGAAGCATTCCGGCTGTGAGCGTTCCCATGCTTACCTGGGTCGTCAGTGGGATCCCTACGTGTTCATGTTGACCCAGCGTTCGGAGCTACCGTTACTCCTTGTGTCGGCGTTACCGTTCTCGAAGATCCATGGCGGCATGGTCCTCTACACGGCTATCGTCGTGCTGATGGCGGTCATTGCGTTTCTCGGCTCGATCTTGGCCATCACCTCCGTGGGTGAGGTCTTGTCTGATCGTATGCAAGCCATGGCGGTTTATATGGAAGAGGTGGCCAAAGGCGACTATACGCGGCGCATGCCTGTCGGCAAGGAGGACGAGGTGGGCCGATTGGTGCGTTATTTCAATCTCATGACCGCAGCTTTGGAAGAAGCTCACCACGAACTGCGTGAAAAGACCCACAAATTGCGCATCGCGCTAGCGCGTATGAAACGTCTCGACAAGGCCAAGGACGATTTTTTATCTCTCATTTCCCATGAAGTACGCACCCCTTTGACTTCTATCATGGGCAGTGTGGAGTTTTTCAAAATGGTCCTGCCGACAGCAAGCGAGGAACAGCTCAATCTGTTGGAACAGCTCAATCTCATCGAAATTACCGAGATCATCGAAAGTAATGGGCACCGCTTGAACGAGTTCATGAACGACGCCATCATGATGACCGCGCTGCAGTCTACTGATATGAAGGTCGAGTTCACACCAGTGCCGATGTGCGACTTGTGCGAACTGGTCTTGAGCGGTTTGCAGGAGAGTATTATCAGTAAGCAGTTGACTGTCGCCAATGAGTTGGCGGACAACGGCACCTGGTCGGTTCTCGGTGACAGGGATCTGATGATTACCGCTCTGGACAAACTGCTTCGCAACGCCGTCCAGCACAATTACTCCCATGGTAGGGTGCGGATATGTGAAGTGGAGGAAATTGTGGGTATGGGAGGTGTCAAAGAACTTCTTATGGAGAAAACCCGTCGCGAACTTTCAAGTATCCCCTCCTTCGCACGCTGGCTGGATCTGGATGTCCGATGGCGTATTGTCATGATCTACAACACGGGGAATGCGATCCCGGAGGAGAAACGTGATACCCTATTCCGGAAATTCGAACTCGTCGGTCATATCGAACATCACCACAAGGGTTCCGGCCTCAGCATGTCCATAGTTCAAGCAGTTCTGGAAAACCACGGCGGGAAGGTTTTCGTGCAAAGCCGTGAGAACGATGGTAACTACTTTTACTTGCTCATCCCGACCGTTGATCTCGAGGCAGGTGCAGATGACTTGGACGGTTCAGGGCACGAGGAGGGGAACGGTATCGACAGCACTGCCTGGCACAAAGATGTCCATCTGATGGGAAATTTCGCTAGGCTCGACGTTGAACTCGAGCATACGCGCTCCTGACTCCCGTGCGACCGCAGCCAATCCCGCCGCGGGATACACTGCCCCCGAGGTGCCGATAACCAGGAACAATTTGCAATCTCGAGCCGCGTTCACTGAGGCCTCCATCACCTCGGGATCGATCCCCTCACCAAACCAGACGACAGCCGGTCGCAGCATACCGTGGCATCTCTCGCAGCGCGGTAAGATGGGGATGGGTACCCGGTCATCAGATTTTTCGAGGCCGCAGCTCAAGCAACGTACTCGCCAAATAGAACCATGAAACTCGAAGATGGGCTGACTACCGGCCCGGGTGTGCAAACCGTCGACATTTTGAGTGACAATCTTGACCTGGGCGATTCCGCCGAGTCGAGCCAGGGCGATGTGAGCCGCGTTGGGCTCGGCTTGGGCGATGAGACCACGACGCCAGTCGTACCAACGCCAGACCAGCTCGGGATCGCTATGAAACGCTTGGGGTGTGGCCAATTCCTCGGGCCGGTAATTATTCCAGAGACTGTCTTCACTGCCGCGGAAGGTCGGGATACCGCTGGCGGCGGAAATGCCTGCGCCTGTCAGCACTGTAATCCTCGTGGTGGCAGTAAGGGAGTCGCGGATTTCCTTGAGGGCAGTGTGGGGAACTTCGGACACGTGGATACCTTTCGGCTAAGAGTAGAGGTCACTGAGTAGAGGTCATAGAGTAAAGGTCATTGAGTAGAGGTCATGAATTAGAGGTTGTGGTTGTATCTAAGAAGATTACTCGAAGAGGACAATCTTGTTCAACCCTGTTTATTGGTTGCGACAGAGACGTCCGCCCTGTGGTAGAGTGGAATTTATGAACGCTGGTACCCAGGCGTGTGATATCTTCATTGGGAGCGTAAGGCAGCACTCTCCTGACCGAAGGAAGTCCCCTTGTTTTTGCGTGTCGTCAATGAATTAGCCGTTTTGGCATTTGTAATGGCCTTTTTGTGGGTAACACCAGCTACGCTGGCTCACACACCTGTGGGTTTTCTTTTGACTAACGCGGTGGCTGTCCCATCAACTACAGACGATGCTCGGGCAGTCCCGGAGGTTTACTTCGAATGGGATGGTCCGGTCGGAAAAACCGCAATGGAACGCTGTCACAATGCCCTGATCCAACGTGGCGGCGAGATTGTTGCCGCCATCGTACCGGTGTCGCTGGAACCCGAACCTGTCCGGTGTCTTCTGTTGGATCATCCGTCCTTCCAGAAACATTTCGCCGGCACCTTGCCGGATTGGGGGATTGGCGTCGCTTTGCCCGACGGTCGCACCATTGCTCTCGACTATGATAGAACCCCGGAAATCGGGCGGAGTCTCGAGGAAATCTTCCTGCACGAGTTGACCCATGCCCTCGTGTTCCAAGCAGCCGGAGGAGTCTGGATACCGACCTGGCTCCATGAGGGCGCGGCCATGTGGCATTCGGGTGAATGGCGGTTCGTGGACACCGTCGCAGTTGTTCTCAACGGGAGCTTGCCTCCCCTCTGGAAGCTGCAGGGCCGCTTTCCCGCTAATGCCTCCTGGGCCGATCAGGCCTACCGGACGAGCCTGCTGGCGTATGAGGCCCTTCGCAAGGATTACGGTGAGGATGTGGTGGCACGCTTGATTGCCGCCATGGGGAGGGTCGGAGATTTCGAGCAAGCCTTCCTGGAAATTACCGGTGACTCCACTGAAGAATTTGCAGGACATTTCGCCGGTGCCATGAAGTTGCGCTTCGGTTGGTTGTTCACCGTGACTCGCTGGCCCACGCTCTTTGTTCTGCTTGCCGTGGTTTTCGCTATTGGCGCCGTCGGCCGTTTGGTACGTAAGCGGAGACAACTGGCCGCCATGGCTGATGATTATCATGAGGGGGAGTCTTAAGTATTCGGAAGCTAATGACTCCGCAACAAGTGAACCTTTTCAGCTGCGGCGGCGCGTCAGCCGGCGTAACAGCGCTAGATCCTCTCGGTATGCATCCTCACCACCGGGAATTTCCAAAACCTTGATGGTATGTTTGAGACGCTGGCTGCGCAGAAGAGTGCGGAAAGGTGCGCTCCCTATTTCTCCGCGACCGATTCGTGCGTGCCGATCCACGTGACTGCCCCACTCACGTCGCGAATCGTTCATATGTACGACCTTGATTTTCTCCAGACCGACGGTGGCATCGAATGCAGACAGCGTTTTACGGATCTGATACGGAGAATCCAGCCTATAGCCAGCAGCGAAAATGTGGCAGGTGTCAAGACAAGCCGCCAACCGCTCCGGATACCGTGAGGTGGCGATGATGTCCCGTAAATGTTCGAAACGATAGCCGAGATTTGTGCCCTGCCCCGCGGTGGTTTCGATACAAAGAAAGACGTTTTCGACGCCACCAACCTGACCACCACCGGCATCCTCAAGGCAGCGATCGAGATGGTGAGCGACCGCAGTCAGCCCCACGGTTTCTCCTCGGCCCATGTGTGAACCGGGGTG
>Ga0209536_100011169_pt1 | contig 13179 bp, 8 predicted proteins | sample DeeMarSeWOR28_12_FD_187461 | JGI IMG/M metagenome (GOLD analysis project Ga0209536, IMG submission 187461) | Marine sediment microbial communities from White Oak River estuary, North Carolina - WOR-2-8_12 (SPAdes) (version 2) | ecosystem: Environmental > Aquatic > Marine > Intertidal zone >...
GGACCCACGCAATTCAACAGCGAGTCGGTGGCGCAGACGCGGAACGAACTGGCCGCGCTCGTACCGGAGGAGTTCCGGCATTTCATAGGTGAGGAAGGCGGCCGCTACGTCCTGGAGTTGAGCATGGAGCAAGCGATCGATGGCGGTCTTCGCTTGACGGTCACGCCGGTCATCATCGCCACGGTCAGGGGAGGCGAGGGCCCGTTGGGTGGCCGACCACTGCCGTCCAACGGATACCTGGAAAGCTCGATCCTGGAGTCCCTCAACCGACGCCTCGGCGGCTAGCGACCGATGTGTGAATCTCAATCCCGCTTTCGACCCGTGAAATCGTCCGCTGCATCAATGGTGGGTCTCGTTGTCGCGTTGTTCGTCACGGCTTGCGGGGGCGAACGCGAGTTTGCGATGGGGAACGCGGATCTTCTGGTCAACGATCCGAGCACTGATCGAGGCAACAACACGACGCAGAGCGAGACCGCGGTCATACGCCACAAAGATGTCGTGGTCGTCGGCTACAACGATTCCGGCGAGTTCACGCGGCGCAACAGTATGACCGGTTACGCTTATTCGTTGGACGGCGGCCAGACTTTCGTCGACGCGGGTGTGCTGGCGCCCGCCAAAGGCGGACGGAATTTGGGTGACGCAGCGCTGGCCGTTGATCGGGACGGCAACATCTATTTTGCCACCCTGGCGACGGACGCTCGGGCACGATCGTTCATCGGCGTCGCGCGATCGAAAAAGACGAAGGGCGAAGTGACCTTCGACGTGCCGGTGCTGGTTCCGGGGCTCGACCGCAACGGATTCCAGGACAAAGAACTGATTACCGTCGACAACTCCGGCGGTCGACGTGACGGTACGGTCTATCTGGTGTGGACTGAATTTCCTCCCCTGGGTCCGTCGCGGATTCTGTTCTCGCGCTCCACCGATGGCGGGAAGGCATTCTCGAAGGCGACGCAGCTTTCCAGCACGGGCACAGGTGTACAAGCGGCCATGCCGGTGGTGGGAAAACGCGGCGAGCTTTATGTGGCCTGGGAGGACCGTTCAGGAGAGACGACGGGGTACATCCGAATTCGCCGGTCCGACGACGGCGGGTCGACCTGGGGGCCGGAGATCACCGCCGCCACGTTTTCTCGCATGTCGGACTCGCGGGCCACATCCGCGTGTGGCCGACCGGCCCTGAACGGCTACATCCGGGCCAGCGAGTTCCCCAGCCTGGACGTCGATCGCAGTGATGGGCCCGGCGAGACCAATCTCTATATCTCATTCTCGGCTGATCCTGGGCGACAGGGGCGCGGCGACAACGCCGACGTATTCGTCATCCGCTCGGAGGACGGTGGTCGGAACTGGAGCGATCCGGTCAACGTGGTCAAGGGTCGTGCGGTGAAGATCAATGCCGACGAGACGACCAACGACAACTTCATGCCGGTGCTCACCGTGGGGCCCGAGGGTCAGATCAACGTCTTCTTCTACGACCGCCGCCACGACGAAGGGAACCGTAAGCTGGACGTATACCGCGCGCTGTCCACCGATCAGGGCCACACCTGGATCGATGAGCGGATTACGCGCGAGTCGTTTGACGTACCACCGCTCAAGCCGAATTTCGATCCCTTGGTCAAAGCCTGCTACATGGGAGACTACAACGATGCGACCGTCGACGAGTCCGGGTTCTACCTCACCTGGGGTGACAACCGACGCGTCGTGAAGAACGCGCGTTTTCCACGCGGCCGGCCCGATCCTGACGTGCGTTTTCGGGCTGTAGGCTTGGAGCACTAGTACCGGGACCCTGCCACACGATCCCCCCCTTGGCCGAGAGGGGGATCGCCTCTAAATTCGCCCCCTCATCACTGCTCGAAACAGTTGATCTGCGTCCGCTACGGCAAGGTCCGTCGGTCGCCGAGCGGGGTAACTCTCTTCTCATGGGGGAAAAAATGCGACGTGGGTTCTGTCTTGTTGGACTGATGGCAGTGTTAGCCGGGTTTCCGGCCTTTTCTTCGGCTCAGCAGGTCGTGACTCTTTCGAACGGCGACCAACTCACCGGCACCCTAGTCGGAATCACAGGCGCGAATTGGACCTTCAGCTACGGCGGCCAGGACGTGCAGTTCGCCGCCGGTGACGTGACGGCGTTCACCGCTCCCGATCCCATCGGCATCCGCCTGAGCGACGGGTCGATCTTCGCGGCCAGCGTTACGAGCACCGCCGCCGGGCTGCGTCTCGATCTGGCCGACGGCACGTCCCAGGTAGTCACGGCGACCGATCTCGCCGCCGTGGGCTCTCCCGACGAACTGGACAAGCTACGACCTGTCCGCATCGGTTTTTTCAGTCCGTTCCTCAAGTTCTGGGGGACGACCATCAGTCTGGGATCGACGCTCAAAGACGGGAATACCAACACGAACATCAGCACGCTGTTCTTCGATCTGCGACGCGAAACCGACCGGGATCGAATCAGTCTCGCCTTTCAGGCGAACCGGGAGTCCGACCGCCTCCCGGACGGCGGAAGCGTCACGACGGCTGAAAGTTGGTTGGCCAACCTGCGAGCCGACATCTTCGTCGGCAGCCGTTTGTTCGTGTACGGGTTGACGCGGCAAAGCGGAGACAAGTTCGCCGGTATCGATCTGCGGTCGGTGTATCAAGCGGGTGGCGGGTATCAGTTTGTCGAGAACGACAACACGGACCTTCGCGCCGCCGTGGGCGGTGGCGCCCGATACGAGGATTTCACCGACGATGGCAGCGAGACCGTGGGGATCTTGTCGTTGAACGGAAGCTTCCGTCAGAAGATCGGGCCCTTCGTCTACGAGCTTGCGGCCGACGGTACGCCGGCCGTCGAGGACTTCGAGAACTTTCAGGTTATCGCGCTCACGAGCCTGACCGCCACGATTCTAAAGGGCTTCGGATTTCGTATCGGTCTGTTATTCGACTACAACAACAGACCGCCGGAGGGCCGTGAGAAGCATGACTTGGAGCTGACCACGGCGTTGTCGTACTCGATCGGTAAGTAGGCGGATTCACGGTTGGCCGCCGAACGGCGGCTACGAACAGCGGAGAGAATGTCATGCGTTCTCTGATTCGCTTCCTCGCACTTCCGACTGTAACTGCCCTGCTCGCGGTTCAAGGCTGCAAGGTGGGCCCGGACTACGTCGAGCCCGAGGTCGAGGCCACCGATGAGTGGTTTACCGCCGTCGAGGCAGAAATGTCCGGAGGGGAACCGGACATCGAAAGATGGTGGGAAAGCCTGGGCGACTCGACGCTCACCGATCTCATAAAGAGCGCCGAAATCGCTAATCTCGACCTACGCATCGCTGTGTCCCGGGTGGCGGAAGCCCGAGCACTGCGTGGGATCGCGAAAGGCGATCTGTACCCGGACCTCGTCCTCGAGGGCTCCTACTCGCATACGAAGCTCAGCGATAACAGCGTCATCGGCCAAATCATCACTGGAGAGGGTGGTGAGGTCGAGCCGTTCGAGCTGTGGGAGATCAAGGCGGGGTCGTTTTGGGAGATCGATCTGTTCGGTCGGATTCGGCGCGGGGTGGAAGCGGCGACGGCTCAGTTCGAAGCGACCATCGAGAACTACCGGGACGTTCTGGTCTCACTCTATGCGGAAGTGGCGACCAACTACGTGGACGTTCGCGCCCTGCAGAGGCGACTGGACTACGCCCGCCAGAACGTATCGGCACAACGCGAGAGCCTCGAGCTGACTCGGGATCGCTTCCAGGCCGGCCTCACATCGGCGCTCGATGTCGCCCAGGCCGAGCAAAACCTGGCACAGACCGAATCGTCGATTCCAGTTTTGGAGGCCGGGTTGAACGCAGCTTTGAATCGTCTGGCCGTGCTTCTAGCCGAACAACCCGGAGCGCTGCACGATCGACTGCTGAGGGATGGTGGGGACATCCCAACGGTTCCGGCCGACATTATGGTGGGAGTCCCCGCCGACGTTCTGCGCCGCCGGCCGGACGTTCGCCGGGCAGAGCGCTTCCTCGCGTCCGAGACGGCCTTGATCGGTGTGGCCAAGGCGGACCTCTACCCCACGTTTTCTATTTCCGGTTTCGTGCAATCGATAGCCGGAACGTTCACGGGGATGTTCGAAGGTGACGGATCGAGCATCGGCTGGGGCATCATTCCCGGTTTCCGTTGGGACCTGTTCAAGGGTGGGAAGATCCGCAATAACATCCGAGCCCAAGAAGCCCGAACCGATCAGGCGCTCCTCGGATACCAGCAAACAATCCTCCTCGCTTTCGAGGAGGTCGAAGATGCCATGGTATCGTACGATCGCGAGCTTGTGCGGCGCTCGCGTCTTCAGGAGGCGGCCGATGCCAGTCAGCGCGCGGTGGATCTGGTTCGAACCCAGTACACCTCGGGTCTGACGAATTTCCAGAACCTACTCGATACACAAAGAACGCTATTCCGTCAGCAGGACGAACTGGCGGCCAGCGAGGGTCGGGTCGTCAAGAATCTGATCCAGCTGAACCGTGCCCTGGGTGGCGGTTGGTCTCTGGACCCGGCAGAACCCGACAAGGTAAGTGACTCGCAAAATGGAGCGGACTCCGACCGTGCGTCCGAGTCCGATACACAGTCTCCGTCGCAGGAGAACCAGGAGCTAGATCGATGACCAGGATTCGGAATCTTGGAGCGACTTTGTTGGTCGCCGCGGTGTTCGGCGCCTGTGGCGGTGGGGGTGACGAGGGGCCACCGCCCCCGCAGGTCACGGTGACCAAGCCCGAGCGGCGCGAAGTCCAGAGGTACGGTGAGTTCACCGGTAACACTCGGGCCATCGAGTACGCCGAGATTCGGGCCCGCGTCTCGGGCACGCTGGAGGAGATGCGGTTCGAGTCGGGCAGATTCGTCGAAGAGAACGACGTTCTCTTCATCATCGAGCCCGAGATCTATCAGGCCGCGTACGACGAGGCCCGAGCCGCGGTGGCGTCCACGCACGCCGAGTTGGATCGCGCCGAGTCGGATCTGGAGCGCATTCAGCAGGCGATCCAGACCAACGCGGTCAGCCAGCAGGATCTGGATCGGGCGCAGGCCACGCGTGATCAGGCCGAGGCCGCTGTGCTCGGTGCGGAGGCTCGATTGGCCCAGGCCACCATCGACCTGGGGTACACCCAAGTCAGAACTCCGGTGCCGGGTCAGGTGAGTCGGAACTACGTCGACATCGGAAACCTCGTGGGTGCCGGTGAAGCCACGCTGCTGACGACCGTGACGCGCGTCGATCCGATCTTCGTGTATTTCGATGTGCCCGAGCAGGCGGTGCTCGTGCTCGCGCGGGCATTGCGCGACAGCACACTCACCGAGGAGCAGCTGGCCCGGGTAGGCGAGGTGCTGGTGGCCACCGCCGATGACGTGGGCTTTCCGCACAGCGGCGAGATCGACTTCATCGACAACACGGTGGACCCCGCCACTGGTACTATCGAGGTCAGAGCCATAGTTGAGAACTCGGACAACGTCCTGTTCCCGGGCCTGTTCGTACGGATCCGGGTGCTGGGCGGGCTTCAGCCCGATGCGATTCTCGTCCACGAGCGAGCGATCGGGACCGACCTGGCCGGGAAGTACGTTCTGGTCGTCGGGAACGATGACGTCGTGGAGCAGCGATTTGTGATTCTGGGCCCGGTCCAGGACGACGGAACCGTCGTCATCGAGGAAGGCCTCGATGGAAGCGAGGACTACATCGTGAACGGCATGCTGCGAGCGCGACCGGGGTTCCCGGTCACACCGCAGACCGAGGCTGAGGTTGCCGCCGCCGAGGCGGCTCAGGCCGTGCCGGAGGAGAACTGAACCATGGGCGCGTTCAGTTCGCTGTTCATCAACCGACCCATCATGGCGATGGTGATCTCTATCGTCATCGTACTGATGGGCTCGCTCTCGATACCGTTGCTGCCCGTGGCGAGCATGCCCGACATCACCCCGCCCACGGTGAAAGTCAGCACGACGTACCCCGGAGCCAATGCCAACGTGGTGGAAGAGACCGTCACCGCGCCCATCGAGCAGGAGGTGAACGGGGTCGAGGACATGCTCTACATGGCCTCAAAAAGTGGAAGCGACGGGAGCCTGGACCTGACGGTCACCTTCGCTATCGGCACCGACCCGGACATGTCGACGGTACTCACCCAGAACCGGGTGAACATCGCCATGCCCAAGCTGCCCGAAGACGTCACGCGACAGGGCGTGAAGGTGGAGAAGCAGTCCACATCTATGGTCATGGTCGTGGCACTGTCCTCGCCCGACGGGCGCTACGACGATGTGTTCCTCAGCAACTACTCCACGACTCAGATCAAGGATGTCCTCGCCCGAATCAATGGTGTCGGAGAGGTAAAGATCTTCGGGGCCAAGGACTTCGGCATGCGGGTGTGGATCGACCCCGCCAAGCTCAAATCGCGCGATCTGACCTCGGACGAAGTGATAGCGGCGCTGCGCGAGCAGAACGTCCAGGTCGCGGCCGGCCAGATCGGAGCGCCGCCGACACAGACCGGACAGAATTTTCAGTACAACATCAATACGCTGGGGCGTCTGGCCGACGTCGAGCAGTTCGAGGACATCATCGTTAAAGTGGGGCGCGAGGGTCAGTTGGTTCGGTTGCGGGACGTGGCGCGGACCGAACTGGGCTCGCAGCTCTACACCTGGTACGCTCAGCTTGACGCCGGTCCGGCGAGCATCCTCGGCATCTACCAGCTGCCGGGCTCCAATGCCGTTGACGTCGCCAATCAGGTGGTCGCGGCGATGGACGACCTCTCGTTGAGGTTTCCCCAGGGTCTCGAGTACTCGGTACCGTACGACACGACGCGCTACATCAAGCAGTCGATCAAAGAGGTAATCATCACACTGATCCAGGCGCTGGGTCTCGTCATCCTCGTTGTCTTCATCTTCCTACAGAATTTCCGGAGTACCTTGATCCCGACTATCGCTATCCCCGTGTCGTTGATCGGGACGTTCGCGGTGATGCTGCTCTCGGGACTGTCCATTAACAACCTGAGCCTGTTCGGTTTGATCCTGGCCATCGGGATTGTGGTGGACGACGCCATCATGGTGGTGGAGAACACGACGCGCCTGATGCAAGACGAGGGGCTGCCACCGAAAGAGGCGGCCAGCAAGTCGATGTACCAGGTGGGCGGCGCGGTCGTCGCCACGACCCTGGTACTGCTCGCCGTGTTCGTACCGACGATGGTCATGCCGGGACTAACGGGACGACTGTACCGGCAGTTCGCCACGACGATTTCGGTGGCCACGGTCTTCTCGTCGATCAACGCCCTGACCCTCACCCCAGCGTTGTGTGGAATGTTGCTGCGGCCGCCTGGCGAGGGAGAAAAGAAGGGTTGGTTCCTGACTCGACTGCTGGACCGCTTCTTCGGCTGGTTCAACAAATGGTTCGATCGCACGACGACCGGATACATGGGGATCGTGAACCGCCTCATGCGAAAGACCGTGATCGGGATGGGCGCCTACGCAGGGATATTCGTGTTCATGATCCTCGGTTTCGGAGCCATGCCGGGCGGATTCGTTCCCGGCGAGGACGAGGGCTATTTCTTCGTGGACGTGGAGTTGCCGGCCGGGGCATCGCTGGAGCGCACCACCGCGATCATGGATCGCGTCAACGAAATCTTCATGGAGCTGCCGGGCGTGCAAAACGTGATCACGGTAGGCGGCTACTCGCTCTTGAACGGCGTCGCGTCTTCCAACACCGGATTCTCCATCGTATCGCTGGACCACTGGGACGACCGGCCCGGCCTCGCCATGAGCCTGTGGGGGCTGATGCGGCAAGGACAGCCGCAGCTGTCGCAGATCCGCGAGGCCACCGCCTTCGCGTTTCCTCCTCCACCCATCCAGGGACTCGGCGCCGCCGGTGGATTCGAGATGCAACTGCAGGACCGAGGCGGCATCGGGCTCCTCCAGCTTGAGACCTTCGCCAACGACCTGGTGGCGGCGGGCTTCGCCAGCCCCGTCACGACGCGCCTAAACCAGAACTTCCGGGCCAGCGTGCCGCAGCTGTTCGCCGAAGTGGATCGGGAAAAGGTGAAGTCGGTAGGGGTGCCGCTTCAGAGCGTGTTCAACACGCTGCAGGCCAATCTGGGCTCGGCGTACGTGAACGACTTCAATCTGTTCGGGCGAACCTGGCAGGTCATGGTCCAGGCGGACCAGCAGTACCGGGCCGAGGCCGCGGACATCCAGAAGCTGGAGGTCCGGAACGTGTCCGGGGACATGATCCCGATCGGGACCCTGGCTTCCGTTCGTGACACGGTGGGCCCGCAGACGATCAACCGCTTCAACCTGTTCCGTTCGGCCACGCTGACCGGCGGTCCAGCCGCGGGATACTCGGAGGGACAGGCCACCGACGAGATCGAGCGGCTGGCTCGTCAACTGCTGCCTACGCAAATGGACTACGAGTGGTCGGGTGTGACGTTCCAGCAGAAGGAGGCGGGCAACCTGGCACCGCTCCTATTCGGCCTGGCGATAATCTTCGCCTTTCTGTTCCTGGCCGCCCAATACGAGAGCTGGGCGAACCCCATGTCGGTGATGCTGTCGGTGCCCATAGCACTTCTAGGGGCGGCGGTATTCGTGCTACTTCGCGGCCTCATCCAACCAATGGAGAATAACGTCTACACGCAGATCGGGATGGTGCTTCTGATTGCGTTGTCGGCCAAGACGGCGATCCTCATCGTCGAGTTCGCCAAGCAGCAGCACGAGCAGGAAGGCAAGAGTTTCGTGGAAGCGGCCATCGAGGCGGCGCGTCTGCGCTTCCGACCGATCCTGATGACGACGTTCTCGTTCATTCTCGGGATGATCCCGCTGGTTTTGGCCACCGGAGCCGGAGCGCGGAGTCGTGTCTCGCTGGGAACGGCGGTGTTTGGTGGCATGCTGATCTACACGATACTCGGCGTATTCTTCATTCCTTTGCTGTACGTGGTAGTCGAGCAGGTGTGGGCGAAGTTGTTCGGCGGTAAGAAGCACGCCGACGGCGAGCCGGGGGCGGTGCCGGTCGAAGGGTAGAGCTAGCCATACTTCCGGCATGGGGCCAGCGCTCGCGGTCGCCGTGCTCGAGATTAAGTGGAGGCAAGATCATGCGACGAGGCGCGGTTTCATCGTTGATCATTCCCTTCTGGGCATCGGTTCTCCTCGCTCAGCAACCGGTCCGGAGCCATGCACAATCGAACGATCTGGCGAGCTACGAACGCGTGCTCGCCTCGGCCTATGCCGCCGACGCGCCGGGCGCGGTGGCGCTCGTGGCGAAGGGTGGGGAAGTCGTGTACCGGGGAGCCGCGGGACTGGCGAATCTCGAGCTAGGAGTACCGCTCGAGCCGGACATGGTGTTCGAGATCGGCTCGATCACCAAGCAGTTCACCGCGGCCGCTATCATGATGTTGGTTGACGAGGGTAGGCTGTCGGTGGACGATCCCCTCTCCAAGTTCCTCCCGGGCTATCCGAACGGTGAGAACATCACCGTGGAGCACCTGCTTACGCACACGTCCGGCATCGTGAGCTACACGGATATTCCGGAAGTCATGGAGACGCAGGCGCGGAACGACAGGTCCGTCGAGGAAATCATGGATTGGTTCAGGGATCGGCCAGCCGTGTTTCACCCGGGCGAGCGTTGGGCCTACAACAACTCGGGCTACGTGCTGTTGGGCGCCATCATCGAGGAGTTGAGTGGCGTATCGTACGCCGAATTCCTTCAGGATCGGATCTTCACTCCGCTGGAAATGGAGAACTCCTACTACGGGAGCCAAACAGAACTCATCCCCCGGCGTGCGTCGGGTTACGGCAGGGACGCCGATGGTTACGTCAACGCCGAGTACCTGAGCATGACCCTGCCGTACGCCGCCGGCGCTCTGATGTCCAACGTAGATGACCTGTACATGTGGAACCGGGCCTTGCACGGTGGCGAGGTGATGTCGGCGGAATCGTACCAACGCATGATCACGCCATTCGTCCTCAATGATGGCCAGGCCACCGACTATGCGTTCGGCCTGGTGATCGGTGCTGTGCGTGGCCACCGCGCGATCCGCCACGGCGGCGGGATCTTCGGCTACGTGACCAGTGCAATCTACTTGCCTGACGACGATGCGTTCGTCGCCGTCTTCTCTAACAACCCCGCCTCCGACGTGGGCCCTGGCTTCGTCGCTACCAAGCTGGCCGCCATCGCCTTGGGCGACCCCTTCCGCGAGTTCACCGAGGTGACGGTGGATGAATCGGTGCTGCAACGCTACGCCGGCGTCTACCGGATTGATGAAGGCGCGCAGCGTACGGTCACCGTAGAAGGCGGTGCTCTCTACACGCAGCGAGACGGCGGTGCAAAGCTGCGAGCATTCCCTGCCTCGGAGACCGAGTTCTTCTACAAGCAGTCGCTGTCGTACTTCGAGTTCGAGATCCAGGAGGGAAAGGTCACGGCGATGCTCATGCATCAGAACGGTGCAAGGGAGGCCGAGCGAGCAGCCAAGGTTTCCGAATAGGCGCCGATGCGCGAGGCCTTCGATCTGCGTAGCGCGTCTGCATCGCCCGAAGGCGTAGGATTGAAGGGACGTCTTGAGGAGTCTGGGGATTACGTGCGTATAGCCGAAGAAGAGTTGGTATCCATTTCGTTTGCTCTTTCGCCGGTTCCGCGTCACTAATCAGAACTACTCCCCGAGGATGCTGTTCTGCGTGGTAGCGTACGACTACACCCTGGCAAGGCGGACGTATGCGACTCTCCGAGCCTGATGTGCCTGCAGAAACCTGTGTGGTTACTAACAGGGTGTTCCTGCTTGGCCTAGACGAGCTGTACAGGTCTGCAATGAAGGGTCATGAACGCGGCGAACTGCTACAGTGCGCGGAAGCGACGGCAGCAGCACTCGAAGTGAAGCCTGAAGACGTGCCTGTCGAGGGATACTACGCCGAAGATCCGACGCTGACCCGATATTTTGTGCTGATGCGCTCGCTTCAGAAGATCCGCGATCATCGCGTTTCTGACGTCGCAGATACGCCAGAGTTCCAACGGATCATTGAGGTGACTAGCTCCCCGATTTACGGGACTCCAGTGTACAATGGAATGCTACTACCGGCTGGGCGTGACCCTCTTTCTCAAGCATTAAACGATACTAGGCCTAACTGGGCCCTCGCAGAACTAGTCGAGGTGGCAAACCGTGTGGCCAGGACAACCGACGACATCTCACTGGTTGGCCTTGCCGCGCTTTCTGAAGACGCTGTCGTGCTAACAGCACTACGTGAGTCCGTCGTGCTATACGCTGAGATAGTCTACGCTTCCGCGATGCCAGTCCGCCAGAAAGTATATGTCTGGGAGGTGGATTCTGAATTGGCCAAACGAGCTGGGCGTTTTGTTAAGACGTTCAACGCCCTGTTCGACGAACACCTGCCGGCGCCGATTTCGAAGAATGCAGACCAGTATTGGCTTGCTCATGATGAGGGCTCTACCCTCGGGCGATGTGTGCGAATTGGGTACGATGACCGGAAGACGCCAGACGAGCACTATCATTGGGCGGTATGTCGCGGCGAAGATGGCCAACTGACAGCACAAGAGTTCTGGGACAGCGAAGTCTGGGCAACAGAGCGCTATAGGGAAGAACTCGTGTGGTCTGCTGGTCGATGTCTAGATCGCGGGGAGTAGTATCGCGCTTGCCTAAATGCTTCAAATCAGGGTGGCCCACATCCCATGAGCCAGATAGAAGCACTCACCGTCGAGCTCAAAGTCGATGACCGGCTTCTGTTGTTCATCATGCTTTCAGCGGACGGAGGCGTGAACCGGCTGGGCAGCGGAACGCTCAACACCAGCGAAACAAGCTTCTACATCGGCCAGGCAGACGATCGCATGTTCCGAGAATTGCTTCCGTATGTAGACGAAGGCTGGCTCGACCGACCGGGCGACTACACTGCGCGGCAGCGCAAGGGACAGGACTGTAGCCTCACGATGGTGTTCTTAGCGGGCAGCGAACAGGCCGAAATCAGGTACTTCTACGGCTCAGAATCCGAGGGGCCGCCGCGAGATATCAGAGACTTCGTCTATGCTGCGATTGATGTGACGCAAGCCTGGTATGAAGAGCAGCAGCGGATGGCCGGCAAGACCGACTCGGACTGAGTTTATTAACCGTAGGGCTTGCAACACGAAGATGGAAGCGCGCGGTATTCTCGGCAGCTTCCTTGTAGTACCTGCCTTTCAATCCCACCAACCGTGCGAAACTCTGAATACGATCATAGCCGGTCAGGGCCGATGAGGCCCTGCCGCGCTATGGTATTCGCCAAGGCGGTTACGATCAGAAACGACCGGAAAAGGCAGGGTTCGGTCGGTACTTCCCAACAGATCATCCAACACTGAATCGGGCCGTTACGCTAGGCCGCGACCGCCCCCAGGCCGGCACTGCTAGCGGCCGGGTTCCCGTATCGCGGGGGAAGCGGCCACGGCCAGATCCCGGCTACTACCTCGGCTTGTTCGAGTGGTCGCGTGTCGAACATGCTCGCAGGCGCCTTGGTCGCCTGCGGCACGCCACGGCCCGATGGCGGTCAGCCCCCGAAACTGGGCTAGCGACTACTACCTCTATGTAATTGGACCGACCGCGATAAACCCTCTTGTAGACGGCGAGGTGTTCGATACTTCGTTCGCTGTCTCTGGGAACGGCTATGTCATAGACGAAAACAGACTTGGCTGGAGGTGGCGGGTGCGTGCTGGCCACTACAAGATTGGCTGGGGCCCGTGGAGCGAGGAGCGCACGTTCGACGTCGAGCCGGTTAACACAGATTGCCCATCCGACACAACATGACCCGTTGTCAGACTCCTACCGCTAGTCGTTATCGATTTCTGTTGCGCTTATCTGACCATTATCACATAGTGGAGCAACCGGGAAAAGATGGGCTGAGGTAGTAACAGTTTATGTCTCGCCATGACGGGAGACCTCAGCAAGTGGTGGCCCTCCGCAGTACCTCTTACCTGCAAAGGTGCACTTGCTGTCTTGACGCCTGCTTGACTCCTCTGCGCCAAGCTTCAGCGGTGTCCTCGCACCCATCCAGCTCCACTGTGAAAGGAAGGTGCCCTATGCGTTCGACTGGCAAACGCGCAGCGATACTTGCGACGGCGGCATTGATGATGGCCTGCGACCGGGATCCACCGACATCACCAGGTCTGCAGGAACTTGACCCTCAAGCCCACAGAGGTCGGCAGCAGGGTTGCTCTGAGTACGTGATTCACGACCTGGGTGTTCCGGCGGGCTT
>Ga0209536_100011170_pt1 | contig 13178 bp, 7 predicted proteins | sample DeeMarSeWOR28_12_FD_187461 | JGI IMG/M metagenome (GOLD analysis project Ga0209536, IMG submission 187461) | Marine sediment microbial communities from White Oak River estuary, North Carolina - WOR-2-8_12 (SPAdes) (version 2) | ecosystem: Environmental > Aquatic > Marine > Intertidal zone >...
CATACTGATTTCCATTTCCGTGCCCTGCTTTGCAACCGCCGGTACAAGAATCAATCCGCTGAGAAACTGGAATTTCGGCAAGTACTTGGACAGTATCCACGCTAAAACAATGAATCCTATAAAGCCGAACGACATTCCCATAAGCCCGTCCAGGAACATGTCCCAGTTTTCCGGGCTGTCGGGCCAGGGCAGCCTGTTGGGGGGATTCTTGATTAGCATGCCGAATAAGCCGGCCAGCAAACAGATTATCCCCATTACTCCTGCGATGCCGAAGCCGGGCAATACAAAAAACTCAACCAGCAGCAGGAGTATCCCCACTATAAACAATGCTACCTCCACCCAGTTTGCAAGACCAATGAGGTACTTGCTGCCGATGATAATGGCAAAGCATATCACAGCCACGAGCCCGGGTAGTCCTAAGCCGGGTGTGTTGAATTCGATATATACTCCCAGCAGGGCAATCATTACCAGAATAGCCATTACGGCCGGTGAGTTTATCCATCTAACCATCTCTTCCGACCATAGAGTTTCGAGCACCATCGGCTCGCCGGCAAAAGTCACACCGTCACGTTTAGCCAGGAACTCAAAAGCCCCCTCTCGTTCATTAACTACTGCCCTTGCTATTCCATATTCGTAAGCCTTCGAAGCGGTCAGAGTCAAAAGCTCATCTTCGTCAACAATCAATTCTTTGCCGTCAAGGTCATATTTATTTGGGTCATCGGGCAGTTGCTGGTCTTCGAAAAATTCATTTTTGTCGGTCTGCAGATTTTTCACACTGTAAACCTTTGTCTGCATAGTGACCATTGCTTTTAGTAGGGCCTCCGGATAGCCGTTTGCTTCTGCTGCCCGAGCGAATGCAGCGCGGGTAAAGCTTTCGGTTTTTTCTCGCTCAACACCTTCGAGTTTGGTGCCGATCGCTATCGGAGCGCAATCTCCGATAGTGGTGTTCTCGCGCATTATAATATCCCGGCAGGAAACGCTTATCATCGCGCCGGCAGATATCGCTTCGGTTGTTACATAGGCGACCGTGTGGACTTTATCCCCTATTTCAAGTATGAAATACTTGGCAATATCATCCGCAGACTGCAGAAGTCCTCCGTAAGTGCTGATTTCATAGATGATATATTCCGCACCGGCATCAAGTGCAATTTGCGTTCTTCGCCGGATGGATTTATAGAGCCCGTCGTCGATCATGCCCTCGCATACGATAACTGCCGAGTTTACCGCGTTCGAATCCGTGCCGATATCGTTTTGCTCGACAGCAATAATCAGCCCCACGACCAATATCAGGCATATCACACCAACCGCAATTATCCGAAATGGATTCTCCATACTTCCAATTATACCTTCGAATTACACAATTGCCAGTATATAAGTCAGGAATCCTTAGATAATTTTGGCTTGACTCCTTCCCATTGCAGCCCCCCTATTATCGCCTGGGCGATATTTGTGAGGTGGTCGCCGATTTTTTCGATATTATCAATCAGATCGATAAATACCAAACCTGTTTCCGCCGAACAGATCCCTTCGCTCATACGCTGTACGTGGCTTCGACGAAAATCCATTTGCATGCGATTTATCTTATTCTCATTGACCAAAGCTGTTTGGGCTGCTTTAATTTCGCTGTTCTCTAAAGCTACTATTACGCTACCAAACATCTGTTCTATTTCTTGTCTCAATTGGCCAATTTCAGCCAGCGCCAAATCGCTAAAAGAGAGCTTTTTTTCGATTTTTCGTTCGGTAATTTCTACGACGTTGACAGCGTGGTCGCCGATACGCTCAAGGTCGTTGACCGTGTGCAAGAGCACAGGCAGTTCGATAGAAACCTCATCAGATAACTGCCTGCGTGATAGCGCTGTAAGGTAGGTCGTAATTGCAATCTGGAATTCGTCGACGAAGTCTTCTATTTGTCTAATCGTTTCAAGCGTTCTTCTATCATTGTTTACAATTGCGCTGATACAATTTTCAACAGCCTGTTTTGCTGTTTTCGCCATGCGAATGATTTCGCGTTTTGATTGTTCCAGTGCTATTACCGGTGTATCGAGAAGATGTTCCTCAAGAATTACCGGTTTGGCCGCTATATCTCCGGGTTTTTCCGGCACCAATTTCACGACAATTCTTCTCAGGATCCCAGACAGCGGCAGGAAGATACTTGAATTTCCAACATTGAAAACAGTGTGCGCAATGGCAATATTAGCCGCAATAGTGGCAGGACCAAGTTCCCATGGAGAAATTTTATAAACTAAAGCACCGAACAAACCAAAATGGACGAACGGGTAAGCTATGCAGGCGCCGAGGGTGTTGAATATTGTATGCGCCCAGGCCGTGCGTTTTGCATTCAGGTTAGCCTGAAGTGCTGCGAGTTGAGCGGTTATTGTCGTGCCAATATTGCTGCCCAAAACAAACGGTATTGAAACATTGAGGACACTTTGCCAATCGCTCCCGAAGGCCCCGCCGCTTGCAAGTAACTGAACGATAGCGATCGCAGCCGAACTGCTCTGCAGGAGCGTCGTAACAACCGCACCTGCCAAAATAGCCAGTATAGGCCTGTTACCCAGTGAAACAAAAAGTTCCTGTATCCGTGTGCTACTTTGTAACGGCTGAAAAGCATCTTTCATGAAATTGATGCCGACAAATAATATTCCGAAGCCGAGCATTATTTGTCCGATACTTTTCGTCCTCCGTGTCGTACCCAGAGTCATCATAAGAAATCCGAAGCCGACCGCTGGCAAAGCGTAGATTGTAATCTTAAGGGCGCCAACACCGGATATTGATACAAGCCAAGCTGTTGCCGTCGTGCCGACATTCGTTCCAATGATTACACATATTGCCTGTTTAAGAGTGAGCAGAGCTGCGTTCACGAAACCGATAATCATAACGGTTGTTGCTGAGCTGGATTGAACCAAAGCTGTAACGCCAGCGCCAACCAAAAAGGCTATAAGCGGCTTTTTGGTCATGGATTCAACGATCTTCCTGAGCTTGTGGCCTGCGACTCTTTTGAGTCCATCCGACATAAAACCCATACCGAATAAAAACAGACCCAATCCCCCTACCGTCCCAAGAATCATTTGTTTATAATCCATATTGGTTCCTTAAAGTGATTGTAAATCATAAGTTAAAGATGCAAAGCTGCTCGTGCAATTTAAAATTCATGTACTTAAATATCATTCACATTATACGGCTTTTTTAACGTTTTCCGTTTCATAGGTCAAGGCCGTTCTTAATCGGTTAATCTTTAACGATCTTAAGTTTTGCATCGGTTCCTGTTTTATTTACCGAAGAAACCTTCATCTCGATTCCGTCCCATTGCAGGCCTCCTATAACCGCTTGTGCAATATTGGTCAGGTGGTCGCCGATCTTTTCAACATTGTCCACCAAATCGATGAATATCAGCCCCGCTTCGGGCGAGCATAAGCCTTCTGTCATACGCTGGACATGGCTGCGACGAAAATCTACCTGCATCTTGTTAAGGTTATCCTCTTTTTCCTGGGCCGCTTTGGCCTGCTCTATGCTACTATTTTTCAGTGCCGCTATTATGTTATCACACATCAGTTCCGCCTGGTCTTTGAGCTGGGCAATTTCGGCCAGCGCTGACTCACTAAAAGAAATCTTCTGGTCGATTTTTCGTTCGGCAATTTCAACTATATTGACTGCATGATCGCCGATTCGCTCAAGGTCGTTTATTGTGTGTAGAAGGACCGGCACTTCCGCCGACATTTCATCGGAAATCTCCTTTGTCGATATGGCCGCAACATATGAAGTGATTTCGTATTGTAGTCTATCTGTTACATCTTCCGTCGTCCGCGCCTTTTCAAGTTTTCTCCTGTCGTTCTCAACGAGACCCTCCACCGCCTGATCAATGGCACTCTTTGCTATCTGGGCCATTCGCACTATCTCATGCCTTACCTGGTTCATGGCTAACTCGGGCGTTGCCAACAGGTGTCGTTCCAATGCCGTCGGCCGGACCACCAAATCATCCGGCTTCTCCGGTACAAGCCTGACCACGACCGTCTCCAGTGCCCCGGTCAGCGGCAGAAAGAAAACTGCCTCAAACACTTTTATTGTTGTGTGGGCGATTGCTATGGACGCTGCTATAGTTGTCTGTGTGAGTTCCCAAGGAGCGATTATATGAACCAGCCTGCCAATCCAGCCGATGAACCAGACGCAAATAAGGGCCCCGATAACGTTGAATGTTGTATGCGCCCATGCGGCCCGTCGGGCATTGAGATTGGCCCGGAACGCTGCGAGCTGAGCTGTTATGGTGGTGCCGATATTGCTGCCCAGAATAAATGGTATTGAGACCTTGAGAGCCACATCCCAATCGGTTCCGAACGCCCCCGACATAGCCAGTAGCTGAACGCTGGCGACGGCCGCCGAGCTACTTTGAATAAGCATTGTCACAACCATACCGGCCAGAATAGCCAGAACGGGATTATTTGCCGCTTTTATGAAAAGTGCCTGCGTGCCCGGGCTGTTCTCCATGCCCCCGAATGCATTCTTCATAAAGCTTATACCGATAAAAAGAATGCCGAATCCAAGGATAATTTGTCCTATGTTTTTAGTTGTCCGAATCCGGCCAAAGATATGAAGACCAAATCCGACGGCTATGGCGGGAAGCGCATAAGTTGTGATTTTGAATGCCTCAAAGCCTGATATCGAAACCAGCCAAGCCGTTGCTGTCGTACCGATATTGGTGCCGATAATGACGGATATTGCCTGCTTTAGCGATAGAAGCCCCGCATTTACGAAACCGACTATCATAACGGTCGAAGCGGAGCTTGACTGGATCAGGGCCGTGACTCCGGCGCCGACAAGACAGCCGACTATCCGTTTCTTCGTCATGGATTCGAGGATGTTTTTAAGCTTCTTGCCTGCGGCTTTTTTAAGGCCGTCGGACATCTGGAGCATACCGAACAAGAACAGCCCCAGCCCCCCTGCTGCCCCGAAAATCATATCCTTGATCATCCTGATTCCTTATGAAGAAGGTATTGTATTATCAGCGTTTCAATCCTCAGCACTTACCCCATTATGTGTCTATAATTTCTTGTACCGGTATTACTTCGCGGCTGTTGTATCTATTATCAACTGTATGGTCAAGTTAAAATTTATGCTGGAAAGAACAAAGCCTATTTCGCTTATATCAGGCTGCAGAGTATTTCCACGCCCTGCCGGATCTTTTCGTCCGTGGTAGCGTAACTTATCCTGAAATGCGTGTCTTTTTCACTGAATACGTTGCCGGGTATTATCAGCACGTTATTTTTAATCGCCTTCTCCACGAATTCCGTAGCTCCCGCCCCACCGGGTGCTTTAATGAAAGCATAAAACGCCCCGCCGGGCTTGATAATCTCGAATTTGCCGCTCAGACCTTCATAGAGCAGGTCTCTTTTTCTGCGATACGCATTGACATAATCGCTGACGTCGTAATCCAGTGCCGCCAGCGCGGCCTGCTGGAATGGCCTGGGCGCACAGACAAACGTATATTGCTGTATCTTGGTCATCTGCTCGACGACGTTTTTTAGAGATTCAGGAACTGCAGCATAGCCCAACCGCCAGCCGGTCATAGCGTGAGATTTGCTGAAACCGTGCAGCACGAGACTCTTTTCGTAGTGTTTGGCAATAGTCGGGCACTCGCCGTCATAACAGAACCTCTCATATATCTCATCGGTCAGCACAAGAACGTCTTTTTTCGCCGCAACCTCAGCTATTTCCTTCACCTGCTGCTCCGAATAAACCATGCCGGTCGGATTGCACGGCGAATTGAGGATTATCATCTTGGTTTTGTCCGTGATGGCATCGGCGATTTTCTCTACCGGCAGCTCAAAATCCGGATAACTGTCGACAAAAACGCACTTTCCACCGAGCATACTTACCAAGTGCTTGTACATCACAAAATAAGGGTCCGGCACAATTACCTCGTCGCCCGGATTGACCAGCGACATAAAAGCCAGCAGAAGCCCCCCGCTTACGCCGCTAACCACCAGCACAGCGGGATTTTCCCAGCCGTATGCTTTGCTGACCCGCTCGGCTATTCGCTCTTTCAGTATTTCGTCCCCTGCCGTCTGCGAATAGCTGTTCTGTCCGGCACGAATTGCCTTGATTGCTTCTTCTTTTAACGCTTCCGGCACGTCGAAGTCCGGCTGACCTATCGAAAAATTCACAGGATCTTCAAGCGTTGCTCCCAGCGCGAAGACCTTCCTGATCCCGCTGGCATCAATGAGTTTTGTTCTGTCTGCTATTACATCTTTCATAATCGAGCATAATAACCGAGCGTTTGTAATAATCCAACCAAAAAATCCACGACTTTGTCCCCTAAGGAACAGCGCATCTCACGGTGTGAACACGAATAATAAAAATTGTGAATGGTTTCAAAAGCAAAGGGCGGGCAATTCTTTCAAGCTGCCAGCCCTTTGATAATATTGGGCGCTTTGTTTATTTCTAAGATGATTTACTGTACTGCTCGCTTGGACACATGTGAGAATGGAGCACTGAATATCGGCATCTCGCTCTCATCGGGAAGCCCATCATCGTCAATGTCCTGATCGTGCAAAGGGAAAGGCTCACCCGGATTCCATGGAAAAGTAAAGTCTGGATTATCGATCCCACTATAGAGTGAGAGCATAAGGTCGTGTTCTACATTGTCCTCGTCAATGCAGATTGCTGAACCGCTCAAGATCCAAATATATTGTATTTGGCCGCGATCTGCCCACGCAACATCCTCAAGAGCAGGCTTCTTGACTCCATATCCGATTACATTGAGTTCATAAGTATCAGGCCCTGTCCTCACTGCTTCACCGACCAGTTCGGTTACGGAATTGGTCTGGGGGAACATGCCGGTGAAGGTGAAATCCGAATTCAGCATGCGCATCACATAGGCGAACCTGCCTGTCAGGTCTATTGGTGTTAGTGTTTCCGTTACAATCAGCGGTATTTGGTACGGTGAATTCTCGGTTGGGAATTTCCCGATCCAGGTTCCCGCGATGTTAAACACTTGCTTTTGTCCCGTTGGCGGATTCACATCATCATTGCCTCGAAGCTGACCGGCTACGATCCAGCATACAAGAAGGCTTGCTACTAACAGGATTGTCATAATTTTTCTGGTTTTCATGGTTCATTCTCCTTTTCATTTTGTATAAAACTTTTTGTTTATGCAGACAAGAAACGTCTGCGACTATGGCATAACCGCACGGTTGTAAATGATGACATCATCTATCAGACCGGTGAAAAATGTTCCAACATCAAGCGTCTTACTGGTACCGATATATAGGCCGCCGTCACAATGTTTCAGGGGTGCCGCAGTCAAAGCCTTTGTATCTCTGGCAACTTCTATACCATCCACGTAGAGACATCGGTATGCGCCGTCCCATACAAAGCCTACATGATGCCACTGACCATAGGTGATTACGGATTGTGATTCGAGCGGTTGTGGGAGAAACCGTCCAACAGGAGGCAGGACTAATCCGGTCATTAAACTTCCATCTAATGCTGATATACCCAGCCATGTCTCGCCGGAACCGGTGCCGTCTGCCTGTGAAATAATCGACTGCCCTGGAGCGCCTCCTTTGATCCAGGCAAAGACACTGAATGCTCCATATACAGGACTTAAGACAAAGTCGGTCTCGATAAAATCATCAACGCCGTCGAATTCCAGGGCACCATTTACCTGACCGTCTGTAGGCCTCCAGATTGGCTCTCCATACAGTATGCCATCGTTATAACCTGCGCTGTTGTGGGCGATGTCGCCTTCTACATCATCAAGCCTCCAGTATGCAATACATCCTGGCGGTATAATTTCCTCATATAAATGTTCAGAAAGCATAATCAGGTCCTGGACATCGACAATGCCGTCTCCAAAAGGTACGGGCGCAATGTCATAAAGCGGATTGTCCGTATGCCATTGCTCGATCATCATGCACATGTCTGCACAGTCGATAATCCCATCTCCATTAAAGTCAAGTGACCGAAGGTCGAATCCCGTGTCATATTCTTCGACTATTGAGATGACGGTATAACCCGAGGTCATTCCACCAATGACATATATCTTACCGTTAACCTCACTGGCACCGAAATTGGACCTCGCCGTAGGTATATTAGCTTTGAATGTCCATATATCTGTGGCTGCATCATATTCTTCCACTGTGGAGTAGTATGTCGTGAAAGGTGTCCCTGAAATAGCGTAAATTTTCCCAGATACTGCACTGGTGGCAAAGGCAGTTCTTGCTGTGGTCATTGGAGTCTTCGTCGTCCATGAATCTGTCGAAGGATCGTATTCTTCCACCGTGTTGTAAATACGCGCACTCTCACTCACTGGTCCAGTGAATCCTCCGATGACATATATCTTACCATCCACAGCGCTAGCCGAAGGAGCTGATCTGACCGTTGGCATGTCAGCTTTCCTTGTCCATGTGTCCGTCGCAGGATCGTATTCCTCGACAATGGCAAGACGTATTCCGTTATCTGCGGAGCCTCCAAAGACATAGATCCTCCCATTCGTTGCAGCCGCACAGATATCAAATCTTCTCGTTGGCATATCTGTTTTCCTCATCCACGTATCCGTTGGGGGATCATACTCTTCTACAGTTGAGAGCGCGCGGGATACAGCGTCACTACCGCCGATGGCATATATCTTTCCACTTACCTCGCATGCGGAAAAAAGAGACCTTACTGTTGGCATAGGTGCCTTTTCTGTCCAGGTGTCCGTTGAAGGATCGTACTGTTCAACGATTGAGGTCTTATTGCCACCCCAACTTAGTGTACCGCCAATTGCATAGATCTTTCTATTCACTGTGCAGGTGGACAAGCCAGTTCTTGCTGTCGGCATATTGGCTTTTCTCGTCCAGGTGTCTTCTTCAGCCGGACATAACGAAGGCAGGCCCAATGCCACAGCCAGAACAAGTGCAATTACCAAGCGTGCTCTCAGATTCTTTTTAGCATTCATTTTTAGTCTCCTTTTTAATTTTCCAGTTAATATTCACTTTTTTATGTTGTCTCCGGGCCACGTGACCCTATTTTTATCAGCGGGAAAAAAACGCCAACCTGCCGTTTTATTTGAAGATTTTTTGAAAATTGGTATAATTTCTTTTAAGCGTTCGATTTATGGAGGCTAATGAAAGTGAGCGGTAGTCTGAGCCACAAGACGCAGCGATTGGTTACTCTGGCAAGGGAGGGTGATAAATCCGCCTTAGAGCAATTGTGTTCTGTATATGGGGAACGAATTCGTCGAATCATCCGGCTGCGCATGGGCACGGAGCTCCGTTCGAAGCTCGAATCGATGGATTTAGTCCACGAGGCCCTTATTTGTGCATTAACGGACTTGAGGGATTTTACATATAGGGACGAGGGGGACTTTTTACGGTGGCTTGCGCAAATAGCTGAGAACAGGATTCGTGACATTATCGACAAACTTCATGCCGACAAGCGGGACATTCGGAGGGAATCTCCACTTAATGGCTATGCCCAGACGACAACAAACAATCATCGCCATGTTCCACAACCTGCTATGAGCACAACACCAAGCGCGATACTCTCTAAAAGGGAAGAGCTGGATAAGCTTGAGAATGCGATAGACAAATTAAAGCCGGAGTACAAAGAAGTCATACTTTTGGCGAAAATCGAGGGGCTATCCTACGAGGAAATAGCAAATAGACTGGGTAAAAGTGCCAATGCTGTGGGGCATTTGCTTTCGCGGGCAATGATGGCACTTGCTAAGACTTTCTGGGCGAACTGATGACTGCTCATGACAATGACAATCAGAAGCCGAATATTGATGAGATTGTGGGAGATTTCGCCGAAGCTCAGTTGCGTGGTGACAAGCCCGATATAGAAGAGCTTGTTCGCCAATACCCCAAATTTGAGCATCAAATAAGGCAGATAATAAAAGAATTCCAGGCAGTTGACTCACTACTCTCATCTCTTGTGCAAATAGATGAGAACGACTTACCAATCACATCCGCTGGTACCGATCTTATAGGCCGGAAGATTGGTGCATTCGAAATAACAGAAATGATAGGCCGAGGGGGAATGGGAATAGTCTATCTGGCTCACGATACTAAGCTGGACCGCTTAGTTGCCATCAAAAGCATACCGCCGGAACTCATAACCGATACGACATCACGAATGCGCTTCCAGCGAGAAGCTAAATTGCTGGCTTCCCTGAGTCATCCAAATATTGCTGTAATCCATGATATGGTTGAAGAGAAAGATGGCGTTGCCTACATTATTCTCGAATATATTCCCGGCCAGACCTTGGCAGAACGCATCGCTCACAAACCGATGAAGATTAAAGAAGCTCTTTCTATCGCCGCACAAATCACCGAAGGCTTGTCCGCAGCTTACGAGCAAGGTGTAATTCATCGGGATCTCAAGCCGGGCAATATCAAGATTACGCCGGAAGGGAAAGTGAAGGTTCTGGACTTTGGCCTGGCTAAAGCCTCCATAATCGAAGGCAAAAAAACCGAAAATACAGTCACTCAGCCCGGCCGTGTAATAGGCACGCCGGCTTATATGAGCCCTGAGCAAACGCGTGGACAAACGGTCGATCATCGCAGCGATATATGGGCCTTCGGCTGCATTTTGTATGAGATGCTCACAGGCAACGTGCCCTTTCCGGGCCAGACGGTTTCTGATACCCTGGCTTGCATTCTCAACCGCGAACCGGATTGGCAGGCCTTGCCTAAAACGACGCCTGTGAATATTCAGGTTCTGCTCCATCGCTGCTTAGAGAAGGAAGTCCACAAACGGCTACAACACATTGGCGATGCACATATAGAGATCAGCGAAACTTTATCCGGCACATCAGGTACCGGGATGGTTTTAGAAGTAGCGGCTGGCTCAATCAGCCGAAAGCGGAAAGTTGTCCCCTGGCTTCTTTTGAGCTTAATGATTGTGGTTATAACTGCTCTATCGATCGTTCTTATTAAGAACCGACTTTCACCCTCTACTGTCTCAAAACCTACTATAGAAACTGTAAGACGTACAGCCAATCTTCAACCATCACAATTCTTTACGACCGATGACTGGGCAAGCAATATGGCCTTGTCTCCAGATGGTGTATCATTAGTATATGTTGGCGGCAGTGAAGGGCAAAGCCAGCTCTATATCCATAACATGAAAGAGCAGTTCCTTCCGAAGCGTATCGAAAATACCGATGGTGCTCACAGCCCATTTTTCTCACCCGACGGAGAATCAATCGCCTTCTTTGCAAAAGGCAGACTTATGAAGGTTTCGCTGAATACCTGGACTGTCTCGAATATCTGTAGTGTAGAAGAGACGAGCAGAGGGGGTACATGGGCACCTGACGATACAATCTTCTTCAATATGCAGCCCGGGAGTGGTCTTTACAAGGTTTCAGCAACAGGAGGAAACTGCGAGCCTGTAACAAAGCCTGATTCTAACCGCTCAGAAAGATGCCATTGCTTTCCGTACATCCTACCGGACGGTAAACACATTCTATTTACCATAGCCACCAATGATGATCCTTATAATTGGCGCATTGCTGTGCTTTCTTTAGATACCGGCCAATACCGAGACTTGAATCTGCGTGGCAGTAATGCGTTTTATATCCGACCAGGATACTTGGTTTACGCCGGGCAGTCTGGCAGGTTAATGGCGGTACCGTTTGATCCGGACCGGCTAAAGGTCACCGGTTCAACAACCATCGTCATCGAAGATGCTCTAACATATCCAGTCGCTCAGTATTGTGTATCCGAAAGCGGCACACTTGCTTATGCTCCGGGCGGTACGGCGGCAGGCAGAAGTAATACTCTCATCTGGGTGACGGCTTCCGGACACGAGGAGCCTGTTGGGCTGCCGGAACGGCCATACGCAAGCGTCCGTCTCAGTCCTGATGGGCGGCAGGTTGCCGCTCATATCGGTGGTGCCGCCTCTGACAGCGATATCTATATAGGAGACCTCATACGTCTCGTGTTGACCAGACTTACCTTTCTGCCGGCGTATGACGTCCGTCCTCGATGGGCACCGATTAGCAAACGGGTGACATACTGTTCGGAACGAAATCATCCACCACAGTTATACTGGATCTTCCCAGACGGCACCGGCGATGAGCGTCTATGGGAAAGCGAGCCAAACAACCTTGAGATGCCCGGCTCGTGGACGTCGGATGAACGTTATTTTGCCTTCGCAAAGAGTACCGTGAAAACGCAGTGGGATATTTGGGTGCTCTCTATGGAAAATGGCCGAAAAGCTCATGAGTTCCTCAGTGGGCTTCATAATGAGAAAAAGCCGGCTTTTCACCCGGATGGCTCCTGGATTGCCTATGTATCGGATGAAACAGGCTCGTATGAAGTTTATGTTATAAGGTTTCCTGATGGACGCAACAAGACACGTATTTCCACAAACGGTGGAGACGACCCGATGTGGGATCCATCCGGCCGATCAATCTATTATCGCAACGGTAACGTAATGATGGCTGTTGCAACCGAGCCAGATCCGACCTCACCAGCTCAGCCCAAAGAGCTTTTTAAAGGACAGTACGAAAGCAATCCGTGGGATACGAGTTACGATGTGACCGTTACCAATGATGGTCCAAGGTTCCTCATGATCAAGCTGCCGCAGATAACACATTTGAATGTCATTTTGAACTGGTCTGAAGAACTCAAAAGCCTCATTCCATCAGCGACTCCTTAAGTTCTCAGCTATTACTAAGCTCAGGCCCGTCCTACTCACCATTGGCCCGATACGGCCTGAGATCCCTTACGCACCCCCCCTTTCAAAAAGCTCATAGAATAAGGTATATAACCAGACATTCTTAGCACATTGCAGATTCTTTTTTTTTAGGAATGAAAAAGTTAAAATCCAGCCGGGGCTTCAACTTATAAAGGATGGCATATTTCACGCAGGTTCACCCCGAGGGATAGGTAGAGTCTTTATCTCACCTAGTGAATGGTATTTACCAACGGCCAGCGACTGATTGCTCACTACCAAACAGTTGATGGTTCATGGTTCGCAGTTTTTCGACTAACAACGAGCAACTAACAACCAACAACAACATATTGTGAATGGTTTCAAAATCAAAGGGCTGACAACTTATTCATGCTACCAGCCCTTTGATAATATTGGGCGCTATGCATATTTCTCAGATGATTTACTGTACTGCTCGCTTGGAGACATGTGAGAATGGAGCACTGAAAATCGGCATCTCGCTCTCATCGGGAAGCCCATCA
>Ga0209536_100011172_pt1 | contig 13178 bp, 15 predicted proteins | sample DeeMarSeWOR28_12_FD_187461 | JGI IMG/M metagenome (GOLD analysis project Ga0209536, IMG submission 187461) | Marine sediment microbial communities from White Oak River estuary, North Carolina - WOR-2-8_12 (SPAdes) (version 2) | ecosystem: Environmental > Aquatic > Marine > Intertidal zone >...
AGGTGGGGGAATTGTATTCGATCTCCATGATCTCCAATTCTGCATAGGTCAGATCGCCTGTAGGAAGGTTCCAGACAGCCTGCCCGCGGACAGGCAGCTTCAGCCCGGCGAACTCGCCGTAAGCGGTCATGGGTGTGGACCAGGGATCGAGCGAATATTCGCCTTCGATCTCGCGATAGCGCATGCAGGTGAAATTGGTCAGGCGGCCAAATCCATCGAAGATCATGGTTCCAGAAACGCTCCTGCCGCAGTCCATGAAGGTAACTTGGGCGGAGCGATCATCGACTGCTTCCCAGCTGATGTTGTCACCTAAGAAGGCAGTGGGGAACCACATGATCTCGTTCAAATAGCGGATCATGGTGGCCTGGTCGAGCTCTTCGCCGCGGACATCAAATACTGTGAACAGGCCGGCCAGTTTGCCGAACATGTGACCGTGACCGGATTCGTATCTATCCCTGCCACGCAGGAGCGGCAGCCCAGCAAGCTTGAAGCGGGCATTCCAAACCAGGCTGGGGGGTTGTGTGGTGTAAAATTCCTCGGCTGTCATCGGCATCCAGGGCCGATCTGATCCCTGTCGGAACTTACCGGCCTGCTTCAAGCGGGCAGTAGCGATCCAGGGATAGCCCACCACCCCGGTATAAGCCAGATAACGCTGCACCGGAGCGGGCAGATTCTCGAGCATCTCGGATGTGATGACGCGCTGGTCTTGTTGGTCGTTATTGTTCATTGATTAAGTGCCTTTCAAAGGGGATCAAGATATTTGCCGGATATTGGTGGCTTGAAAAGGCGCATCCAAGTATCCCAATTATACAATATGTCGTCTTCTGCACTTTCAGCGCTGACCAAATATCCCCGGTGATATAATCATTTAGCGTGATTTTTGCCTGGATCAGCTGCTATAAATCACATTTTTTCTAAGGGTAGCTGCGATCATGGTTTCTGGAAGTCGGTATCCAACGGAGGCCGAATATTATATCTGTATATTCTGGCTGTTGTTGAATTAGCGCATTGATAGGTTGGCTAATTAAAACTGTCGGGCTGCCCTGCTTGGTGTTCTGATATGATGACACGGGAGTTGGATATGCAATCGATCAACAAGGACATGCAGGAGTTCAGCAGGCAACTCGAGAAGGGATCGATCCAAAGGGCGTACCGGGCACTCATCGCCTATATGATGGGTCTGCGAAAGCATTTCAAGAACAACCTGGCAGGTAATACCGTGTCCGGTCTCTACCAGGGATTCATGGATATGACGTACTTCGCGCTCTTCCCCCCTGCACTGAAGCAACGTAACCTGAAGATGGCGATTGTATTCAATTACGAAGCCTTTAGATTTGAAGCCTGGCTGGCTGGAGGCAATCGGGAGGTCCAGCGGCAGTACTGGGAATTGTTCAAGGACAGCCAATGGCCCGAGTACCGTGTTGTCAGGCCAGCGAAAGGTATCGACTCGATCCTTGAATGCGACCTGGCCACAGATTTCGACCTGAACAACCCGGATGCTTTGACTGCGTCGATCGAAAAAGACGTATTCGTTTTCATCGAGGATATCGAGAGATTCCTCGCAGAACACGATTCACTTGAACAAACTGAGCTGCAAAATTGAGCGATCCTGCTAAACCTTGATTTCTTGGAGCGGGATCGCTGGCGGAGCAATCTGCGCGTTGATCCTTACGTCTTAAGATCTTCCTGTGTGAGGAGGGGAAATCTGCGGGCAGATGTAAATTTAATGCAGATCATTTGGATTTCGTGGAATGTGCGCAGTAGAATACCAGCTTGTCTATCTGTCAGCCCGTTATAACAGTGTTGTCTGGTCGATTGAAGGATAAAAGATGTACAGACAGCAGCTCATCCGTGCTTGGATCGCTCTTTGTTTGTGGTTCGGGTTCTCAGCCTGTGGTCAAAGTCTGGAACGCGCAGATCCCAGCCCGTCCCCAGAAATTGAATTTAAATCCAACAGGTCTGCTTCATTTTCCATTCCATCCTTAAATCGCAATCAAATCGGCATCCGAATCGTCAAACCGGATGGAGAGGGACCATTTCCAGTCCTGATCGGCATCGCTGGTGGAGATGGGGTGTATGCTTTCAACCAGTTTGAATTTTCAGATCGCCTGCGTGAGCTGGGAATTGTGACGGTTGATTTTGCACCGCAAGGCAGAGGAAACAGCGAAGGCGAGGACAATTTTCACGGGTATGTGCATCAAGATGATTTGAAAGCTGTTGTGGATTTCGTCAGCGGGCTGCCCTTTGTTAAGGGAGATCATATCGGTGTTATTTCTTTTTCCTACGGTGTGGCATTGGCCGCTGGCGCATTGTCCCGCTATCCAGACATGCCAGTGGCTTTTCTGATCGATTGGGAAGGTCCCTCCAACCCGGGAAGGGATCTTCAACGCGGCATAGAAAACAACGAAACCTGGGCAATCAACACATTGGCGCGGCTAAGCGGTGGAGAAAAGATCACGGCAGAAGATTATTGGAACTTGAGAATTCATGGTGGTGCGATCTCAGATGAAAAATATTGGGCAGAAAGAGATGCAGCTCATTTTGCCAGGGGGCTACCCTGCCCGTATCTGAGGGTTCAGTTTGACCGGGATCATGTTCAAGGGACGAGCAAATCCGCTATGATGGAAATCATCAATGCTGCTACTAAACACAGCCATCAGTGGACTAGATGCAACGATAATCCGGCAAATATTATTTATACGGAGATTGAGCTTCCAAAATATCATTTTCACCAATATGAAGCAGGTGAAATACCAGGGCTTGGTATTGCTAATCAATCTGTAGAAGAAGTGCTGCTGGGCTATATTGAGGAGATGTTTTTCTTGAATCCGTATGAGAAGCCCAGCCAGGGATTCATCCCAGGCCACCATAACGACGCCGGATGAATCCCGGCTTAAGCTGCAGATTTCCGATCAAACTTTATTTTTGGGGTGCAGCTCTGCAGCCGAGGGATTGAACACCGGGTTTTAACCAAAATAATCAGGGCAGAATTAAGAAATGCCCTGATTATATAAACTACGGTGGGGAACTTGGTGTAAACCGCTCAAAGTATAGACTGCTATTCACAAACCGGGGGAACTTCACGGTTTAGTCTGCTTTGATGGTGCCAGCCTCCATCGATTCTGGTGTATACCCTTCGGCTTTGCTCAAGTCCATCGCTACTTTGGTGATCATCACGCCGTAGATGACCTTGGCAACAATGTCGGCCGTCGTGAAGAGCAATTGGCGTGCCACAACTCCATCGGCGGTGGGGAGAATCGCCGGTAAGATGTAGGCAATTGGGTAGAAGGTCCAGAAGATGATGAAAATCCAGCGGATTGACTTCATCGTCCCAGCTGCGGACTGGGGCATTTTAGGCAGGGCTTCACCAATCCTCGTCCATGTGAGGAAGAGCAACACGATATAGAAGATGGTGCTCACAGCACCCCAAACCCACAGAGCAGTCAAGTTGCTGGTCTCATAAAATTGACCAATATAGCCCAACACGATCATTGCTGCACCGGAACCGACAAAGAGAATCCCAAGCCGCCGAGCTGCAACAGCGGTCAGCCCCAGGACGATGACCAACTGCAGCAGCAGTAAGGGTACATCAATAAGCCAGTTCAAATAGCGGAACCCATTGGAAAAGATTGTTTCACCACGGACAAACACGTCGTTCTGCAGAACGAAGGTGTTCTGCCAACTCAGCGACTGGGCGAGCAAAAGCAGGAAGGCTGAAACCATTACAATAGAACCCAGCACCGACGCCATTCGATAGCGCGGGGCCAGGTCTTTCAGCGTGGTGAGGAAATAGACTAAGCCAGCAGCTTGGGCTGCAAAACCTAGGACAAGTATATGGGCCACGATTTGCCACTGGACAGGACTGTAGGTTAATAGATTTTCTATGTTCATGAGAATGTATGCCTTTCATTGATAGTATTATTGAATTTCCAAATAAAATTCAGATTGTAGGTGATTTGGTTTGCTCAAACACACCTTTTTGTCAAAAATGATTATACTAATTTTTGATATCTTGTCAATATATCATCCATGTAATTTTGAGATATTCTTATACAAAATATATACAGATTTACAATCTACCCTGTAAATATGGAGGGATTCACGCTCAGGTGGTTTTTGAAGTTGAGCGAAGAGGGGGGAAATTGTAGTTAACAGTTTCTTATTTAAGCGAGCAGAGAGCAGGTAGCGGAGAAACAAAAGCAGGGCAGATGTTAGGTCTGCCCTGCTTCGTAAAATAATTGTGTGGGAGGTTTTAGTTCAAATGCGGTGCGAACTTGGTCACCAGCCGGTCTTTGGGCTGGTAGCCGGTCACCCGTTCCTGGACTTCTCCGTTTTTAAACAGGATCAGGGTGGGGACACCCATCACCTGATACTGCATGGCGATGGTGGCGTTGTTGTCTACATCCAGTTTAACGACTTTGATCTGCTCCGACCACTCCTGGGCGAGCTCCTCAACGATGGGGTCCAGCATCTTACAGGGACCGCACCACACGGCTGAAAAGTCCACCAGCACCGGTGTGGAGCCATTCAGGACCTGTTCTTCGAAAGTCGCTTCGGTCACTTCAGGGATATTTGCCATAATTACCTCGATAGATTTTTTCGATAGTCCATGGTACCCAGGGGGTTAAAAAAAGTCAAGGGCGGTGGACGGTTCTTGTAGATTTCTAATAAATTATCTGTTTGGCAGGATGGTGTCCTGTTGACGGTCAGAACCTGACATGATAGAATGCATCTCGATAGGGGCGCGTAGCTCAATGGTAGAGCAGTGGCCTTTTAAGCCATTGGTTGCAGGTTCGATCCCTGCCGCGCTCACTACAGACACCTGCCTTTTGGCAGGTTCTTTTTGTTAACCACCGTTCTGCAACCAATGGCAGTCATTCGGGCAATGGGAAAGCACCATTGCATATAGAACAGCTTCGCTGTTCTCCAAGTTGATCCATAAGGTGATCCAGTGGATCACCCGCCCTGCCGCGCTCATTATCCTTTTAACCCTTAGATGGAGGGAATAGATCATATCTTACCGATCTCAGCGGGGAATAAATTTGATCTATATAAATTGGGTTGGGGGATCGTTCAAGGTTTTGTTTATTTCCATACCCTGATGCTTGGACAGAACTTGAGCTTCTCTACGTTCCCGACTGGTTATACGCGCATGACCCAGACATTGACGGGCTCGCGCTTGCCTTTCAACTCAAGGAGGCGGTTTTCCACTCCATTGGGCTCCAAACCGGAAGCTTTGTAAGCAGATTCACTGATCAGGATTTCACCTCTGCGAGCACTCGTAGAAAGGCGGGCTGCGGTGTTTGGAGTATCCCCCAATACGGTAATGTCTGAGGTACCCTGTTCCGTCCCAACCGATCCAACGAAGGCAATCCCAGTATGCACCCCAGCACCCAATGAGATCCAAGGTTCGCCAGAATTTCCGTATCCTGTCGCTCTCAAAATCTCCTGGGCAGCATCGATTGCCCGGCGTGCGTGCTGCTTCCCTGCAAACCCGGGAACATAGATTCCAGCTGCTTGGTCTCCGATGATCTTGTCAATCAAGGCATCCGATTTGATCATCACCTGTGATGCGGCTGTATAGAAGCGGTTGATCAGCTTACTGTACTCGGTAGGATTCATGCCTTCAGCCAGCGTAGTTGATCCCCGCACGTCAACAAAGAGCAGCGATAGCTCGATTTCTGCGCCGCCCTGGTACTTCTGGGCAAATTCATCACAAATATTACAGAGTTGTGGATTCAAGCTGGACGGTCGCCGGCCGTAAATTGCCTTGACGACTGCACTGCCAGCACCTTGAAAGGGAGCATAGCAGCCATTGCAGCGGGGATCTCCCGGGAGCAGCCTGAAGATCTGCCGGTAGCGACGCTCTATTTTATGCTCACCGGTGGTTAGATAGGTGCGCCAGACTTCTTCCACCATAAGATCTTGTTCAGTTTTTTCTGTCATCTGTCTCTCTTCCGTTTCAGGTGTTAAAGCACTTTTGATCATCATCTGCCTGGTAGATGTTACTGTATGCGGTTATTGGTTTCTATGATTGCAGGTTATGTAGTGTTACCCCTTGTAAACATCTACAATTTATGGGGTGATTGAGCGTAATCCTTTATCCAAGGTTATATTATAACACAAATAAGATAAATTTGAGCGATTAAGGTATATATTATAAAAATCATTCTGAGCAAAAACCAAGGGATCCTAAATTCACCATGAACACGCTGGTATATTTCGATACCGGAAAGATGAGCCGATTTATCGATCTTTTTCTTTCCGCAGTGAACACAATAGGGGTTATGTTTGCAATTTCGAATGCAAAACACTTATAATGTTAACGAGAACCCCATCCCTTTCAGGAGGTATTAAGTGAGCATACACATTGGCGCCAAACAGGGACAAATCGCACCCACTGTTCTTCTACCTGGCGATCCGTTACGAGCCAAACATATCGCGGAGACGATGCTGGAGGAGGCGTTCTGCTTCAACCAGGTGCGCGGGATGTTGGGCTATACGGGCAGCTATCAAGGCAAGCGGATCTCAGTCATGGGCAGCGGAATGGGCATGCCAACCCTGTCCATTTACGTGCACGAATTAGTGACAACGTATGACGTCAAGACGCTGATTCGTGTCGGGACATGTGGGGCGTTTCAGCCTGATCTGAAGGTCGGTGACATTGTGCTGGCCATGACCGCTTCGACCGACTCACAGGTCAATAGGCTGCGTTTCAACGGCATGGATTACGCCCCTGCTGCCAGCTTCGAGCTGTTGTTGAAGGCCTACCAGGTTGCTATGGAGCGTGGCATCGAGGTGCGAGTGGGCGGCATGTTCTCAGGCGATACTTTCTACAACGATAACCCCAACTGGTGGAAGATATGGGCTGAATATGGCGCTCTGGTCTGTGAGATGGAATCTAACGCACTTTACACACTGGCTGCCAAATTCAAAGTAGATGCGCTCTCCATTCTGACCGTCAGCGACAGCCTGGTGACTGGGGAAGATGCCACCGCTCAGCAGCGAGAACGGGATTTCACACAGATGGCTGAAATCGCCTTGGAGATCTCGCCGTAATCTGAGCTTTTTTCAACATCTATGAAAGCGTCAGGCGCAATCTCCAACTAACCTGAGGTTCAAGTTGGCCAAATGTGAATTGCAATCTATGCGCCTCAGCTACCTCCTCCGTGTTCTGAGCGATGCAGCTGCGCAATTAAGCTAAGTCGGAATGCCCACGGCGTTTACTTTTTATCTCAAGCTAACTGATCCTGAAGAAACTCGATTGTCCACTCCCAGGCTAACTCGGATGCATTTCGATCGTATTCTGGGCGATCCGTTTCGGCAAACCAATGTTCGGTATTTGGGTAGGTATAGAACTTTGTCTCTTGATTTGCCAATCGAATACGATCGTCGAGGGCGTTTATCTTTTTGGCATGGACACCCCAGTCGTCGTTCTAGGCGAAATGCCCCATAAAGGCTGTCCTGCTTTTATCGAACTTGCCCCCACCAGTGCCGTAGAACAATACTTCAGCCTGGACGAAATGGCTTCTCCTGCGGGCTGCCTCGATCGCAATGCTGGCGCCTCATGAAAAGCTGAGCGAACCGATTCGTGGACTGCTGAGAACGGATTGCGAGATAAGAAAATCAGCAGCCAGGCCGACGAGTTTATTCGCAGCTTTGCAATCGAAATTTTGATTTAGGGCTTTTGCCCCCTCAATTGTTTTGGCTGTTTTCCTGTTGTAATAATCTGGAGCCAGCGAAACAAACCCCGCCTGGGCCAGCCTGTCACAAGTCTGGCAGATGAAATCGCTTAAGCCCCGCCAGCCATGGATTACAAGCACGTCGATGCCTTTGCCTGAAAATGGCAATGCCAGATAACCATTGAAAATGCTTCCATTGACTTCGAATTCTTGTATCATCGTTATACTCTCGATTATATTCAACAAGGTTACAGTTTATCAAAAAGTAGCCCTACCATGAATGACTTTAGATCAAGAGACTACATAAAATCAAGATTTAAGCAGTATCAATACAAAGACGACTGACCATAGAATCGAAAAACACAAAGAGAAAAACGTCAGGTGTGACATCCATTTAACCCAAGGATCAAGTTGTTTTACGCTCTTACTGTGATCAAGGAGTTCACTATCATTCCCATCCAGTAAATCTAAAACTTCCTGATCGCTGGTTTTATCCCCTTTTGTCACAATCAGAGAATTTATGCTTCCCATTAGAAGGGCGTAATACTGATTATCTTTTGAAGTCAGCTCACCAAGGATCCAGTTAGTGATAACGCCAAATACTGCTGTAAGCGCCCAGGGTGCTGAAATTATGACAAGCATTATTCCACTTACCGAGTCATCGGAGAGAGATTTCAAGTAAATGGGGACGTTAAGAAAGGCGTATCCTGCAATAGCAACAAACCAGACAAGTCTAGCAGCCGAGGATTCGTGATGTGAGGTGACCAGCTCCTGATACTTAGATAATCTTTCAGCGTAGCCTTCCAATACTTTCATATTGTCCATAGCTATCTCCTCCTGGTTGACTTGTAACAAATGTTATTATAATCCTGAATTTCCGGCGAGACTTCTCACCCCATACGCCTGGGTTCATCAATCGTTTGGAGCAAGGAACGTTGTTGTGGTGGATGCTCTCTAGAGAGATGAGTTCTACAAAATGACGGAGGGTTGAGGGAATCAAGAGCGTATTGGCACTCAGCGGTCTCAGAGCGCGCTATCCGCATGATCCACTGGAAATGATACGCCGCAGGCTGGCGGATATATTACTAGATCCAGATCTTGCAGTCAAAGTTTATAGACAAAGTCTGCATCCGCTTGAATAAGTTGAAGATGCTGATTCAACCAGGTTCGACGCACCTGTAGCCATACCGGCTGAGAATATCTGGGTTGTTCTTCTTCGTGCGCTTGACGTATCTTACCGGTTCTGGTACATTCGGAAAAATCGAATAAGGAGGAGTAGAAAATGATTAAAATATCCCGCCGAACGAAATTCCTGGCAATCCTGTTGGTTTTATTGCTGGCGATAGCGGCGTGTGAGCTTCCGGAGGGCGGTCTGCCGTTGCCCCCCACGGATGGCGGTGAAGGTCCGGAGCAGCCGCAACCTACCGAAGCGCCCCCTGAACAGGAGCCCACCGAGGCCCCGCCCGAACCCGAGCCGACCGAACCGCCGCCTGAACCGGAACCTACTGAAGAACCGGCTGAACCTGTGGAACCGGCACCGCCGGATTCTGGCGGTGGTGAGACCAGCCAGGGCGATATCACCAAGATCCTGCTGGTGGCCTTGATCGTGATCGTGATCATCGGGTTTGGCATCATCGCCGCGGTGATCATTGGCGGGCGTGATAAGTCACAACCCACTCCGGCTGCCGAGCAGCCGCCTGCGCCGATGACGGTGCAGGACCACCTGAACATAGCCAGCCCCAAGGCGGCAGAGCTGTACCAGCGTTTTGCCGATCTGGTGCAAACCTTTGGCGCGGTGGAGATTGTCGCTGCACAAACACGCATCGACTTCCGGGTGCGAATGATCTTCGCCTCAGTGCAGTTCCGGGAGGACAGCCTGCTGGTGCAGCTGGTGCTGCCAGAGCGTCTGGAGAGCCCGCGGGTGATCCGGGTGGATACCTACACCCAGAGCAGCTTCGCGAACTACCTGTATATCCGCTCGTTCGACGATTATGATGCTGAGTTTAACGCCTGGCTGCAGGAAGCGTATAACCTGGGTGTGATAGGGATTTAATATTGATCCATCCCCCATGAAGAAATCCGGGGTTTGTTATATCAGATCTACTGACATAACAAACCCTAATTATTTTTTAATTAATCGGTATACAGTGTAAGCGGCAAATATAAGGTTTTGAAACTGCGACAGTCGTCATTAATGTCAAGGGTGCCGTCGATGATGCCTTTCTCGACTGAATCGAGCGTGTCGCGTACGGGCTGTGGTATAGAAGCATCGGCTTCATGGAAAGGTGCCAGTCCCACGCCATCCCTGGCAAGATCATACACGAGCGTGCCGGAGGTAAAAGTGCCTGACACTACATCGGAAATGGTGCCGAAGACGGCGTTGTCTAGATTTTTCATGGCGCTGCTGAGCAGTTTTTCGGAGCCATCCACACTGCCATTACCAAATAGGGTAATGTATTGATCGGTATCTACACCGATAGCCCAGGCACCAGATTGGGTGGTGGTTAAGACAGCTCCACTGCCCGTTGGCCCAGCTGCTGCAAAGATTACGTCTGCACCCTGCGCAAGCATATCCTGGGCGATCACTGCACCCTCCGGACCCACGAATGTGCCAGCGTACTCGACCTGCACTTCCACGTCGTTATTATTACATTGTGCGCCGTTCTGGTACCCCTGCATGAATTCCGTTACTACCGAAATCTCCATGCCACCTATACCGCCTATCTGGTCGCTATCTGTCATCATGCCTGCCAGCGCACCAGCCAGGTAGCCCGCCTCTGCATTAGAAAATACCATGCCGCGTAAATTTTCGTTTTAGGTTTCGTAGTCAACATCTACGATGGAAAAATAGGTTCCGGGATTATTCAAGGCTGTCTGCTGCGTTACTTCTCGGAGTTGAAAACCTACGCTGATGCATAAGTCGTTGCCGTCATCGACGCAATGCTGCAGCTGGGGTCCATAATCAGCAGAGTTGGTGGTCGTATATAACGTTCCAACGACTCCCAATTCGGACTCGGCTCTTAAGAGTCCCTGGTAGCTTAAGTTGTTAAAGTACTCGTCAATACCTGCCTCATCGATTACGAAACCAACTGGGGTGTCATCGAGTCTGGCTGCCTCAGCCAGGGTTTGTAACTGCGCAGCTGCAACAATACCAACCGTGAGCAGGGTACCAAGGATTGTAATGATAATTCAGATTAAAATTCGTTGATGTCTCATTGAGATGCCTCCAATTGGATAGTTTTGTATAGGGACCCGGAAACTTAGCTTGAAAGAGAAAATTTGCTCTCCTCAAGGTTTTTGTTCACCAGCGGTGAACTTCGCTGGTCCTGGTGAGTTTTAGTGACCTGAGAATTATATTAGAGAACTAAATGAAAGGCAAGCGAGGAGAAACTAGATCTTGGACCCCCACACCAACCCCTCCCCCGATCCTTCGACTTCGCTCAGGACAGGTTCGGGGGAGGGGTAATCTTGAAGGCAGTGAATTTTTGGTGTCTGCACCATTGGGTGCAGTTCAGTTTAATGGGTGTGGTTTTTTGTTGGAAATCTAGGTTGCTCGCCGAATTTTAGCAGGCGGTAGGGTTGGTAAACCTGTCGGGCTGCGGTGATGGCATCAACCAGAGGGTATTTGCCGCGCTGGTCAAGGTGGTGGGAGGGGATCTCCAGCCAGGAGGAGGAGGGGTAGCTGCCGATAACGACGGTATCGGTCTCCGGATCGTTGATTGTTCCGCAATGCCAGCGGTGGCTTTAGGGATGTCTCATTCCCTGGCGAATTGCTGGGCGCGTTCGAGGGTGCGAGAGTAGACTACCTTGATATGGTCGCTGCTGCGCCCAGCGTGCAGGGTGGTGGTGTAGAACATGCCGATAAAACTGCTGCTCAGCATGGTGAAATCCCCCTTCAGAACATCCAGGGGATGAACATCTTGGTGTGCTGCATATACTCGGCGTAATCGAAACCGAAGTTCTTGAGGTTCTCCTGTTCTTCCAGGCGGGCAGTCAGGTAGAGTGCAATGATGGTGACCAAAAGCATCAAGCCCGCCGGCAGGGAGATTTGTTTAAGAAACGCTCCCCAACCAAAGAGCAGCAAGGAGGCATATAAAGGGTGGCGAATATAGCGATATGCACCGCTGGTCACCAGGCGGGTGGTTTTTTCAATCCCGATTCGTGATGCGTCGTTGATGCTTTTATCTGGTCTGCCAATCTGCCGAAGCAGGCTGAAACCGTGGATTGCCAGGAGAAGAGAACCTACCAGCAGAGACCAGGATATGATCTGCTGTAGCGAGAAGGGCTGCAGGAACCAGTTGTCCACATTGAGCAAGAACAAAATCAGAAGGGCTTCAAAGGCGAAAAAGCGGAAGAATCCGTGTGAACGCCAGTTGCGCAGAGCGTGCCGCGACAAATAGATGATCCCAGTTGATCCGATAACGAAAACGACCCACTTCCACATCATTCAACTTCAAACAAGCGATCAAAACCTGGGTAGGGTACCAGCGGGATGAGCTCGAAGGTGATCAGTTCGGCTTTAGTATACACTTGGCAGCCCTCCATAGTAACCCCAGGGGTCTCTTGTTCAAGCGAGATGATTTCCATAGCGTTCCTTCGTTTGTTGGCATGCATCTACAACCTGCCACAGCCAAAAGAGGATGCTGTAGGCAGCGAAGATGCGGTGCAAGATTCTGGGCAAAGTGGATACCCAGAATATTTCTGGATCAGGTGTAGTCAGTGCATATAAACTCAGCCAGATGGCGTTCAGGTTGCCCACGATGATGACCGCCAGGAGGATGGCAGCGCCGCGGGCGCCTTTGCCAGCGTACATTTGCCCCAGACCAGGAATGATTAGGGAGAGAAAACCAGCCAGATAGGGATTGCGGTTTTTCGAGCTGTCTCTGGGCATGGTTCTGCTCTCATCCTCTTTTCTCGATGATGGCGATGAAGACTCCATCTTCACCCTCGATGAACTGTTTTGCCTGCCAATCTGTGCCCTGGAGGATGGTACCCAGCTCGTCTTTTGAGACCATCAGGAAATCGATCCAGGGGGTGACATATTTTTTGTATCTAATCCGGATGCGAGCCTGGCCGGATAGTTTGCCACGCGCCCGGTTACGCGCGTGGTATTCCAGGTGTTCGGGCAGGTCGGTCTGGTAGGGATCGCGGGTTTGGGCGATGATCCTGGCACGCTCATTGGTCATAGTTTTCAGCTTTTTGAGCAACCACCTGGCACGTTTTGGCGTTCCGACCAGGGCAAAGTTGTTGCCCAGCATCAGGATGGTGTCGAATTTTCCCAGGCGAAGTGAAACTTGCGTAATTGGACAGACATGGGCAACCTTTAGACCGCGGGATCTGCATACTTCAATAGCCAGGGGAGAGATATCGACGCCAACGACTTTGAAAGCCTGGCTCTGGAGGTACAGCGCATGCCTGCCAGCCCCGCAGCCAATGTCTAGAATGTCACCCTGAGCATACTGGATGGCCTGGCGTTCTGAGGGATGCCAATCGGGG
>Ga0209536_100011173_pt1 | contig 13177 bp, 11 predicted proteins | sample DeeMarSeWOR28_12_FD_187461 | JGI IMG/M metagenome (GOLD analysis project Ga0209536, IMG submission 187461) | Marine sediment microbial communities from White Oak River estuary, North Carolina - WOR-2-8_12 (SPAdes) (version 2) | ecosystem: Environmental > Aquatic > Marine > Intertidal zone >...
TGCATTAAAGGATTTTGAAGCGGACGCTTTGATTGAAATTTAATACGAAGAGGAGCAGAAGAAAAACATGATGGGAACATCACATTCTATAACACCGAAGGGGCACCATAATTATGTCGCTTTTTTTCTGACATTGGCGTGTAACCTGAAATGTTCCTATTGTATTAACCTGCATAATGGCGGCTCCCGATATAAAAAGGCAAACAGAAAGCATATGGACGTTGATGACTGGATCAGGGCTGCAGACCGCCTCGTCCTCAGGGATGACCTGCCTATCTCACTTCAGGGCGGAGAAGCAACCCTGTATAAAGGATTTTACAGATTTGTCAATGAAGTAAAAAAAGAGGTCCGGATGGATTTATTAACGAACATGATGTTTGATGTTGATGCTTTCATCGACAATGTGCCGGTCTGGAGATTTTCAAGGGAAGCGCCCTATGCCGCCATCAGGGTCAGCTATCATCCCGGACAGAATGATATCAATGAACTTATTCAAAAGACAATGAAACTCCAGGATGCCGGTTTCAGGGTCGGGATTTACGGGATTGAACACCCGTCAATCCGGGACCATATTATGAATACAAGAGATACATGCCTGAAACTCGGGATTGATTTCAGGACAAAAGAGTTTCTGGGTGAATGGAAGGGAACTCTCTACGGGACATTCAAATATGATGGATCAGTGTGCGGCAATGAATTAAAACAGAGCGAATGCCGCACCTCAGAAATTATTGTGGATCCGGCGGGTTATGTATACAAGTGTCATTCAGACCTTTATAACGGAAGGAATCCATTCGCGCATATTCTTGATCATGATTTCAGTGAATCGTCCATTGAGGAATTCAGGCCCTGTGATTTCTATGGCGAATGCAATCCATGCGATGTAAAGGTAAAGACGAACAGGTTCCAGATATTCGGGCATACAAGCGTTGAAATTAGAGGGATACAATGAAAACAAAGGTGCTTATTATCAAACTCGGTTATTCTGAGACTTTCGATAAAGATGTTTCCAGAGTCAGCAGTCTTGGTGACGTGATACGATCAACGGTTATCCTGCACTTGTTCAAGAACGATGATGTTACATGGCTCACAGATGAAAAGGCTATTCCCCTTTTGTTTGGAAATTCGTACATACGGAGGATTCTGACATACGATTTTACAACCGTTCTCCAGCTTCAAAACGAAATATTTGATGTGGTAGTCAATCTGGAGAAGGTCCCTGGCATATGCGCCATGGCTGACACAATCAAGGCGTGGAAACGATTTGGTTTCAGATTTAACCCGTTAAGTGGAGATGCTGATTGTTACATGTTTGCAGAAAATGCGATGAAGATGGTTACGAATGATGTTCATAAACAGTCACACAATAGAACATGGCAGGAATGCCTTTATGACCTGTTTGGTATTACATGGAAGGAAGAGGAATATGTCCTGGGCTATGCCCCTCAAACTGAGGAGGAATATGATGTCGGGTTTAATTTTCGAGTGGGTGAAAAGTGGCCTACAAAGGCATGGAAACTTGGTCACTGGAAACAATTAGAAAAATTATGCATGCGTAATGGTATTTCTGTGAGCTGGCAGGAAGGCGAGGACAACATCTACCATTATATTGATTGGATGAATAAGTGCAGAATCATAGTCAGTAATGATAGTCTTGGACTCCATCTTGCGCTCGCGCTGAAGAAGAATGTGCTTGGTCTGTTTGGCTCAACCAGTGACAGGGAGGTTCACCTGTACGGTCTGGGCAGTGCACTGGTGCCGGAGAGATATTTCGACTGTCGGCCATGTTTTAGAAAGGCATGCACGCATGATGAAGAATGCATTAACCTGATAACGCCCCCTATCGTTATGGAGGCCATTCTTAGATTGAGCGCAAATATTAAGGATAATGCGTACCATTTATGTAGGCCATAATCCCCGGTATGCTGCGGTGTGTTTCGAAGAGACCGATCTGGTAGCGGTGTTCTGGCATGAATGCAGGGGAAACATGGCGGAACGTGCCGGAGCAATGGTTGAATACTGTCGTCAAAATAAGGTTGTTACGATTTACCACGAAAAGCTCGACAATTTGATGAAAAAAATAATGACCGCTTGTGAGCCGGACCTTATAGTCGTAGGTGAATATCACTTATTGCTTAAGCAGGATTTTATTGATATTCCCAGAGTAGCAACGATAAACATGCATGGCTCGCCACTGCCTCTTTATCGCGGCGCACACCCTATCAACTGGATGATTATTAATGGAGAGAAAGAGGGTGCTGTAACATGCCACTATATCACCGAGGGATTAGATTGTGGAGATATCATTGCACAATACAGATATCCGATTCTTATAAACGAGACAGCTTATGATGTGCGTCCCAAAATAGAAGAAACGGGGAGTCGATTGTTGCGGGATGTCTTAAGGCGCTTCAAGACCGAGGGCAGGATTGAGGGTATTCCCCAGGATGTGGAAAAAGCGTCGTATTTCCCTCCAAGAAAACCAGAAGATGGCGGCATTGACTGGAATATGCCGGCAATTAATATATACAACTTCATACGTGCTCTTACCAGACCATATCCGGGTGCATTTTCGTTTCTAGACAATTGTAAAGTCTATATCTGGCGTGCGGAAAATCCATTATGTGATGATGTCATCACTTCAGACACCTTCACGCCTGGCACGATTATTAAAGCGGAACATGATCGATTTTCAGTAGCGGCAGGCGATGGACGATTTCTCATTATTACAGACTGGGAATCCGATAATGCGGAAGTGAAAGAAAAAATGCGTTTTGGGGACAATTAGCATGACAGGAAAGAGTGCGGTGAAAATTCTGGAACTGGAAAATGACTTTGACTTATATGCGCGTATTGCCAGCAGTATAAAAATAAAAAGCGTTTATTTTTCCCCGACGTATCTTTTAAGCATACAGAAAGCAGAAGGATATCCTATTAAGGTGGTAATTGCGCATGATGACGATAGTTTTGCGCTTATACCATATGTGTGGAGGAAAATAAACGATCTGCCGTTTTGTAAAGACATTCCGGAAGAAATGTTCGATATTATTACGCCCCACGAGTATTCCGGTGTTATCACAAACGAAGATAATCCTGAAAGGAGAAAAAATCTTTTTTCTGTTCTCTTTTCTGGTGTTGATGATCTCTGCAAAAACAAGAGAGTTGTCACAGAGTTTGCACGGTTTGATCCCTTTATAACCGATATTGCCTCGATGGAAAAACATTATGAGATCCGTTCTGTAGGCCAAAATGTATATATAAACCTTGAACAAACAGGCGAAGGAATCTGGAACTCATTTGAGCGTTCAGCCCAAAAAAACGTGAAGACCGCAGTGCGCTGCGGTTTGCAATTCCATGAGGCGGAACACAAAAAGGAAATAGATGCTTTCATTCATTTCTACCGGGATTCTATGCAGCGACTGTGTGCAGAGAAGTATTTTTATTTTAACTGGGAGTATTTTTACGCTCTGTTGAAAAGTTGCGGGGGAGCCAGGCTTTTTATGGTGTGTGATGACTCCGGAGTTCCGGTTGCTGCATCAATTCTCCTTTATCACGGCGATACCGCGCATCATCATTTGACAGGCTATGACCCTGCTGCACTACAAAAGAGACCTAACGATTTTATGATTTACCAGCTTGCCATGTGGGCAAAGGGGCAGGGGATCAAGTGTTTGCATCTGGGAGGAGGGGCGGAATCCATTCGCAACTTCAAAAAGAAATTTTCTTCTGAGAGAATTCCTTATCATATCGGACATAAAGTTCATAATATCAAGGTCTACAAAATGCTGTGTGAGGCATGGAGGGTACATAGCGGGAATTGTACGGAAACAGATTATTTTCCCCTGTACCGTTTCAATAAATAAATTTATGGAGCAAATTATCCATCATACAAAACCGTCATTCGACTCCAGGGAAATCGATTGCCTTACGTCAATTATTCTTTCAAGGAATGTGAATGAAGGCAAACAGGTTGAGCAATTGATAGACACCATCTCAGAAATGGTAGGGACAAAAGGGGGAGTCTCTGCAAGTACAGGAACTTTGGGGCTTCATATGGCTTTGAAAACCCTTGGAGTAGAAAAGGAGCGCGATGAGGTCATTATTCCCGATTTTGCCTGCAGAAGTTTGTTCGATTGCGTACGGATGGCAGGAGGAGTTCCTGTTTTCTGTGATATTAACCTCGATGACTACAGTTTGGATATAGATTCGGTCAGGAGGGTATTGAGTTCAAACACGAAGGCGATCATACTGCCACATATGTACGGTTGCCCTGCGGACCTCGATGCTTTTATGAATCTTGGAATTCCCGTTATCGAGGACTGTGCACATTCTATGGGAGCGATGTACAACGGAAAAGCCGTGGGATCTCTCGGTACGCTTTCCGTGTTCAGTTTTGAAGGCAGCAAAATTGTTGCCGCGGGTGAGGGAGGAGTGGTTCTTTCCGGGGATGAGGAAATTGTGGAACGTCTCAAAAACTTGAGAAGGGGCCGTTCTGGAAGGTTTATATATCACTATCGCCTCAGTGACATTATTGCTGCGATTGCGCTCATTCAAATTGATAAACTTTCTGTCATGATCAAACGGAGGAAGGAGATCGCACAATTTTACATGGAAAACTTAAGCGATCTTGAGAAGGAAGGTCATCTCAAACTGCCTCCAGTTTTTAGCAACAGGGATGGGACATACTATCGATTTGTTGTCCTCTGTCGGGAGGAGACTTCGGACCTGATCAGGAATGCAAATGAACGAGGGATATTAGTCAGGAATCCGATGCCGAGTGGCTGCCTTTCAGACAGCTTTGATGGTGTCAGTGAGATAAATGTAAATGCGAAAAGGCTGGCAGGGAAGGGGCTGTCGCTCCCTATCTATCCTGATTTGACGAAAGAGGAGATGAAGGCGGTGGTGAATGAAATAATCTCATATATAAAAGGGGAGAGTTCATGATGAGGAAATTTCTTTTTGTTCTTCCCAATAGTCGGTGGTTTGAAGGCGGGGCATGGGAGCTGTATCCTTATAATGTCTGTCTGTTGGCAGCTGTACTTGGAGATGACTATGATGTCTCCATCCTTGACTGTAATGCCGACAATGTATCTCTGGACAATGCGTTGGAGAGGATCGTATCCGGAGACCCGGATTTTATCGGGATCTCCTGTCTTGCTGTTGATTATGCGAAGGGAGCCCACGCTCTTGCCTGCGGTGTCAAGGAGCGCCTTCCGGAAACAGTGACGATACTGGGAGGTGTATATTGCACGCTCATGCCTGAGATCGCAATGGAGGACAGACATATCGATTACTGTGTGCTGGGAGAAGGCGAGCTGGTACTTAAGCCGCTTCTTGAATGCGTTGAGAAAATGAAGTTGCCCGAGCAGTTGGACGGCGTGGCATATAGAGATCAGGATGAGGTCGTGATAAAGCCTCAAAGGGAATTTATCACGGACCTTGACGTTCTGCCCCTGCCCGCGTACGACAAAGTGGATTTCAGAAAATACAGCCATGCAAACGTGAAATTCAGCTTTGCGGATTCACGAGATGCTGTTCCCGTGGCGAAAATGTATACGTCGCGGGGATGCCCGGTTGGCTGTAACTTCTGTGCTGTTGAACATATTGCTTCAAAAAAATTCCGGGCACGTTCTGTGGAGAATGTGCTCAATGAGATGCAGTTCCTTGTTGATACATACGGAATACGGGAGATTGTATTTTACGATGACAATCTCCTGTTTGACAGAAAGCGTGCTGAACGTCTGTTCCGGGGAATGATCGACAGAAAGTTTGACCTTAAATTCAAACCCGTTAATGTTGCGGTGTATCGTCTGGATGAAAAGATGCTTGAACTTATGAGGGAAGCCGGCTGCACAACCCTTGTTTTTGCGATAGAGTCCGCCAATGACAGGGTGTTAAAGGATATTATGGGAAAACCTCTTTCGGTTAGCAGGGTCAGGGAAGTTGTCGGATATGCGAAGTCTCTCGGCTTTAGATGCGCTGGCTTATATGTGATCGGAAATCCGGGTGAAACATGGGATGAAATTCGTAATACGATACAATTTGCCGAAAGTCTCGACATGTACTGCCATTTATCGATTGCGACTCCACTGCCGAAAACAAGACTCTACCGGCAGGTAAAAGAAATGAATATGCTCACAAGCGATTTCTCATTCACTGCAAATGCTGGCTGCTCATGTGGCTGGATCATAACGAATGAGTTCGCACCGTTCGATCTTGAGGTATTGCGTACGTATGAATGGGAGCGGATAAATTTCAGTACTCCCGACCGGCGTTCACGCACCGCTTCATTTTTCAAGGTGTCTGAGGAGGATGTTAGCGATTTTGCTCGCGGCGGAAGGATTGAAATTCAGAAAAGGTATGTTACTGACGCCGGCAAAAGGCTCTCATAGGATATGATTAAAAGACTCGGTTTTGAAAAAGTTTTCTATCACATTGATCAACTCTGCGATTTTTACGAGAAAAATGACAATTATCCTGTTCATATGACAGTGGGGCTGACAACATATTGCAATCACCGGTGCAGCTTCTGTTATGGCGATTATGAGACTGCCAATCCAAGAAAAAATATCAATGCAGATGCCGATACGTTTTTGAAAGTATTTAAAGAGGCCCATGATGAAGGGCTAAAGTCGATCTCTCTGGTCGGTACAGGAGAACCTCTGCTGCATAAAGATGCCGTAAAGATTATTCGTGGAATAAAGGCAATAGGAATAGATGTTGCGGTATATACAAACGGAGTCATGGTCAAGGGTGAAATAAGAGATGCGATACTCGACTGCTGTACCTGGATCCGCCTGAGCTGCAATGCAAAAAATGCCGAAGAACATGACCGCATACACAGAACAAAGAATGATTTTAATAATATCGTTGAGAACTTTCAAGAGATCACATCATTGAGGAACAGACGCGGGAGCCGGTTCCCCACCATCGGCTGCCAGTTTGTCGTGTCTAATGAAAATTATCGCTCGATGTTTGATGCAGCCAGGCTTTGGAAAAATGCCGGACTTGACTATTTTGCCATTAAACCTGTCTATAAGCAGGAGAAGAATATCAATCAACCTGAATACATAAAAGATTATGCGTCAGCGAGGGAGATTATGAAGAGGACAATGGCCCTCGAAGACCAAAAATTCAAGGTATATGCAAAATTCGAGCAGTTTGAGAAAGTGCTTTCAGCCGATTATCGAAAGAGATACGAAACATGCTATGGGCATGCTTTTTCTGCCGCTTTGCTTGCTGACGGGCACCTCTATCTCTGCGGCAATCTCCACAGCGAGGAGCGGTATTCCCTGGGGAACATATACAGGGACGGGGGATTCAGAGAAATATGGCATTCCGAGAAGCGGAGAAAGGTCATACAATCAATAAATCTCGATGAGTGTCCGGCGCGTTGTCGAAACGACCTGTTGAATGAAATACTGTGGGATCTGAAAAAACCTGACCCGCTGATACACCCTAACTTTTTGTGAGAATAAAAGGAGAAATTATGCATATCGATATCTTTCAGGGTCTACCCCAAAGCAGGCGCGGCGATAGAGTGACAAGGCGTGTAAATCTGAGTCCTGAGGAGATATCCGAATTAAAGAAATACGGACATGAATACTTTGATGGGGAATCAGGCTACGGCGGTTATTATTATGACGGACGCTGGAAGCCTGTTGCTGAAGAGCTGGTCCGGCATTATGGGTTGAACCCCGGCTCTAAAGTTCTGGAAGTCGGATGCGCAAAGGGATTTCTCATGTATGAGCTGTATAAACGTGGCATTTCGAATGTTTACGGATGTGATATAAGCTCATACGCGATCTCACAGGTTCCGGAAGAAATAGCAAAGAACTTTAAGGTGATGAGCGCAGATTCTCTTGCGTATGAGGATTCATACTTTGACCTGGTGGTGAGCATTGATTGTATTAATAATCTTGAATCTAAAGGGGTTGACAGGGCAATAAAAGAAATGATGAGAGTCTCCAAAAAAAACATATTTATCCGCGTCGGTTCTCATAGAAACAGTGAGGAATACGAACATATAAGAAAATGGGCTGTAACCAGTTTAACGTTTAATAGCCCCGATGAATGGCTGGCGCGTTTTGACAGGCTTGGTTACGATGGAGACTATTATTTCAGATTTTTGGATAAGTTGGAGTGATTTTGGATTATCTGGCCGGACATAAGCTCCATTACCATCTGGAGAGACTGCTGGAATGGCAACAGGACAAAGACGTGTTTCCTGTTTATGCAGAAATCGGACCGACAAGTCTTTGCAACCATAGATGCCTGATGTGCGGGTATGAGCATTTGGGGCACAGGAACCAGAGCCTTGAACACGAAAGAATGATGGACCTGGTGGATGAACTGCATCGATCGGGGATCAGGAGCATTGTATTTGCGGGTGACGGGGAACCCCTCCTCAATAAGGCGACGATCCCTTCCATTCAAAGGGCGGCGCATTCTGACATCGACTGCGCTTTGAGCACGAACGGCTTTCTGCTGAAGGAAAGGGATGCCGAGATACTTTCCGGGAGTTTGAAATGGATACGGTTCAGCATCAATGGCGGAAATAAAACGGCATACAGTCTTGTTCACAGGACATCTGAAGAAGCATTCAATGTTGTCATCAATAATGTCAGGATGATGACACAAGTGAAGAGGCAAAGAGGACACGGCATTACGATAGGGGTCCAGTGCGTGATGCTTCCGGAAAACATGGATTCTGTTTCTGAACTGGCTGTGACCGTAAAAGAATCCGGGGCCGACTATTTTGTCGTAAAGCCTTTTTATCCGGTTGAAAAAATATCATACAGATCTGGAGATATCCATAATGATGCTATCGAGTCTCTCAGACACGAGCTCAAGAGTATGACTGATGATAATTTCAATGCAGATATCAGGCTTCGGGAGTTGGAATCAAATTCCGGCAGGAGAGTATACGATAAGTGCTATGGTATTAATTTCATCGTCATTGTGACATCAAACGGCGATGTCTACTCCTGTCTGCCGCAAATAGGAGATGACAGGTTTAAGTTCGGCAATATCTATGAAAACAGCTTTTCTGAAATATGGTCAGGTGAAAGGAAAAAGGCCGTGATGGATTTTATTGATTCTTTTAATAAGGACACCTGCCAGCCGAACTGCAGGAACCACAGAATCAACGAGTTTCTTTGGGACTTGAAACATCCACATTTGCATAAGAACTTTATCTGAACTGTATATGTGTATATGAAGGTACCACTTTTATTTTTAAAGAGAGAGAGCCAGCAGGAATGGGAGATGTATTGTAAGTCTTTTGAAACGGTAGCACGATCAGGTATGTATATATTGGGAGAACATGTCGCGAACCTGGAACAGGCTCTTGCATCCTATTTAGGAGTGTCGTATGTTGTGACGGTAAATTCCGGAACTGATGCGTTATTCCTCAGCATGAAAGCGCTGGAGGTTACAGACGGTGATGAAGTTATTACCGTCGGCAACAGCTTTATTGCAACTGTCGGCGCAGTAATGGCAGTTGGCGCAACGCCCGTGCTTGTGGATGTGCTTGATGACCAGCTTATTGACCCGGTCCGGATTGAAGAAAAGGTTACGAGCAGGACGAGAGCCATTATCCCGGTCCATCTGACGGGCCGTCCTGCAGATATGCAACGCATAAACGCGATAGCAAAAAAACATGGCGTATCTGTAATTGATGATGCTGCACAATCATTTGGATCTGTATATCAGGGGAAAAGATATTTTGATACACATGCAGCGTGCTACAGTTTTCATCCGCTCAAGAATTATCATTGTCTCGGTGATGGAGGGGCAATAGCTACCAATAGTGAAATGATGTACAAAAAGCTGCTCAGGCTGAGGAACCATGGCATAGACGGCAGATTATCAGGGTGTTTCGGGTACAATTCCAGGCTTGATGAGATACAGGCCGCTTTTTTGTTGAATGTGCTCCCTCATCTTGACGGGAAACTGGAGTCAAGGAGACAAAAGGCGGGACAGTATATCGACGCACTTGGCGACCTGGTGCATGTGCCTTCCTGGGATGAGTCTGTCATGGAACCAACTTTCCAGACGTTTGTTATTCAGACAGAACAGAGAGATGAGTTAGCTGCGTTTCTGCATGCGGAGGATGTCGAAACGAAGGTCCACTATCCGATACCGTGTCATCAGCAGGATGCCTGGAGTTTGCAGGGCGATTTGAGCCTTCCTGTTACGGAAATGCAGGCAGGGAAAATTCTTTCTCTGCCTGTTTCACATCTCATGACGGAGCAGGAGCATGAATATGTGATAGACAGTGTAAGGAGATTTTTTGCATGAAGCGGGTACTGTTTATCGAAGCCGATCTCAGAAATGAGAAACTGGGAATCATGTATCTTTCAGCCGCACTGAAAATGAAAGGACATGAGACTCTCCTCTGCCGGTATGGGAAAGAGGATCTCGATATGCTTGTTCGGTCTTTTTCGCCCGACTTCGTGGCGTTCAGTCTCGTAACCGGTGCCCATAGACGTTCTCTTGAGATAGCGAAAGACATCAGAAAGAATTACGGAATACCGACAGTGGCCGGGGGTCCGCATGCGACATTTTTTTCACAGGAGATTCCAGAGGATGCCGTGGATTTTGTCGTTGTCGGACAAGGTGAGAAAGCGATTGTCGATGTTGTAGAAGGTCGGGCGCGTGGCAGGTTCCTTTGTTATGATTTTGCAGATCTCAATGAAATACCCTTCCCTGACAGATCCCTGTTTTATCGGTATGAAGAGTTCAGGGATAATCCGATGAAAAATGTGATTTCGATGCGCGACTGCCCCTATTCATGCAGTTATTGCTACAACCATTCCTGGAAGAAGATGTTCAGGGGACAGAATCATTTTATGCAGAGACGAAGCGTTGATAGTGTCATTGAGGAAATAATAGAGATGAGAGAGCATTATCTGCTCGAGAAGGTGTTGTTCATAGATGATAATTTTCTTATCAATGACAGGTGGATAGGGGAATTTACCGTGAAATACGGGAGAGAAATTGGCCTGCCATTTCTCTGCAGCTTCCGGGTGAATCTGCTTGATGAGGAGAAATTGAAAATGCTCAGGGACGCAGGATTGTTCATGGTGAACTTTGCCCTTGAGTCAGCCGATCCCTCTGTGCAGAGTGAAATCCTGCACAGAGACAATATAAAGAATGAGCATATAATAAGGGCGATCGAACTGTTCAGAAAGTACGATATCAAGTGTCGAATGCAGAATATGATAGGGCTTCCTGTTAAGGATTCATTGAAAGATGCGCTTTATACTTTGGAATTCAACAAGAAATACAGGGTGGATGACAGCTGGGTGTCAATTTTCCAGCCGTATCCTAATACGAGAATGGCAGAATATTGTCTCAAGAACGGTTTTCTGGAAGGAGACACGAGGGACAATATTGCTGAGAGCTTTTTTGATGAGAGCCGCCTCAAGATAAACAACAAAAACAAGATCAAGAAACTTCAGAAGTGGTGGTTTTTTGTTGTGCATTATAAATTTTCAGACAGGCTGATTGAAACGATCCTGAAGATAGATATTAACAGTGAGGTCAGTCAGTTGTTGCTAGATCTGCGTTATACGTTTTCAAAAAGATATCTTTATGGAATTGAAGATGAAAAAGGGAGTATGCTTCATTATGACTGGGATGATATCTGTAATAGATTTAAAAGCGCCCCCGATTTTAACCGGTGGGAACATATTATCAAAAAGTACAATCTCTGTGCCGGGCTCTGTAAGATACTGCTCAAAATTAATATTTCCGATGAAATAGCAGAAGAGCTTTATAACGAAACATATAACATGGATGCATGCTTAAGAAATGTATAGAACCGAAAACAGCGATAAAGCGATGATTCCGTGACGCGTTTTATCACCGCATCTTATAATGCGCTGCATGCGGGAGGATGAAGTATTCATTTAATGGACTATGACGGAAGGACATGATGTCAGATTTTCATGATACGTATTTTTTCGACAGGGAGCAGGCATGGGAAGTTGCCATGCAGCAAAACAGGGTAAAGGTTACCGCTGCTCATACATCGCCACAGATTTGTTACTATGACGGCTTGCCGTTTGACAATGCACCCTCTCATCTTATTAATGTGTCGTTCGAAAAATTCCTGCACTTCTTTTTACATACAGGCCTGCGTCTTCCCGAAGATTTTATGGGGACGAATAATGAGAGCATCGAGAAGGGTAAAGTTCTTATCAATATACTATCAGAGATAAGAAAGATAAGGTCGGTAATGGCACATTGTCATGCATCTGTCATTTCCAAGTCGAAACCTGATTTCAAGAATGACAAGCCGTGGCGAATTGCCTTTACTGTGTCAATATATACAGACGTTTGGCAATATTGCGTCAAGAACCTTGCAAGGGAGTTTCAGAAAAAAGGACATGAAGTAATAGTTATTATTGAAAAAGATAAATTACACAGTTTTGACAATCATTTTCTGTTTAAATCCCTGGCTGAGTTCAAGCCGCACATTTTAGTTGGCATTAGTTATGAGACGCCTGATTGGCTGCACCCGGATATTTATTTTGTAAGCTGGTGGCAGGACATTACCCCACGGTTGAGAACGGCGGACAAGATGAACTGGCGGGAAAGAGATCTTGTGTTCGCTCAAACTTTTACAACGGATGAGCTCCTTATAAAAACGGGAGCAAAAAATATTCAGAGGCAGGGGATCGGCATAAATAATGAAACTTACAGATTGCTGCCTGACGTAAAGCGGCAACGCAAGGTTGTGTTTGTCGGGTCATCATATTTAAACGCATATCACTCTCTTCCCGCATGTAAGGGAGATGATGATATTCTGAAGGTTATAGATGAACTGCTGGCGTTGGGGCGACCTCTAACAATGGAGATTGCGGAAGAACTCGGGAAGAAACATGGTATTCCTCATGCCCGTATTTTTGAAAAGCATGCCGCTTACCTGCTGAGGGAAAGAACGATTGAATGGTTGTGCCAGAATAAGCATATAGAGGTTGAAATTTATGGCAGGTACTGGGACGCGAACCCTGTTGTAAAGCCTTATTTCAGAGGTGAACTGCCTTATGGTGAGGGTGTTGCAAAAGTATACAATGAAGCGATGTACGCAATTTCTGCTGTTCCCATCAATATAACCATTCAAAGAGTGGTTGAGATGGCTGCATGCGGGTGTATCCCTGTCGTGTAC